>SDBV01011645.1_pt1 | contig 11369 bp, 13 predicted proteins | sample 2277081 | NCBI WGS metagenome assembly SDBV01 (sample SAMN10402039, study PRJNA504765) | marine sediment metagenome | isolation source: marine sediment core GS10_PC15, 223 cmbsf | place: Arctic Ocean: Southern Knipovich Ridge | collected 2010
GGTGGTGTTACCGGTGGTGTTACCGGTGGTGTTACCTCCTCAGGGGTACAGGCTGAAATAAGGGGGACTACTGCCAGCACCAGGATTAAACAAAAACTACTTATTATCCCTATTAATTTACGATTCATCTCTAAATCTCCTATAAAAACACTTTAGTATTGCTGTTTTAATTGCTACTTTATACACCACCTCCTTCCCTTAAAAAAACAGGTATTAAGCATAAACAAATTCTTGATACCCATCCCGGCCTTCTTCGCACGTTCTTGTTTAACATTTATATGATTCAAACTAAAAAGGGCACCAGCCACCGCCATTTGCCTTAGCGGTTTCAGTGCCTTTGTTCTCATTCCATAAGCTCCTAAAGAACGCTATTATTATTTAGTTATGAAACTATTTCACATGTTGTGGAATATAATTTAATCTTTATTTACGTGGTTGTCAATACCATATATTATTTCTTCATTTGTGTGTTTGTCAATACCCTGTACTCGCCCCTATGTTTCATACCTCACAGACATATTCATGCAGCAATTGTTTCGAATGTATTGCTATATCAACAAAAGTGCATTTTTGACAACTCTTTGTCTGGTAGCTACAATAGTCAGTAATTTATCTCTACTTGCGCTTTTTTGTTTAAGTATCTGTGCCACTCTCAGACACCATCTAGATTTAAGGCGGACAATATAAAATGTTAAACCCATCCATAGCTTTATTGCTATCCATCGGCGTAATCTTAATTCTCTTAAGGCTAAGAGTTCATCCCGGTTTAACTATTTTCGCGGGTGGTCTCGTCATTTCGCTGTTGCTCTTGCCATTACGTTTAATACCTTCTCTTATGCTTGAATCCTTGTTGGATTACCAAACTCTCAGGCTACTGGTTGTAATCGCTAGTGCCCTGACTTTAAGCAGCCTGATGGAAGAGAAAGGTTTACTGTCAAAACTAGCTACAACGATGGAGGGTATTGGTCCCAGATTAGCGTTGCATCTAGTTCCAGCTGTCATCGGACTTGTGCCTATGCCAGGCGGAGCTTTGGTTTCGGCTACCACCTTACGGGGTTTGGTTAAGAGGATGGGCTTGACTCCAGAACAGAGCACCTTCATTAATTATTGGTTTCGACATATATGGGAGTTCTCGATCCCTGTCTATCCGTCCATTATAATAACAAGCGTAATTTTGTCTATCCCACTCTTTTCAGTAGTGAAAACACTCTTCCCCATGACCATTTTAGTTATGGTGTCTGGAATTATCTTTAGTTATATAATATTAAAGAAAGTCTCGAGAACAAAAAGAGAGCCTTCTAACAAAAAAAGCATAGCTTATAATCTCTTTAAAGCTTCTTGGCCTATTCTCCTAATTGTCTCCTTGATTCTGTTGGGGCTAGATGTGATGATAGCTTTTCCCCTTACATTAGCCCTTTTAGCTTTGCAACAAAGAGTTAATTGGTCAGAATTGAGAAAGGCATTCAAATACGGTTTAGACCCTAAAATCCTGTTCTTGCTGTATTCCGTAATGCTATACAAGACAATAATAGAAAGCTCAGATGCAGCCTATGCAATCTTTTCTGATATGCAAGCTATAGGACTACCAGTCTTAGTCATACTCGCGGTACTGCCCTTTCTTATGGGTTTTGCCACGGGGTTGGGTATGGCGTTTGTTGGCATTACCTTGCCATTATTAGTTCCCTTTATCACCTCAGACGTGGGATTCAACAACTATGCTTTATTATTAGCTTTCTTTAGTGGAATGATGGGGGTTTTTCTTTCTCCTCTACACCTTTGTCTTATCCTTTCGGCAGAGTTCTTTAAGGCTAACTTAACCAAAGTGTATAGGTATATTTTGCCCTCTTGCTTAGTGATGGAAGCCATAGTCATACTCATCTATGTTATAGCGACTTAATTTCAAATTTTCAACATTCCTGGATCATCATTTTTAAGTCCGAGAGTTTATCCCATGGTGTCCGAGAGGGATGATACTAATGGAATTCACAGTAATATCTACCGTTTTGACGCAAAACAATTGGATAATTTGACTTCTGCTGGCTATCAGGTACTCTATATTTTCCAGCCAATCATTCTAGCCATGGGTTTGGGCACCTTCTAGCACGAGTGTTGCAAAAGAACTTGACCCATTTGCCCTGACTTATAAAGTTGGACCAACAAAAGTCACAAAATTGCCGTTTCACGAGATTGAACCAATTCTCACCCACTGCTATACTCAGTAGATGCCTACTCTCAGCCTGCCTTTTATCTTTATTACCTCCTTTGTAGTTGCTCTCTCAGGAGCTTTGGTACCCGGACCTGTGCTGGCACTCACTATTAATGGAGCAACGCAACGAGGGTTCTGGGCAGGCCCAATCATAGTTCTGGGACATGCCATACCTGAGATTCTGGTAGTAATTGCTCTGTCCAGAGGTGCCAGCGAATTGATGGGGAGTAATTTGTTTTCAGGTATAGTGGGACTAACGGGAGGGGTTATCTTAATAGGAATAGGAGTTCTGTCTATTAAAAGGGGGAGGAAGATATCCCTCCAGATGACAGCCACCAAATCACCAAACCGCTCCCGGATGCTTATCCTGTCCGGGGCGCTAGCTAGTATTTCTAATCCCTATTGGTTCATCTGGTGGGCAACCATAGGAACCACATATACAGTATGGTCACTGAAGATGGGCATCCCGGGCGTGGTCTCCTTTTTCTCAGGCCATATCCTCGGTGATTTGGCATGGTTTGCTCTGGTATCACTTATAATAGCTAGAGGTAGAAAATTTTTGAGTAATACAATATACCGTGGGTTATTGATAGCCTGTGGCATTGCCCTTCTCGCTTTGGGAGGATACTTCACAATCTCAGGATTTAGGTTTCTTACTAGCTGATGTTACTATTATATTTTCAACTCAGAGCGTGTGCGGAGGAACCTTATTAGTTTATCACGAGTAATCAGCCCAATGACTCTACCCTCACTTACCACCGGTATTTGATTTACCTCATGCTCATCCATCTGCTCTAGTATGCTTAGAGCATCTTGGCTAGGATAAGCTACCTTAAGTTTATCAAGCGGGGTCATTATCTCCCTTATTTGAGTCATGTCCCATTTTTGCCGAGAAACAGATTTGATATTATGTAAAGTTACCATACCTTGTAATCTACCCTCGTCAGCTACCACAAAAAAGCGGCGTCCGCCAGGAACGACATAGCGCTGAACCAGTTGACCAACGGTAATATCAGCAGGGGCTATCGGGTAATCAGAGGTCATCAAGTCAGCAGCAGTAAAACCATGCAGTGCTTCGCGCCATTGAACTTGCCGATAGCTAGCTGAGGCAGCGCTTCCTAGAAACCAGCCGATAAAGGCCAGCCACAGACCGCTGAACCAAGCTTGGGGAATAATGAAAATCATCAAAATACCGCCCAGAATGAACAGGTAACCTACACCCTGCCCTACTCGGGTGGCAATTCGGGTTGAGCGTCCATAATTACCGGTAGACTGCCACAGAATGGCACGAAGAACGCGCCCACCGTCTAAAGGAAAGCCCGGTATCAAGTTGAATAAAGCCAGCAACACATTCACCTGAGCCAGCCACAAAGCCATAATCGCCAGTGGTTCAAGGGTACCACGGGTTATAAACCAGACCAAGCCAAATAAGCCTCCGATTACCAGACTACACGCCGGACCAGCCGCTGCCATTTTTAATTCAGCACTAGCTTTTGTTACTTCTTTAGTCATCTGAGCCACCCCACCAAAGATAAAAAGGGTTATGTTCTTTATCGGGACATCATTGGCTCTACCTACGAGACTGTGTGATAACTCATGAGCTAACACTGAGGCAAAGAAGAGCAGGCTGGTGGATATACCCATAACCCAGCTAAGTAACCGTGACCAGTCTGGATAGACCAGGGAGACTGTTACCAGTGTAAATATTATGAACCAGGTATAATGTAGCCTTACCTGGACACCAAAGAGCTTACCTAAATTAAAAGCACTACCCATTTTTAATCACGTGTTTTTTATAAAAGTACATAGCCGATAAGCTTATCGGCTCATTAGACGCCAAACAAGAACAGGAAAGTAGCCCCGCATCAGAGCAAAGCTCTACCAGGTCAAAACCAACAACGTGTTTAGATTGAGCCACTTCGTGCAGCAAACCCAATAGTTCATACCAACCTGTTCCTCCAGGCTCATGAGTACCTGCTGCCGACATAACTGATGGGTCGAGAACATCCATGTTTATTGTTATGTAAACTTACAGGATTATCATACCCTCTATCTAAAGTAACTACATCAGTTACAAATATAAAACCGTATAATGACAACATATTATTCCCCATATTAGTCAAGGGCGAGTAGTATCTTTCTTAGCTCAAAAAGGGTGGCGTTAGTAACGCGGCGCCTCATTCGAGTTCTATCTCCCAGGTAACCAAGCTCAAACACTTTCTTATTATTAGCGCAGTCTATGCCAATGTATACTGTATCCGTCGACTTATCTTCTATCTCAATTGGATCAGCTACTCCGGTGGTGCTCACCCCGATATCAGCCTCAAAGCGTAATCTAACTGCTTCTGCCATTGCTTGCGCCACCTCAGAGCTGGCGGCATCATAATCAGAAATAACTTTAGGAGACACCCCGTTGACTATTTTTGCTTCATTTGAACAAGTAACCAATCCTCCCTTAAAATAGGCTGAACTTCCAGAAGCATCGGTAATGGTAGAGGCTAATAACCCTCCAGTACAGGATTCCATAGTTGCTAGACTCAATGTCTTTTCCAACAGCATGCTTCCTACCAGCGCCTCCAGGGTATCATTATCAGCTCCCCAGATATATTCACCCAAGATTTCCCTAATACTAGCCTCACTTAAGGCAATCATCTCCTCAGCTTGTTTCGGACTCTTGGCCTTAGCTGTAAGGCGCAGGTGAATACCATCAGCCTTAGCATATATCCCCAGAGTAGGGTTGGCTGAGGAGATAAGAGAGGAAACCAGTTCCCCCACTTTAGCCTCACCTAAACCAAACATCTTGATTGTTCTGGAAAGAATGAGTTCCCCGGAACATGTTAGCTTCAATTGAGGTAGAATATCGCTATTCCACATTTGCTGCATCTCGATGGGTGGGCCAGGCATGGCTATTAATGTATGTCCATCCCTCTCCACCCACCAGCCGGGAGCAGTCCCACAGTTATTATGAAGAGCAGTAGCCGAGGGGATAAGAGTAGCTTGCTTCAGATTGGAAACAGGCATTTCTCGGTTGCGCAAGGCAAAGAACTGTCGGAGCTCATTGGCTAAAGCAGACTCAACCTCCAGTTTCTCACCCAGCATCTCAGCTATAGCCTCACGTGTCAGGTCGTCCCCGGTTGGACCCAATCCACCTGTGGTCAGAACAATGTCAGAGCGCTGCCAGGCACGCTTTAGAACCTCTACTAACCGAGCCTGATTATCACCTACCTGTGAAATCCAGTAGAGGTCTATTCCCAATGGGGGCAGTTGATTGGCAAGGAAGACGGCATTGGTATCAGTTATCTCTCCCAAAAGAAGCTCAGTGCCAATAGAAATAATTTCTGCCTTCACTAGTATGCCCTCAACTGCGTTGGCTTCCCGGCTACACTGGTACCATGCTCAGTAACATTAGCTACTATCTTAGCTACTTCACTTTCTCTAACCAGATGAAATAGTGTCATTTTTATCTCTTCCTGATACTGGACTAGCACTTGGGTGACGAGATACCTAAATACTCTTCCATTAATGCCATAGCACAAAACTCACCACACATACTACAAGCTGCTCCAGTAGTTGTGTGTTTGCTATGAACCCGGCGAGACCGCTCAGGGTCTAAGGAGAGTTTGGCTTGCTCTTCCCAATCAAGCTTCTTTCGAGCCACAGACATTTTCATGTCCCACTGCCCGGCATCCTTTACTCCTTTAACTATATCAGCAGCATGAGCAGCAATACGTGAGGCTATCACCCCCTCCTTCACATCATCAGGGTCTGGTAAGGAAAGATGCTCGACTGGCGTTACATAACATAGATAATCGGCACCGGCTGCGGCAGCAATAGCGCCGCCTATAGCACCAGTGATATGGTCATAGCCGGCAGCAACATCAGTCACCAACGGGCCCAGAACATAGAAAGGCGCCCCCTTACAGATAGACTTCTGCAAGTGAACGTTGGTCTCAATTTGATTTAAGGGTAGGTGTCCCGGACCCTCGACCATCACCTGAACTCCAGCTTGTTGAGCCCGCTGTACCAACTCACCGGCAATAAGTAACTCCTCTACCTGAGCCCGGTCAGTAGCATCAGCAAGGCAACCAGGGCGCATACCATCACCAAGGCTCAGCGTCACGTCAAACTCCTTAGCTATCTCCAACAAGCGGTCATAGTGCTCATAAAGAGGGTTTTCACACTCATTGTGGAGCATCCAACCTATTAGGAAAGCACCCCCACGAGACACAACATCAGTTACTCTTCCCTGCTGCTTAAGCCGAGCAATGGCTGACTGCGTTACACCACAATGCACCGTTATAAAATCAACACCTTCCTTAGCATGTTCTTCAATCACCCCAAAGAGATCATCAACAGTCATTTTGACAATGGCACTATGCCTATCCATTACCTCAATCCCCGCCTGATAAATAGGTACCGTTCCTATTGGTACGGAGCTTGAGGCAATAATGGTCCGCCGAATAGCTGGTACATCACCACCAGTAGATAGATCCATCACTGTATCGGCTCCAGAGTCAATAGCCACTCGTAACTTTTCCAACTCAGTATCAATATCACCAAAGTCAGAAGAGGTTCCAATATTGGCATTGACCTTTGTCTTAAGCCCCTGGCCTATACCGCAAGGAACAAGATTCACGTGCTTAATATTGGCTGGAATTACTATTGTCCCATTAGCCACTCCCTGTCGAATAAACTCAGCTTCTAGCCCTTCATACTGAGCTACTAGCCTCATTTGTGGTGTAACAATACCTTCCCTTGCCAATTCCAGTTGAGTCATATTTGCCTCCATAAAACTAAAAACCAAGGGCTTCGGCTATTATTCTAGACCCTTGGTCTAAGTTACTGCCGCTTCCCTACGCTCGCATTATCGAGTTCAGGTTCACAGGGTTGGCATCAAATCACCTCTCAGCCTTTGAGCACCCCTAGCAGTTAAATCTATTAAATTCTACATTAAAAATATAACACAAACTTGCTTGAACTGCAATGCCTGCTCTTCTATAGGGATGTGATAAACCTATTACTGTCATTTAAATAACTTAACAAATCTGTACCCATTAATTTGATATCCAAGTCGCTTATAGAATTCATGTGCTTTCTCTTCTCTACCGAATCCGCGAGTAAGCCATGTTCCTATACATCCAAGTTCTTTTGCAAGCTTTTCAGCATAGTCCATCATGAAATGACCTGCACCTTTATACCTGTCATTGACATTAACTATAATTATCGATATTTCCCCAGACTTACTTACTTCTTCAAGGTTCTCACGTATTCTAAATCCTAGTAGATCTAATATTTCACCATCTTCCTCACATACAAATAATGAATCAAATTTGTTTTCTTCCACAAACTATAACCTGTTTACCATCTGATCTGGTGAAATAACGTAACAGCTTAACTTTTCCATCAAACTACAAAGCGACTTAATATCATTTTGCTCTGCCTTTCTGATACTCAATGACATAGATTTTCCTCTCATTCAATCATTTAGATTGCATATCGCATGCTAACACTAAGGAGTATCGCTATCAAGATAGTTTAGCTTGGGATGTAAATCCTCTTTTGGTTGTCAGACATTATTAAAGTTAGCTTTAGTTCTTGCTAAGTTGATATAATGAGCTGATTAAATTCTTCAGGGAGGTAGCTATGAAGTGGCAACAATTAATCACGGATATTTATGTGCGAATGTCACAAGAACTGGAGCGGGCACTTGACGGACTTACTATGGATGATCTAAATCAACAGCCTTGTCCTGATTGTAACAGCATAGGCTGGCTCGCCTGGCATCTGACACGGGGCCAAGACAGGGCTATTGGGGACCTCACGGGAGAGGAACAACTCTGGGTCAAAGACAAGTGGTATATCAAGTTTAACCGCGCTCCCAATCCTGCCGATACAGGGTTTGGTCACAGTTCGGAAGATGCAGCGGCATTCAGATCACCAGACAGTAAGACTCTGTTGGAATACAACCGTGCTATGCTTGAGCAATTAAAACGCTACATAAGTAGTAAGTTGTCAGAAGCTGACCTTGAGAGAGAGGTTAAAAGTCCGACATTAGCTATGGTCAACACAGTTCATGCACGTTTTGTCGGTGGTATTAATGATAATCTCCAGCACGTTGGACAGGTGGCTTATGTGCATGGTCTGCTAAAAGGTAAAGGTTGGTTAAACAGATAGTCAAGAGCCAGAAATATATCATTGACTATTTTCCCTTCTTCTAACACTGATAATCGTAATTACTAATCTAACTTTAACTAGAAGTGAAAAGTCGTTTCTGGAAAATATGAAGTATGCGAATTGGTCATAAATTAGCCTTAGAGAGAGTTCCTCACATCCCTATTTTACTTTCTATCTACCTCTTTCTTAGACACCCCAGTTATTACTCCATTGGCAAGCAACAATGATATAATTATGGTTAATTATGGAAAAACTAGCTTTCGGAGCTAAGAATTTAGAGTTGACGCTTAACCCCAGACAGCTTGAGCAGTTCCATATCTATTACCAGGAGTTGTTGGACTGGAACCAACGCATGAACCTTACCAAAATAATCGCCTATGAAGATGTTCAAATAAAGCATTTTCTCGATCCCCTCACAGTTACTCTTGCCTGGCAGCAAATAAATAAAGTTGACTTTCGTCTTATCGATGTCGGCACCGGCGCCGGCATACCGGGACTCCCACTTAAAATTATGTTCCCTGATATAAAACTGGTGCTGCTTGACTCTGTAGCCAAAAAGGCAACCTTTTTACACCACCTTAAACAAAAACTCGGGCTGGACGATGTTGAAATTGTGGTCGGTCGGGCTGAGGAAATCGCCCATGAAATCCGGTACCGCGAAAGGTTTGATATAGTGCTCTCCCGTGCCGTTGCCCCTCTACCAACCCTTGTTGAATTAGCCCTACCTTTTTGCGTAGTTGGTGGCAGCTTTATTGCCCAGAAAAAGGGGGCTATTGACCCAGAAATAAGCCGAGCAGCTAAAGTAATTAGCCTATTAGGAGGTAACCTGCGAGAGGTGAAAAGAGTTGATCTGGAAGAGTTTACCGACGACCGCCAGCTAATAATAATCGATAAGATATCGCCAACGCCGGAGCAATATCCCCGTCGCCCCGGGATACCATCAAAGAGACCGATTCTTGATAAACAAATCAAACAGTAGTAAAATACAATAAGAGTGATACACTTGCGGAAGTGAGGAGGAAAACATGGAAACTGGAACTTGGAAGGTTAAAACTGGGCTGGCTCAAATGCTAAAAGGTGGCGTGATTATGGATGTAATCAACGCCGAACATGCTAAGATTGCCGAGGAGGCCGGTGCTTGCGCGGTGATGGCACTGGAGAGGGTGCCAGCCGATATTCGGGCTGCCGGCGGTGTGGCTCGTATGGCTGATCCAACCATTATTGAAGCTATCATGAAAGTAGTCTCTGTACCGGTAATGGCTAAGTGCCGCATAGGTCATTTCGTGGAAGCTCAAGTATTGCAGGCTCTTGGTGTAGACTATTTGGATGAGTCTGAGGTACTTACCCCGGCTGATGAAGCATATCATATTTGGAAACATGACTTTAAAGTTCCTTTTGTCTGTGGCTGCCGCGACTTAGGTGAGGCATTACGTCGCCTTGGTGAGGGGGCAACTATGATTAGAACCAAGGGGGAAGCCGGCACCGGCAATGTTGTAGAAGCAGTCAGGCATATGCGGGCAGTAATGGGTGGCATCCGCAAGCTGGTAGACACACCTCAAGAAGAGCTAATGACACGTGCCAAGGAAATGGGAGCACCCTTTGAACTGGTAGTGGAAATACACAAAACAGGAAAACTACCAGTGGTTAATTTTGCTGCTGGTGGAGTGGCTACCCCAGCCGACGCCGCTCTGATGATGCAGTTAGGCGCCGATGGTGTCTTCGTTGGCTCAGGTATATTTAAGGCCAGTAATCCTGAGGTTATAGCCAAGGCTATTGTCAAGGCAACTACTCACTTCCAAGACCCTCAAATCATCGCTGAGGCTTCCAAGAACCTGGGAGAGGCTATGCCCGGGTTGGATATAAAGCAAATCCCTGCTGATGAACTGCTGGCATCCAGGGGATGGTAATATGAGAATAGGTGTCCTTGCCTCGCAAGGAGCCTTTGCCGAACATATAGCTATACTGCATCAACTTAAAGTAGAGGCTGTGCCCGTCCGCTTACCCCGAGAACTTGTCAGCTTGGACGGGCTAATTATTCCCGGCGGAGAAAGTACCTCCATTAGCAAATTGATGCTAAGTTATAGACTGACGAATAAAATAAGAAATCTGGCCAAAAATGGTCTGCCGATACTGGGGACCTGCGCAGGAATGATACTTCTAGCCAACGAGGTTCCAGGCTCCAATGTAGAACCGCTGGGGGTAATGGACATAACAGTCAGACGCAATGCCTTTGGCAGGCAAAAGGATAGTTTTGAGGCCGAACTTTCAATGCCAGCTCTGGGAGATAAACCCTTCCCAGGTATATTCATTCGAGCCCCAATAATTGAGCAGACAAATAGTGGAGTTGAAATTCTGGCCAGACTAACTGCTGGCACCATCGTTGCTGCCCGACAAGGCAGGCTTCTAGTCTCTGCCTTTCACCCTGAGCTGACTAGCGACCTGAGATTTCACCAATATTTTTTAGATATTGTAGCTGAGCACCAGTGAATTTAAACTAGAGGGGAATACTTTTGCAAAAAGTAGTTACCGATGACTTAGATGCTCTGCTTGACATGTTACCACCACATATTCGTCAGCCGTTATGCCAGCACGGGAACGTCAGTGAATTATTGGAAGTAGTCCTTGACCTCGGTCGCCCCCCTGAAGCTCGCTTCCCTCAGAAAGAAGTAGTTCTCAACCCCAAAGAGGTTAGCCAAGCAGATATTGATTATGTCGCCTCCCGTATCAGTAGCTTTGGGGATGATAACCGGGCGGGAATTGAGCGCACCTTACATCGTATCTCAGCCATCCGCAACCGCAAAAGTCGTATTGTTGGCTTAACCTGTCGTGTGGGGAGAGCTGTCTTTGGCACTATCAAAGTTATCGAAGACCTCATCCAATCAGGCAAAAGCGTCCTGCTTTTAGGCCGCCCCGGAGTAGGTAAAACAACCATGCTGCGTGAAGTAGCCCGTGTGCTAGCCGATGACCTCAATAAGCGGGTTATCATTGT
>SDBV01011646.1_pt1 | contig 11368 bp, 9 predicted proteins | sample 2277081 | NCBI WGS metagenome assembly SDBV01 (sample SAMN10402039, study PRJNA504765) | marine sediment metagenome | isolation source: marine sediment core GS10_PC15, 223 cmbsf | place: Arctic Ocean: Southern Knipovich Ridge | collected 2010
GGGGTCTTTTGCTCCTTTTCCGGAAAGGACAATTGCCTGCCCTCCGCCTCTTTTCCCGTTTTCGTGGTTGGGGGGCATGAAAACTTTTCTCAGGTTTACCCTGTTGGTCCACACTGCCGCACTACCGGGCGGCGCGCCCTTTACGCCGAAGATTATGTAAGCGGGGGCGTTATTCTTTATTGCCTTTGCTTCGACGCCGACCGATTTATAAGCCTTCCCAAGTTCTTTATCGGAATAATCCCCAGCGAGTGATAAACCGGCGATAAGGACGGCCTGTCCGGTTTCCATTTCCCCTATTTTTTTTGCCAAAGGAGATTTGTTGTCTGTAACATGAAGTTTTTCAACAGTATTTCCGTTAAGTAATACCGCTACAATTCCATGGGAATAGGAATTGTGGGTAACGCTATCTTTCGACCATGCGATGTTTAATACATTTGGGGAGCCGTCCGAGGCGAAAAAGCCGTAGCCGTAATAATTGAAACTTAAGGATCGGGCGCTGCTTGCCGAGATCGTTTCGTTAAACCCAGCACTTTGCACCGAAAAGTCGGCCGGATGGTAAAGTCCGATGTCTGCATTTTTCAGCATTTGCGCAATTTCATGGTAGGTGACCGTTGCCGCATGTGCAATCAGGTCTTCACCGAGGATTTCCACCAATGTTACGGGTTCGCCTTTTAATAACCGGTTTTTCGTTTTTTGCCAAGCGTCGTTTTCCGTTATTAGATTTTCGTAAACAGCCTCGGCCATATCCCACTTCCGCACTGACAGGAATGAATTCGCCATACGGATTTTTTCCGCGCGTCCAATCTCGCGGCATGCGGTACATTCGGGTTTTATGTAGGGTTCAAGGGTTGGGGGATATTTCTTTTTATTAACGGCGGCAATAGTTAGAAGGCGCTCGTAATATTTTGCCGCGTCAGTCCATCCGCCCAGCTTTACCTCCGCATTTATTGCGGAGACCAGCGATGGCGCAAAGGTATAATCGATTTTCATGGCCTGTTCGTATAATTCAAGGGCGCCTTTCACGTTGCCGGCCAGCTCATACCATTTTCCGGCTTCCATTAAAAAGAGAACAATCGGTCTTCCGGCTTTTGCGCCCGGCATTGCCCGGTCTATATATCGCATTGGCAGATCGCCCACATCGATCTTTTCTTCGACCGCCATTCCTGTTGTTTCAAAGGGATCAATGAAGAAAGCGTTTTCCAGCAACAGTGTTCTTTGGGATCGTTCCGCAAGTTTTGCGTCTTTAAAGAATTCCCTTGCAATATCGACGGCGGTAAAATGGCTGGTAAGCGGGGGCGGCTTTACCGTTGTTTTTGAACCGGATATGTTTTGCACATATTTTGTTGGGGGCTCCAAATACCATTGACTGTTTACCTTCTTCCAATATTTTTCTCTTATCCCCCTATATGGAGCCATGGACATAAAAGGAATAAAACCCATTGCCTCGTAAGTTACCATGGCATCTTTCTTATCTTCCGAGAGGCTGAACTTAATAAAACGGTAGCCTAAAAAAGTCTTGGGAAATTTTCTTATTGCCGGTTTTTTATTGGCGTTCGGCGGTTTGGGGGGCGCCGTTTTTGAACCGCTTACCGAAACATCTTTTTCCCGCTCGCTCTTTTTTGGGGGCGCCCTAAAGGGTAGGGCAAGAAAGTCCGGGAGAGGAACCGCCTGCCGGTACTCCGGGGTAAGGAAGCCGTAGATCGAAGCCGCGTCACCTTCGAATCTAGCTTTGAGTATTGCCGCCTGGCGTTTTGCAAGCTGCAGGACCGTTGATTTATCTTCCCGCGATATCTTGCCGCGATCCGCAGACTCTAGCGGCGCATGGGTTTTAAGAAAAACGAATATCAACAGAGCCAGAATTGCGACTGTTTTCAGCTTCAAGTTTTTCTTACCCATACCTGAAAGTTTGAAACGTGTCCTTTGTAAATGTAGTTATCATTAACCCACTTTACCAGCAATGGAGCGTAGTTTTTCAAACGCCTTTCCTCCTTGTTGTCTATGGCCAGATCGAAAAAGATTACCATTTTTGGAGGGCCCTTATCCAGCTGCCTTAGAAGCTTTTCCTCGTCCTTATCATTCCGAACGGTTGAGGGCAGTATCCAATCGTAATATGTAGGATTTTTTCTATCGGATAGGTAATACCATATTGGGTTTAGCGGAACGGCAAATATCGAATCGTCGGGCGAGGTTTCCGACTCTATCCAATCTGTCAGGCTCTCGATTATGGCGGCATCTCCACCGTAGGTCCGTATGCCGGCGGCCCTGCCCCGAGTTACCTGCCCCCCCGCTTTCCATACAGCGCCCACCGAGCCAGTATAGAAACCGTTGTTGGCGTTTAAATCGAAGATGTATGAAATCCAGACCAGCGCCAAAAACGCCACGACGGCGCGCTTAACGGGTGGGTTATCCAGTTTTTTTACCAGCCTGTACGCAAGGTACGCGGCAACTATGTAAAAAAGCGGAAGGCACCTTATAAGATTATCGAAACCGGCCCTGGCGACGATAAGCGACATGGCGCAAAGCTGCAGATACGCCAGAACCAGCAACGGTCTTTTACGGCCGCGTTCTTCCACGCTAAGCGCTAAGTAGCCAAGCGTCGCCGCGCTCAGAAACGGCAGGTAAAAAAGGAGGTTTTCCAGGAAGGCGGAAAAGCCGAACTCTTTGCCTTGGTAGCCTTCCCATGGGAGTGGAAAAGGGTTTCCCCAGACCTTTATTTCCGCAGGTATACCGGTAAGGACGTTGCCGAAAGGGCTCGTTGCCAGAGCCAGAATCCCCGTCGCCAGTATGCCGAGCGCATAGAGGACTTTTTTGCGGCCGTCGAAAGTGTCCGAAAGGAGGTAAGCGTACATCGGAATGAAGAACATAAGCAGTTCGATCCTGAAAAGGAAGGCGCTAACCGCCGCGGCCGCAACCCATATTGCATTGCGCCGGTCTTCCAGGTAAACGAGCGCCGCCCATGCGTTGAAAAGGAAGATGAGCGCGTAGAATCGCTGATAATAAACTGCGGGTGAGGATATCACCAGAAGCATTACAGCCAATGCGTACGCCGGCGGCATAATCCTCCTTGATATATGGAAAGCGAAAAAAACCAGCAACGACCCGAACAGGGTGAAAAAATATCGCACCGGCATCATGTCGAAACCGAAAATGCGGAAAATCGATTCCACCACGATGTAGCGTCCCGGCGGATAACCGAAGAAATCGACCATGACCCGCTGTCCCTCGAAATAGCGCATCCCACCCGCGTACATTACGCCTTCATCCCAAAGATTTATTCCGTAATGGGAAAAGGACAAAAGGTAAGCTGTAAAAAATATCAGCAACGCCATTCCGGCGGTTTTAGGGTGGCGATATAACAATCTATTTCAAGAGATTAATTTTTCATCAGCTCTTTGGCTTCCCGGGCAGCGTCGGTATCCGGCGCAATTTCAACGACACTTTTGAACTCTTTTTCAGCATCTTTTCGCCTGTTCATTTTATCAAGGATTTTCCCCTTGAGAAGAGACAGGTCGGCCCGCCTTTCCTTCATGGATACGTCAACGAGAACCTCGGCCTTTTCCAAGTATTCCATGGCGGTCTTCGGGTCGTTCACGGCGAGTTTCAGGCGGGAAAGGTAGAAGTATTGGGCTTCCTTGTCGGGGGTGTCAGCCTCCAGCGCTTTTTGGAATTTCTTCATGGGCAGGTCGTACCCTTTTCCTATTATGAGCGATGCATCCGCGATTTTTATTAGCGCGGGCATAAAGTCGTCTTTTTGTTCGATGGCCTTTGAAAATTGTTCGTATGCTTTTTCATAGTCCTTTTCCCACGCATAAAATACGCCCAGCCAGAAATGGGCGTGATAAAGGTTCGGCTCAAGCGCCACGGCCCTGTCAAGATACTTGTAAGCTTCCTTATGACGGTTTTCGTGCATTAGAAGCTGTCCGAGGTTAAGGTTTGCATATTGATTGCTGTCGTCAAGCTCAATGGATTTTAAGTAATATTTTTCCGCGTCCTTCGTGTTGCCCTGATCATCGGCCAATCTGCCAAGATAGTTGTAAGCTATGGCATGCTGGGGGTCTATTGATATTGCTTTGTCGAGGGCGGTTTTTGCTTCTTCATATTGTTTTGTCCACGTCAATGCAACGCCCAGATCGGCCCACATTTTGGGGTTTTCGGGTTTCAGTTCGGCGGCGCGCCTGAAGTTTTTCTCCCCCTTTTGGGTGTTTCCGATATGCATGTAGAGTTGCCCCAGAAGGCTGTGATTAAAAAGGTAATCCGGTTTGGTCTTAACTGAGTCCTCCAAATGGCCTATCGCCTTTTTGTAGTCTTTTTTGTGGTAGTAGATTACTCCAAGCCAGTGGTCATTCAGGAACAGGTTGTCTTCCTTGAGGTGCTTCCCGGCTTCACCGGCGGCGGCTAACGCATCGTCGAACTTTCCAAGTATCGAAAGCGCTTTAATTTTCAGGAAGTGCGCGTCAAGATTTTCCGGGTTCGACTCTATTGCATTTTCGATTTCCGAAAGGCCTTTTTCGGTCAGACCCGCCTGTATGTACTCTTTTGCGATTTCGAGGTATATTTCGGAATCCGCTTCGTTGTGTTTGGAGGAATCACAGGCAGCGAACAGGAAAACGGTTAAAATGAAAAAAGACAGGTTTCTAAGATTTTTCAATTTGTCAGATGGAGAAAACAAGAAAGAAAAAAGCCCGGCCACAAGGGCCGGGCTTTTTTGTTAACAAAGGTCTTTTTATTACCAGCTGAAGTTAAATCCTGATGCGGTGCCAGTGTAGAACATCGATGTGGTTGCATCTAATGTAGACGGCGAAATCGTAACCACGCCCTTCGAATCGTTAAATACTGAAGTTGCAATATTGCCTATAGCGTCGGAGCCGAATCCCCAAATGGCGTTAGAAGTCATCATACGGGTCGTTGAACCCAACGCAGTACCATTAGTGTTACCGTAGAAAGTTACAGTTGCAAGTACGCTCTTGCTATCGTTGTTCGTAATATGTATAACGGTCATCCAAGCAGTCCCACCGGTTTCGGAATAATCACCGTTTCCGAATTGTATCCAGGCACCCCTGCCGGCGGCGTCGGCTGTTCCCACCATCAGGAAAGCGCCAATTAATACTACAAATAATAGATTTCTCATAATCTCTGACCTCCAAAAACTAAATAATAGAATAAAACTAAACTTATAATTTATAAAACGCCTTATTTTCGTAAAGAGAATCTTATAGCGTAAATCTTAAAGCATTCTATGACGGCTTAACACCCCCTTCCTCCCACACGTAACTTTTTAATTCTCATCCTAACTCCTACGGTTATACAGCTTTACTAAATACCACACTGGCTTTAAATTATAGCATTAATGCCTTACGTGTCAACCCCTCCTCGTTTAAATAAATAAACAAAAATCCCAGCTTTTAATCCGCAAAACTTCTATATGTAGTCATAACAATAATATATTTAAACGGCTTTGTCAATCACCAATTGGCTCTTTTTATGTCAGAATGAGTACATAAGAGCGTAATATTGGGTTAAATATACATGGAGTTAGCCGCGCATATAAATATTTTAGAATATTTATATGCTAACGCCGGGTTGACCTGTCAAGTTATTTGGACTTAAGAGGCTTAAGGATTTATTACCACGGCAAGCAATTCTTTGCCGTTATTCAGGTACTGGAGGCTGTCGAAGCTGAACTTCCTTGCCATCGCAATTCCACGGCCATGAGTATCAAACGCGCGTTCGGGCGAAATCTCCAGATATTTTTCCCAGTCGAAACCGTTGCCTTCGTCCCTGATTCTGAAATGAATTTCGTCGTTAATAAATTCGTATTCGAGATGCGCGGCTTTCGACAAATACTCCCGTTGCAATAAGCGGCGGTTCACTTCGATTTCCCATTGTCCAGCGTCGATAAGCGCCGATTTTTCCTCATAGTCTATACCAAGGTTGCCGTGCTCAATGGCATTGATAAGGAGCTCGAAAAGCCCGGTCACCACCTTTTCCGGCTCGGGGCACATCCGGGACATTAATGTGGCAAGCATATCGGCTTCATCCAGCGTACGGAACGCATATCGATTGCTCTTTTCGGTCGGTACGGAAGAAACTGTTTTGCGTGTTTCTTCACGCAGTGATCGGTATTTTGTATGGTCGGCTACTGCCGTCTTTACGATGGAGAGCAATGACTCCTCCGTGTACGGTTTTGTAAGGTAATAATAGGCACCGGCCTCAAGACCTTCCATGATCTCTTTTTTTGCGTCAAGGGAGGTCTGCATTATGACGGGTATTGTCTGAAGCTCTTCATGCTCCTTTATGCGGGCAAGGACTTCCATCCCGTTCATTTTCGGCATTTCGCGGTCAAGAAGAACCGTTGAGTATTTGCCCGGATTTTTTACCAATAATTCCCAGCCACGCTCACCATCTTCGGCGGTTTCAACGGAGAAACCTGCCGGTTCCAAGAATTTTTTCAAGATTTTCCGAATAGGTAAAGAATCGTCGACCGCAATAATAAAAGTCATTATCCACCTTCAATCAACTGCAATATCTCCTCAGCCGAAATGTATCATACATTAATTGTTCAATTTACATTATAAACCAGCAAGGAAATAATTTTTCGTGTAATTGAAGCTCGTGGGAAGATTGAATATGAAACAGGGCGTTTGTTTACATCTGATGAAGTTTTTTCAATAAAGGCTTGTTAAGGAAATATAAACTCCGTTCTCCCTTGACCAATCTTTATTTAAATAGCCGCGGCTCCTGGCCTGCTGGTATAATTCTTATCAGGCTGCTTACTCAGCAGCCTGATAAGCAATCCATGGAAGGATTGCCCAAATTGCGTAGGCTGAAAGCCAAGCAATTTGAAAGGCTTGGACGAATTTATTTCGACCAAGCCGCGGCTGAAAAAGTCCCGGATGGACTTTTTCAGCGACAGAAAAAAAGGGGGTATTTTATGCAGGCAATTTTTTCTCTTCTGGCACGGGTTTTTTTGACGGCCATATTTTTGAAATCGGCTTTTGGCAAGATAACCAATTTTCCCGGCACGCAGAAATTCATGGCGGCCAAAGGCATGCCGATGACGGGCCTTCTGCTTGCGGGAGCAATTGTTCTACTTGTCGCAGGCGGCCTTTCTGTTCTTTTAGGATACAGGGCAAGGCTGGGCGCCGTTTTGCTCATCATATTCATTGTTCCGGCGACGTGGATATTCCACACCGATTTCTCAAATAATGTGCAGATGATAATGTTAATGAAGAACGCTTCAATCATGGGCGGCCTTCTGATGGTTATGGCCTTTGGGCCGGGATCAATAAGCCTGGACGGGCGTTCCCCCGGCAAATGAAAAAGGGATTGAAAATAAAAAACCCCGGCGAGCCATTACGCCCAACCGGGGTTCGAACTATTTGTAATTCTAAATCAGTCGTTCCTGTTTCCGCACACGTAGCCTTTGCACGCTCCGTCGAACCCGTCGTGACAATTAAAACAGGTTTGCGGATTAAGCGGATGGCCTTCGTCAGCCGATTTTATGGATTTGCCGTCTGCCATCAGTATGGCGTCGAACACCGGCTTTCCGTCCTTGAAGGCCGTAGTGAACCCTACGCCCAGCTTTGGCAACAGCAAAATGGAGTTCATCCCGTCGGGATAGCTCTCCGCCTTAGCCTTGTATAGATCCATAACCGCCGGGTTGATCCTGGTTTCATATGCGCCCGGATCAAGTCCGCAGTATATATCAACCGTTGCCTGCAGTACTTCATCGAGTCCCAGCGCTATAACGTTAGTTCCGCACGGAGGGAACTGACCTACCGTTCCTCTGGGCCAAGTGTCCCAGAAACCGGCCTTTACCGCACCCGAAGGAGCCGCGACTGGCTCAATGCTAACCTCGGTTAAATATGGTGAAACCGGCGCCGTGCTAATCTCCATAAGGCCCCAAACGGTATACAGGCCGAACATGATCGCGGCGCTAAGGAAAAACAGCAGCATAATATCGTCATAAAAGACGCACCAGTACGATCGTTTTTCCTCGCTACCCTGATGTTCATCAGACATAGTTTATCCCCCCTACCCTACGTGTATTAAAATGTTTAAAGACAAGTATTTCCTATGGCAATTGGATGCATGAAAAGATTGCGACGAAAAATCCAGAAAAGCCACCTTGCTGAAATCCTTATTTATCATACTCCCCTAATGCCCCTAAGGACTCTAAATTATTGGGGTTATTATATAAACTGCCGGTGAATAAAGTATGACTTTTGTCATACATGCGGTTCTTTGCGGGGCAGGCTAAGGCTTTGATAAATAATTTATTAAACTACTCGGGGCTTCTATTATCACTTTAATTCATTGGTAGCGGCAACGCTATTTTTCCGCTTCGACCTTTCCCTTTTCGTGCTTGTCGATGATTCCTTTTTGTATGTTGCCGGGCACGATGTCGTAGTGGTCAAATTCTATGGTGTAACTCCCCTCGCCGCCGGTAAGCGATTTCAGGTCCGCCTGGTACATCTGTATTTCGGCAAGGGGTACCTGTGCTTCGACTACGGCCATCGGGCCATCCGTGCCCGAGCTTAATATCTTGCCGCGTCTTCCGGTCATGTCTCCCATTATGTCGCCCATGTTGTCATTGGGAACAATGATTTCCATTTTTACTACTGGTTCCAGAAGAACCGGGTTGCATTGTGTAAACGCCTTTTTAAGAACTTCCCTGCCGGCAATCTGGAAAGCGATATCTTTTGAATCGACCGGATGTGTTTTGCCGTCAACTAGCGTTACGCGAAAGTCCGTAGCCTGACAGCCGGCTATTATTCCCTCGTTCCTCCTGGCCTGGATGCCCTTGTCGACAGACGACCTGAAGACCTGGTCTATCACGCCGCCGACTATCTTGTCTACAAACTCGTAGCCTCCGCCGCGCGGCTTTGGCTCCAGGTCGACGAATACCCTTGCGAACTGTCCCGCGCCGCCGCTTTGTTTCTTGTGTACGTATTCCACGTTCTTAACGGACTTCGTTACCGTTTCCATGTACGGTATCTTGGGCTGGAAGGTTTCCACCTCAACCTTGCGCCTTCTTTTAAGCCTTTTGAGCATTAGTTTTAAATGCTGGTCGGACATGCCGTGGATTACCAGCTCGCCGGTCTGCCTGCTGTGCTCCATTTTGAAAGTCATGTCGTCGCCTTCAAGCTCTTTTAGCGCGGTGCCGATCTTCTGCTCGTCGCTGCGGCTTTTCGGCTGTACGGCCAGCGAAACCATCGGCGTGGGGAACTTTATTTCGGGTACCGTTACGTCGGTTGCCGCGTCGGTTATGGTATCGCCCGCGCGCATGTCTTCGATCTTGGCAATGCCGATTATGTCGCCTGCCACTCCTTCATTAATGTCTTTGTGATCTTTGCCGAACAGCTTGAAGACGGAGCCGACCTTTTCGGTTTTGCCCGTCCGGCGGTTAACGAATTCGCCGTGGGGCGCGATCTTGCCCGAAAGGATTCGGATGTGCGAAACGCGCGTTACAAACTCGTCGGCTATCGTTTTGTAAACGAAACCCACAAACCCGTCGTCCGGGTTTACTACTATTTCCTTGTCGCCTTTCATTGCCTTGCGCACGATGGCGTTGGGCGGCGGCGAAACTTCCGCCAACGTATCCAGCAGTTCCTTCGTGCCGATCTGCTTTTCCGCCGACAACGCAACGATGGGGAATAGGTTGCACTCAACCAGCGACTTTACAAAAGTTTTTTTCAGTTCGTCCGTGGAAACCTCCCCGCCTTCGAGGTACTTTTCCATCAGTTCCTCATCGGCCTCTACGATTGCTTCAACAACCTTCGTGCTGGAATCGGCCACTTCGGCCGGTGCGCCGTCGCCGGGTTCGAGAACGGAAAAGACCTTGCTGAATTTTTCCGCCGAGCCGTCCGGTATAAGATAGGGCTGGCATCGTTCGCCGAAGTGATCCTGTATATGCAAAACCGTATCGTCGAAGCTGGTATTTTCGTGATCGAGTTTGGCAACGGCTACTAAGCGCGGCATGCCTATCTTTTCGGCTTCTTTCCACGCGCGGCGGGTATTCACCTTTATCGTGCCGGCGGGATCGACGCAGACGATGGCAAGCCCCACCGCGCGGATGGCGGTAAGGACCTCGCCTATGGCGTCCGGACTGCCCGGAACGTCGAGTATGTTGAACTGTTTACCTTTGTATTCAAACGATATCGTGGACGTGGAAAGCGATTTCTGCGCTTCTTTTTCGTCGGGATCGTAATCGCTTATCGTACTTTTTTCCTTTACGTTGCCCATCTTCCCGATGATGCCCGCGTGCTGAAGGAAGGCCTCCACAAGCGCGGTCTTGCCGTTGCCTTCGTGTCCGATGATAGCGATGTTGCGAATGTCTGATATGTCTGTTTTGGCCATTCGAATCCCCCTTCAATTCCCTTTTAAAAAGGAAGTTTTATCTAATCGAATTTTCCAACTCCAAAGAAATAAGACATATTCAATGTAATACAGAAGCGGTTATCTGTAAAGGCGGGGAGTGAGAAGGGGAAACATGAATTTTAGCCCCCGATTCACTATAAAGCGGTTCTCCGTATTCGAAAACCGTCTGGGGTCATTATTACAAGGTTGCCGTTTATATCTTGCGCGCCAATGTTTTCAAAATGTTTTTTAAACAACTCTAATGTTTCGGCTACTTGGCGTTTGTATATTTTAACCACAATAATTCCACCGCATTTTTCAGGCGGGAATCTTATAGTCCTGGAAAAATCTTTGTCCATCGTTAAAAGTATTAGCTTATCCACGCATGCCCGCCGGTAAACTTCATCGTCGGAAACCCCGGAAAGCTCCTCCCTTATGCTGATTACTTCATTTCCGGCGTCTTTCAAGTAAACTATGATCGGTTCGTAAATATTCTCATCTGCGAGAATTTTCATGCATAAATACCGGCTTCTTCATCGGCAAGGATTGAAGCGTAACTAAGGCACGCTCTTATATCTTCATCCGCGATATTCGGGTATGCTTTTCTAATTCCATCGAAATTTTCTCCGGCGGCAAGAAGGTCGAGAATTATATGGACGGGAATTCTAGCGCCTTTTATACATGGCTTCCCGCTGCAAATATCGGGGGCGCATGTTATCCTTTCAGCCAGTTTTTTCATATCGCCGCCATCCTTTCTTCATAAGATTGAATACGTATTCATAATAGCATTTTCCACGCCCTATACTTTATAAAAGCCATCCAATGCCGGACGCATTAATCAAGCAATAAGGCCGTAAATTCTTTCTTATCCCATCCGCTTATTTTACCGATTCCTTCAGGTAGCGCAGGCGCCCCCGCCTGCGCAGAGTAGGTGCAAGCGTCTCGCTTGCACTCTACAGCCGAGGGCGGGGCTGCCTGCCACCAGAATGGTGGTAGCTACCGAGACGTT
>SDBV01011647.1_pt1 | contig 11368 bp, 8 predicted proteins | sample 2277081 | NCBI WGS metagenome assembly SDBV01 (sample SAMN10402039, study PRJNA504765) | marine sediment metagenome | isolation source: marine sediment core GS10_PC15, 223 cmbsf | place: Arctic Ocean: Southern Knipovich Ridge | collected 2010
CACGTGCATCTACATATCCGTACTGGCCGTACAGCGACAGTATCCTGTACCTCGCATCCCCGATGTCTACTACGTTATAAGGATTCCCCTCTGAAAGACCAAAAGACCTTTTAATTTTAGATTCACTTATTCTCTCTGCGCCGACAATTCTAATATCCCTCATTATTGTCTGCGGCCCTTCATTAATAATAAATTCAATATCCAAATCACGTCCGTCACTGCTGAACGTCTTCTTGATATCCGTCACATCAATTTTCAGGTAACCAAGCGCCTTGTAAAAACTTATCAGTGATTCCCTGCTGTTTTTCAGGAGGTTTTCATTGTACGGTTTATTTTCCCTGAACGGAATAATGCCCATAACAGCCTCCCTGGAAATACTAATCCCGGTAAAATCGATTTTTCTCAGCACAACTTTTTTACCTTCAAAAATAAAAAATGAAACTATTATTTTCTCTCCTTCATTCTCAACTCCTGCGGCTACCCGCGCATTGTAATAACCTTTGCCGAGGTACAGTTTTCTGATCTGTTTTACTGTCTCCTCAATTGAATCATCCTGGACCTCTCCGTCATCATAGAAGGGCACCACTTTCTTAAGTTTCCTGCTGCTCATAGCAGAATTTCCTTTAAATTGCAGCTCAAGTTGAGGCCCCCTGACAACGGGGACCCTGAGATCACCATCTTTGAATTCGTATGGTCCCACGGCAGGCATAATGTATTTATCTTTTTTATAGTGGCCCCTTATTTTATTGATGTCTTTTTCCAGCGCCTCAGCATCCAGAATATCGCCGACAGATAAACTCAGATACTTTTCAACATCATCAGGAATATTAATACTTTTAATGATAAGAGGAGGACCCTCTTCAATGTTGACTAATATGCTGACCGAAGACGGTGTATCACCTTCTTCAACATTAATCATTACATAGGCATCCGGGAATCCCTTTCTTTTGTAATAATCAGCAAGGTCTAACACTACCCGCTCAATAAATTCCTCTCTGAAATCATCGTCTTCTTCAAAAAAAATAAATTTTTTTATCTTTCGGGTTGAAAAATTATTATTGCCGGTTATGGTAATGTTTTTAATAACAGGGATTTCCCTGACAGCATAAATTAATTTTATTCCATCCTCATAGGGTTCAGATTCAACTTTGATATCAAGGAAAATACCTTTTTTAAAAGCCCTTCTTATACCGGAAGCCAGTATATTCCTGTCAAGAATATCTCCAATATTAAAGCAGACCAAATCAACCAGTTCCTCATCCCCTATCCTCGTCAATCCACGGACGTCAATTGCCTTTATTGTCCTATTGAAAGATACTCCTTCCGATACCGGCGAATTGCTATGTGTCCCGGCTCTGTCCGGCGGATTATCATTAGAGGAATGAAGGAAAACAGGAAACAGGAAACAGGCAATAAAAAATATAATAGATATAAAAACAGGTAATGCGCCTTCCTGGTCTCCGTATCTCTCTTTCGTCTCTCTATTTTTCATATCAACAATTCATTCTTCCCCCGAATCAAATCTGCGGCTTTTTTACAGGGCTGGAACCGAACATCTGCAGTTTATTTAAATTCAAACCTGTACTTCAGGTCACCTCCGGCACTCCCGATCTCATTTCTTGAACCTTCAATCGATACGTTTTTGTTCAGATTATATTTAAGCTTTATAACATGCTCTTCGGTAGTGCCGATGGAGGTGGAATAAATTACAATCAGTTTGTCTTCAAGCAGCCGTTTCCCAACAGTGACCTTCGGGCTGAACGCACCGGTCCTGGTCGTATGCGGTTCAATCTCAAAACGCTCAAAACCGGTAATATTTTTAACTTCATCCTGAACTTCACCCTGGAGATTTCCGGTAAGCAGAGACGCCGCCTCACTTGCCGCGAGGCCGCTTGCAAAACCCTGTTCTCCTCCCTTGACCTGGCCGAAAGTCAGCAGGGAAAGAATATCAACTTCGGAAAGGGGAGGATCTGAAAACAGAGATAAGTCAAACCTGTCCATAGTGCCGTCCAGCACCATTTTAATATAGTAACTGCTTATATATGTTTCAGCCAGCATATGAAAAACCGGCGAAATCCTGTTTGCTTCTATAAACTCTACACTGCTTCCTTTAAGCACTTTAAATTCATTGCCGCGGAAATATATATTCCCTTCATCTGCTTCAATTCTCCCTATCAGTCCGTATTGGGCAATGGTCCCCATTACATTCAGGTCAATAGCGACAGGAGTCCTGGCAATATTATTGTCAATGATAATATTTTCCGAACCGGCCACGTGAATATTTATTTCTGTCTTTTCCAGAAACTCCGGATATTTATCCGGACTCTCCTTGATCTCCCTCAGGCCGAGGATCAAGCTGCTGAACTCGACTTTTTTCGTATACTTTGCCTTTATTAAATCAATGTCTCCTGTAAGAGTTGAACTGTCGGGCAATAATTCATAAAAAAGCCGCCCGCCAAAGACCGCGCTTACCCCGTTCATCGGCCTTATCCTGATTCCACTCATATCCGAAGAAACAAACAGCCTTTCCAGAGACATATTATCCAGGTATGCTACACCTGACAGAACAACATTGCCGCTCGCAAAACCTGCACTGAGAGCATCAAAAACAATCCTGTCTTTCTCTAAAAACAGTTTCCCGTTAACAGGTCCGATTTTATAGGGGAAGTCCTCGATTGAAACTGCCGTATCCTTAATTTTTACTTCCCCCACGAACTCGGGGTCATCCCAGGGCCCGTTTATATCAACACTAAAATCACTCTGGCCTTTTAAAGTTGAAATCTTATCGGTTAAAACCCTCAATGGAGTTATATCCAGGTTCCCCCTGAGCTTCAAATCATATTGTTTATTGATTATCAGGCTGCCGTCGGCTGACATATCAGCGTTCTTTCCATTCAGGGAGAACGATTTTATAATAAATTTATCATTAATCTGTTCAAGTACAATGTCCTTATCATTCCTGAAATTGTAACCGTACAGTCCCAATTTCATGAAATTAAATATTGAACTCATTGAATATTCACTGCCCCCGCCCTTAAGGCGGACCTCACCCTCCAGAATTAGCGACAGATCATCCGGGACTTCATCATGATAACCCGACAACAGAAAATTATAACTGCCCCTTTCAAAACTTAAATCCGCAAACCAGGGTGTTATCCCGGAGAAAGAAGCGCCGGCTTCGACAGCAACTCTTCCGTCAACAAATTCCCCGCTTGCCGATAGTTCTTTATTTTCAAGGGCACCCTTTATTTTCCCTTTTCCTGTGTTTATATCACCGAAACCGCTTTCATTAACATTTATTGAAAATTTAATGTCCGGATTATCAATTATCCCGGAACCGCTCAGGTCCATACTAAAAGCAGCGTCAACCGGCCAGTCCCTGAGCAGCGCAATATCATTCAGCCGGATATTATTTGATGATGCCGAGAAATTAATTTTTTTATCAAAATAAATTGTTCCGCTTGCGGCAAGGTTCGAATCACCATTAAATACCAATACCGACTGTAATTCTATATAATCAGGGTGCAGCACGCCTTTAGCTGACACTTTATCAATATGTTGTCCATACAGATCACTGTTAACTACAACCAGGTCCCATCCGCACTTAAAATTGTCCGGGTCTCCCTCAAATGAAATCATACCGGCAACAGAACCTGACACGGGTATGTTCCCGTATATCAATTCAACAAATTGTTTTAATTCAACATCCCCGAGTATGGCCTTTGCCGAATAAGCAGGGCCTTTAAATGAAAACAGTTTCTCTGCTTCTATGAACCGGACCGATCCGGAAATATCATAACTTCCGTTTTCCTGACTAATCTTCAGTTTATCAACAGACAGCAGTTCGGCCGAGTATGTAATATCAGCGAATGCGTCCTTAAACTTAATACCATGAATACTTCCGGCATCCATCTCGATCCGTCCTGATATTACAGGCTCACCGGCCGGGCCCTTAATTCTTCCATTGAATACAACCTCTGTATTAAGTTCTGAATAATGGGGAGATGTGAGATCAGTAACATCCCTGCTCTCCAGCCGAAGGTCCAGGTCCAGTTCTTTATCCTCAAGGTCTATGTATCCATCCATAAAGAGATCGGATTTTCCGGTTGAAAAAACTGTGTCCCGGAAAGTTATACCCCCGTCCCTTAATTCAAGATGAGTATCAACAGATTTCAGCCTGGTTAACAGGTCCCTTTCAATTTCCGTAATATTCAGATATTTCAGGTCCGCCGTGACCGAGATTTTTTGACCGCTCCTCTGGTCCAGCTGGAAATTCCCGCTAAGCTCCCCATCCTGAAAAGGCGGTTCCCATTTTATGAATTTAAAGAAATCAGGACTGCTTACGTCAGAAACCCCGGCATTAACCGAATATTCTCCGGAGGGGATTGAAATATGCGCTTCTCCTTCAAATTTACCATTATAGGCATGGGCGGTAAATTTTGTGAGAGAAAACCCATGATCTTCATACGTTACATCTCCAGACAGATCATCAACCGGCAGGCCGGCAAAGACTGCGTTTTCAAGTTCAGCTTTCCCTTCGCCAATAAGCTCGGGGAACATTCCGCTGATCTTACCGTCAACCGCAAGCTTTCCCCCGATATTGTGATCAACTCCGATTATTCTCATTAATGTTTCAAGGTAAAAACTGCTTTTCGAATTCAGGTTAAATTTAAATCCGGGCCATTTCGAATTCTGACTTTTAACCAGGTCAACCGATCCGTCAAAGGAAAATATGCCGTCCTTTTCCTTTTCCAGTGCAAACCCCTTCATTAATGTGTCTATATATATTTTGGCGCTTCCCGAAAGGCTGCCTCCACTTACTTTACCGCTGTCTTCAAGTAATATTTCGCCTTTAAAATTCAGTGCGGATTCGGATGAACGCAGGTTTATACCGGAAATATCGATCTTTTGGTCCTTTACTTTGATTTTCCCGTCAAACCCGAAGGGCAATTCAGAATTATTCGGGAGTTTCAATATCCCCTCTTTCAGTGATACATCAATAGTTGCAGAATTACTTCTTGTGGACATATTCAGATACAGGCCGGTGCCCGAGATGCCTGTTTTCTGCTCCATATCAGTGTATTTAATGATGCCTTCCGTCAATTTAATATTTTTCAGGCTGACTCTATAGATCCCTTTTTCACCGACAGATGAAGATTTATTGATCTGGTCCATTATCCTCTGCAGGTCCTTTTTGTCCGCAGTCAGATCAGGTTCCTTTAATGTTATTTTTCTTATCCTCAGTTCATTTGACAGTAAACCCATCAGGTCAATATAAGCCCTGGTCTTCGTCACCCACAGAAGCCTGTTCCCATCCTTGTCAAAAAGTTTCAGTCCCTTGGCCTGCACATAAAAAGGAAATAGATTGATTACAGCCTTATCAATAAGAATTCTTTCCCTCGTAGCATTCTCAAGGACAGGAATGATGCTTCTTTTTATGGAATTTGAGAGATAGGGGCCCCTGAGGAGGAAAAATAAAACAGCAAAGGAGATAGCAGCTATAGATGAAAATGTTACTATTTTTGCTTTGCGTGTCTTAATATTGATCATCAAGTATTATTTGTTTTCTCCCTCTCCAAACACTAAGTGTTATAATACCTAAATAAAAAGACAGGCGTCAATTAAACGACAGGGTAATAGGGGAAATAAGGAAATAGGGTAATAGGGAAAGAAAGATAAGGTATTAAGGTCAAAATTCTGTTCCCTTGGCCTTTTTACCCTTTTCCCCTTTTACCCTGTCGTTCAGGGCGGTTAGCTCAGCTGGGAGAGCACTACCTTCGCAAGGTAGGGGTCGGGGGTTCGAATCCCCTACTGTCCACTTTTCTCTTTTAATTTCAACATATTAAGTCAATACTGTCCAAATTAAGCCAACCACGGACCACCTTCACCTGACTTTTACGTGGTTATCGTCATGAACAGCATTAATATTAGCCGTAAACAAAGCTAAAGATTATATTTATATTTGACGATTAATAAGCGTAGGCAATAAGTGCCTAAATTAAAAGACAGTTATAGCGGCTGAAATTAATGTGGGAACCTCACATGTCATGAACTGTTTTTGTATTCACTCTAATGGGGCAGTCGATATAACAAAAGGGGTAGTATCATTTGTATGAAAACTATTGGGGGCTGACAAGCCTCCCCTTTCAGATTGTAAGTGACCCTGAGAAATATTTTCCGTCTTCTGTTCATGAAGAGGCGAGGAGCAGAATATCATACGCAATCAGATATGGAAAAGGCGCTGCACTTTTTACGGGTGAAGTCGGCATGGGCAAAACAACAGTCACTAACGTAGTGGCTAAAAAACTCACTGATAAAAATATTGACCTGGCGATGATCACTAATCCGCTCCTCTGTGTGAATGACTTCCTGAAAGAGATACTCTACCAGATGAAAGTTAAATCATCGGCCTCTTCAAAATTAGACCTTATCCATGAGATCAATGATAAACTTCTCTCCAATTTTCATAATGGGAAAACAACAGTCCTGATGATAGACGAGGCACACCTTATTACCGACATGCAGATACTTGAGGAGATAAGGCTTCTCCTGAATTATCAGTATGACGGTAATTTCCTACTGACTGTAATACTTGTTGGACAGCCTGAATTAAGAAAGATTGTCCGCAATATAACACCTCTGGAGCAGAGGCTCACAATAAAGTTTCATTTGAGGAATCTTTCATTTGACGGGACAAGAGATTACATCCTCTACCGGCTGGACCTTGCGGGCGGCAGAGATTCTATATTTACACTGGATGCAATAAAACTTGTTCACGAGTATTCAAACGGCATACCCAGAAAGATAAACCAGATATGCGACATGGCCCTGCTTGTTACTTCATATGAAAAGAAGCTTAATGTAGACGTGGAAGATATAAGAAAGGTTATTGCTGATGAAGCAAAACACTGGGATGAAAATGTCCAAACCGCCAATCTGGGATGACGCATTTGAATTACTTGATCAGTTCAATGCAAAAGAACCTGAATCCGGTAATAAAGAGATCGCCGCAAAAGAACCTGAATCCGGCGAAAAAGAGATCTCCTTCAGGGAAATAATAGAGGAGGCTTCTCCGGAGCAGCAGGCCGATTCCCCGGACAAACCTGATAAAAAAGAGGTCTCGCTGAAGAGTGCCGGCATTCCCGTTAAACCGGGTGAAAAAGCGGCCCCGGTAAAGAGCGCCGACGCACCTGTCAAACTCAATGAAAAAGAGGTTTCACTCATAAGCGCTGATCTCAATAAACTTAATGAAAAAGAAGTCTCATTGAAAAATGCCGGAGCAAGTATGGATTTAAAGAACGGGATTAACGGAAGGAGTGCAAAAGATCTGTACTACGAAGCAAGAAAACACCTTTCCAAGACTTTTCATCTAATTAAGGACAACAAGGATTTTCCGATTGATTCCATGTTTTTATGTGCAGCTGATATCGTCTCACATATCAAAGTAGAGGCCAATACATGGATGCAACTCTTATATAAGATTGAAAAGGACACAAATCCTGATGCTGTAATGCATATCGCAAAGCATTCACTTGATACCGCGGTCATAGCAACAAGAGTAGGCATAGGGCTGAAGCTGTCAGATGACAGGCTGGAAGACCTGGCAGTGCAGACATGTTTACATGATGTCGGCATGCTCAGGCTGCCGCCTGATCTCATACTTAAACAGGGCAAACTGCCGGACATGGAAAAGGCCCTGATAAAGAAACATCCTGAATTCGGACAGGAGATACTTTCTAAATTCAAAGGGAAATACGAAAGTCTTGCAAACATAGTATTTCATGAGCACGAAAGATATGACGGTTCCGGCTACCCCAGGGGCATTAAAGGGGACGATATCCCGGAGAACTCCATGATAATAGGGATCGCCGACATGTATGCGGCGCTGCTGCACCCGAGGCCATACAGGCCCAGGCGTCTGCCGTTTGAAGCCATCAAGATAATAATTGCCTCGTCAAAAGATCAATTCCCGCAGCGTATTGTCAAGACTCTCGTAAATGAATTCTCGGCATTTCCCGAAGGCCTGTATGTGAAGCTCAATTCAAATGAGGTGGGTAAGGTCACCACTGTCAACAGGCTTGCCCCGCTCAGCCCGGTAGTAGAGATAATTTATAACACAGAAGGAAAATTAAGCGCCCCCAAAACAGTAGATCTTATGAAAGACCACTGCCTGTATATAACATCAGGATTTTATGGTGAGGAGGACTGATATGGAAAAACTGGATATAACTGACAGCGTTTTCAGGAAAAGCCCGAATGTTGTATTCAGACAGATTGGAGATGAATCTATCCTGATCCCAATTGCAAATGAAGTCGGGGACCTTTCCAATATTTACAATCTGAACGAAGTCGGTACAAGGATATGGGCGCTCATTGACGGAGAAAGGGATGTCACTGAAATCTGTGGACTGCTTGCTGATGAATACGATGTCCAGATGAGTGATGTGATGAATGATATGACCGAGTTTGTTGGCAATCTGAATGAAGTCAGGTTTCTCCGGGAGGGGTATGATCAAAGAGATTAAATATTCAGATTTCAGTCTTAAACTGCACGAGACTGCGGTCGATAACGACATCCCGCTTGACGGTATGATAGCACTCACCTCGCACTGCAACCTCAACTGCGGGCATTGCTATATAAGGGACAATTCTGTAAAAGATGAACTGACCTCTAAAGAGATTTACCGCATCATTGATGAGATTACGGATGCAGGCTGTCTTTACCTGCTTATCACTGGCGGAGAGCCCCTTTTGAGGCCGGACTTTGGAGATATATACACGTATGCCCGGAAAAAGGGACTGATAATATCACTCTTCACAAACGGCACGTTGATGGATGAAGATACGGCCCTGCTCTTGAAGAAATTCAAACCTTATTCAGTTGAAATAACCCTCTACGGCGCTACCCCGGAAACTTACGAGTCCTTCACTGGAGTAAGAGGCTCATACGATTCATGTGTTAATGGAATAAAACTGCTTCTTGAATATAAAATCCCACTTTCATTGAAGACCATGGTTACGACCATAAACAAACATGAACTGGCCGGGATGAAAGAATTCACAGAGTCATTAGGTCTGGAATTCAAATACGGCCTCCCGATTCTGCCGCATATAAACGGCTCCAAATCACCCTACGACATAAGACTAAGCCCTGACGAGTTCATCAAAATGGACTTTAATGATAAAGACCGTTCCAGGGAATGGTCGGAACTGTATGAAAAATTTAACACACCTGCCAGCGAAGAATATCTATTTAACTGCGCGGCTGGAAGTAACTGCTTTAGTATAACTTCTCAAGGAAGTCTGAGAATATGCGACATTGTGCCAGAGCCTGATTATTGCCTGAGAAATAATAAATTCATCGATGGTTACAGGATGTTCGGCCCGATAAGGGCAAGAAAATTAAAGGGGGCAACCAAATGCGCAGGATGCGAACATGCTACATTTTGCGACAGCTGCCCCGGTATTTCATTGCTTGAAGGCAATAAAGGCGGAGAATGCCCTGTAAGCTATCATTGCGAGATCGCACATAAAAGGGTAGAAAATTTAAAGGAAGAGGTTACTTATGGAAAAGAAAAAACCTTACAGGAAGCCTGAAATTAAGAGGGTCGAAATGACACCGGAAGACGCTGTGCTTACAGCATGCAAGCACGGTGATGCCGGACCCAACAAGGCTTTATGGTGCAACAACAAAAAGATAAGATGCCAGAACCGGATGCAGGGAAGCTAATTGTTGATTCAATGATTGATAGAAATATTGAAATAGGAAATCTTCTCTACTCCATTTCCAGCAGGAATGGCATATGCATGGACAGCCTTGAGCCGTTCTTCTCGGATGTTGACCGCAAACATCAGAACGCAGACTGCAGAATGGAAATAAATAATTATAAGAAACGGCCTATAAATAACAGGTCCCGAATTATGAACAATAAGCTGTTTGAGGCAGACATGACATGGGGAATTTATGGCGGGCATAAAGCAGATAAAAACAGGGGATTTATTATGACCGTCCCTTCCCTCTCGGATACCGGCAGTTCAAGGGTCTTTGCCGAATTTGACAGAGATTTTAAAAACGGGACAGTTTATACCAAAAAGGCAGAAGAGCATTATTTCTTTTATCCGTTCCTGGAGGTCCTTACCATAAACCTTCTCGCGCTCGGCAGGGGCGCCCTGCTGCATGCCTGCTTAATTGATGACAACGGCACAGGGTACCTCTTTTTAGGCCAGTCGGGCGCAGGCAAAAGCACAATGGCAAATATCTGGAATGAAGAGAAAGGTATTAGTATCCTGAGCGACGACAGGGTTCTCGTATCGCTCTCTGAAAAAGGGCTGACCGCTTACGGTACTCCGTGGCACGGCACTGAAACTTATGCAATGAATGCAGGCGTTCCCGTTAAAAAGATCTTCTTTATCAGACATGCGGAAAAAAACGCTGCCCTGGAAATAAGCGGTATAAAGGCTGCGTCCGAACTTGTCAGAAATGCGTTCCTCCCTTTCTGGGACAAAGACAGGATGGAGTATTCCACTGAATTCCTGATCGAGGTATCGCTGAATGCAGAACTCTTCAGCTTAGATGTTTATCCGGACAGGAAGATCATGGATTTTGTGAGGAATATATGATGATATACCGCAATGTTTAGCACGTCATTCCCGCGGTCTTTTGAGCGGGAATCCAGAGATCAGGCAGACTGGATTCCGGGTCAAGCCCGGAATGACAAAAGCAGCCATAAGAAGGTCGTATTATTTTTGAATTGGTTAGTAATTTTAGTTATTAGTAAGAGATGGAGATAAGAAATTGAATCAAATTAAATTAAATTCTGATGAGTTAGAGGAAGAGAGTTCCGGTCCGGTTTCAACTGAGTTCAGGGAAGAAGTTTCCAGCCCGGTTGCAGCGGTTGAGCGGAGAAAATTTCTTAAGACGGGACTTATAACAACAGCGGCCCTGGCCGGAGAGGCTATCCTGTCCGGATTTTCATACCTTTGCGATATCTTTTACTCATCGGACGATACTTCAGAGGATTCATAGATTTTGTGAGGAACGCATGACAATAGATTACTCTCATATTGCAGAAAGCATTTTAAGAGAAAACACGAATATAAAGATTCCTGTGACCGGCGACAGCATGTCACCACTTCTAAGGACAGGAGACACAATCCTCGTGGAACCCGTAAATGCTGAAGACCTGTCTGCCGGTGACATTCTGGTTTATAAAACCGGAGGGAATATGGTCGCACACAGGCTTGTCCGCGTCCTGCGCAGCAGCGGCAGGTGCATGTTCCTGACAAAGGGCGATACGTTTTCATCCATTGACAGCCCTGTGAGGGAATCAGACATCATCGGACGGGCATATGCCGTTGGAAAACACGG
>SDBV01011648.1_pt1 | contig 11366 bp, 5 predicted proteins | sample 2277081 | NCBI WGS metagenome assembly SDBV01 (sample SAMN10402039, study PRJNA504765) | marine sediment metagenome | isolation source: marine sediment core GS10_PC15, 223 cmbsf | place: Arctic Ocean: Southern Knipovich Ridge | collected 2010
CGCTGATTATAGCTATTTTTATCCAGCTGTGAATATTGAACGCTTTACATACAGTTTCTGAACTGACATTACTGTCACCGCCAAAAACATCCTGGGATTCTACAGAAGTGATCGTTTTTTCACTCATAATTTAAACTGATAAATAAAACTGGTTAAAATCCGAATGGCCCCAGGGGATGCCGCAAACCAAACTCACGGTCTGCAAAGTTACGATCATAAACAAAACCGAAACCATATGACGCGCGGAATGCGTTACGTATTACCGCTCTGTATCTAGCTGTCGGATGTGTGCCCACATTTATTAAATCGTCCGGCTTAATGAAAAAGTCAGGTTGTTCCCCACTGGCTATTTTTTCCAGATTTACCATTACTGTTTCTTCTTTATTTTTGCCTATTCGCCTGATGACTTCAACTCGTTTTGGCCAGGCTAAAGGCCCCAGGCCCCCTGCCGCGGCTATTGCCATTTTCAAAGTCATCGGCCTGCCTGTAATATTAACATATCCTACTCGATTGACATTGCCCATAATAGCGAATTCGCCAATAATGTCAAGAGGAACCTGGATGCTGTCAGCGGGCTGGATCACAATATTATAACGAGGATCACCACCTGCCAATTTATCTGTCAGTATCTTGATAACACGTGTCTGGATACCGGTTGTCTGTATTTGTTCCCAATCCCCTATTTCTCTGGTCTCCGGCAGTTTCTTTTTCAAAAGCCCCGGCATTTTAGGCGGCACTCTTTTAGACCGTTTGGTAACTTTTCGCGGCTGACCGATTATAATTGGAATCCACTTGCCATTTTGGAAGACCCATTCTACCTGTTCAGTTGTTTGAGGATCTATAGGCTCTTTGATCGTCTCACGGTCACTTATTTCCGGTTCGGCTTCAACGCTCTGATCCGGCGTCAAATCCTGAGATTGTCCCGGGACAACCGGAACCCATTTGCCATCTTTGAATATCCATTCGATCTTTGCGTTTTGTGATTGAGCTTTGCCATCGGCCTGCTGGTACTGCACCAGTTTGGCAGAGTCGTCCAATGCGTCATGGATACCTATGTCAATAAAATCTATTTCATTGATCTGCTCGATCTGGATATCTTCGGGGCCTGCTAACTGGGCCAACTCCTCCTGGGTAATTAACTCAACGGTAGTCACCACCAACTGATTTTGCAGAGCCTTTGCATACGGATCAATTATTTCGAGCATTTGCTCCTGGCCGTTGTCATGTTCCGGTGCTCTCTGAACAAGTTCGCCGAAAGTATCCGTTGGATGAACGGTTCTTGAAACAAAGATATAGCTGACGTTAAACTGTGTTTCAACGGCTGCCACTGCCAAGGCATCGAGCAGTCGATAATCATGTCGCGGGATCGGATACCTTCCAGGTCTCGGAACCGCATTACCTGATATTGAAAACAGACGCTCCTGCGAGTTCAGCAATGTTACAGTAACAAGCGGATCAATTAATATCATTGGCTTAAGGATATTGATTATGGTTTCTTCAGTCTGTGATTCTGTCAGCCCTGCTATCCCAATGACACCGACTTCCTGGATTGATATTTTGCCGGTCTCGGAAACTACATAGTTGTTTACAAACATTTGTCCCTCGATGAACAGTTCAAAGATCGAGACACTTACAACATCACCTGAGCCGAAAACATAATCGATTTCGATCGCGATAATGTCGGAGGGTTTCGGGTCTTCGGCACCTTCCCATACCGACGGTGTCTCATCAGCAACGCCTAAAGAATCAAGGATAACATTGACAGCGGGAACCGGACGGAATCTGCCTATCTGGGTCGGGTCGAGAAACTTGTCGTCACAGCCGACCAGAGACAAGCTTATACTGATCAGCAGAAAAACTATCACCGCTGCCTTTGGCCCCGATGTATAGAGGTAGTTTTCAAAGTTCAATTTTATCATACACCAGCATCCTTCAATCGCAAATGAATCTCAATTGTAATTGACAATTGTCAAGGCAAACCATTCTGCTATGCATCGCAAAGTGGAAAACCAAATCCCGAAACACATCGGGACCAAATAAACCTCATTACCATCTTAGTACACACGATTATTGTTTTCCATCGGTTTAAGAAACTATCGGCTTAACTTATTAAAAACCTATAAATACGAATAAGAAAAAACTCCTCGCACTAACGTATACCTGATATCCATCTATATCGGAATTTACATAAACACCCTATAATTCGCCGCTAAAAACAACTGAAAAACAAATCCGGGCTCCTCGAATTTACACATTTACCTACTATTCCGATGGTTCGGGCTATATCGAAATGATTATTTTTTTAATTTTCTTTTATAATCTGTACCATTATCAGACGCTCAGCACAGATACGCATAAGCAGCAAAAGTGCAAAACTAAGCCCCTCACATCCGCACTTTTCCTTAATACTTTGCAAAATCAGATTTGTTCGATTAGATTTGGTTATTCAATGCTTAAGATGGGTTATTGGCCCCTTTAAGGGCTTTAGAGACGATCTTTATTTTAGCTTATCAGCTCCTAACTGGCCGCAAGCCGCCTGGATTTTCACCCCCATTTTTGCTCGGATTACCGTCTCGATACCAGCCTGCTCTAATACTGACGCAAAACCAGCGGCCTTGGTACTTGCTTGAAATTTGCTGCCTGGATGAGCGTTGTATTCTATAAGGTTGACATTACACTTTAGTCTTTTAAGGATCTTTACCATGGTCTCTGCGTCAGCCACTGAATCGTTAACGCCTTTTAGCAGCACATATTCGAATGTTACTCGCTGCCTGGTCTTGAGTTGATAAACCCTTAACGCCTTTAACAGTTTGGCCAGAGGATACTTCTTATTAACTGCCATCAGTTTGGTTCGTACAGAATCGAGAGGTGAGTTCAGCGATACCGCCAATCGAGGGCGAACATCCTCATCGGCGAGTTTCAATATACCATCACCGATACCGCAGGTACTGATCGTCAAATGTCGAATTGAAAAATTTTGACCGGCCGGGTCAACCAGGAGCCTTACAGACTTGATCACATTAGCGTAGTTGTGCATCGGCTCGCCCATACCCATGTAAACGACATTACTGATCCTGCCATTATCGCGACCGGCAATATATACCTGGGCAACTATCTCGCCGGCACTAAGGTTGCGTTCAAAACCCAGCTTACCTGTCGCGCAGAACCGACATTTCATAGCACAGCCGACCTGACTCGATATGCAAACCGTCTTTCTATTACCATCTGATAAAACAACCGTCTCAATTCTGTTCTTATCGTATAGCTCAAAGAGATATTTCACTGTCCCGTCAATATCAACGAGCTTGTCAACAACACGCAGGTTCGAGATGTAATAGCCATCATCGATCAGCTGATTACGAAATGCCTTACTCAGAGGAGAAATCTGGGATATTTCAGTTGCACCCTTAACGTGGATAAACAAAAAGATATATTTACCGACGTACTTTTTCTGGCTGTGCCCCACCGCTAATTGTTCAAGTTCGGCAAGGTTGTTACCTCTTAAATCTTTATCCGCATCGAAAGTCACCGCTATTTTGCCAGCTTTACCAGCATCTCGTATTTGGCTATTGCATCGGATTCGGCCAGCTTGAAAAGTTTTTCCGCATTCTCAGGGTCTGCTTTCTGCAGGACGCGGTAACGATTTTCACTGGTGAGGTACTCTTTAAAATCGAGCGTCGGCGGCTTGGAATCAAGCTGAAGAGGATTTTTGCCGGCCTCTCGAAGCCTGGGATCGAACCTGTACAAAGGCCAGTGTCCGCACTCGACGGCCTTTCTATGTTGATCGAGGCCTGTGGTCATATTGATACCTTGAGCGATACAGTGGCTGTAAGCAAGGATAAGTGATGGGCCGGGATAGCTTTCAGCTTCGATGAACGCCTTTACCACCTGATTGGGATTGGCACCCATCGCGACCTTGGCGACGTAGATATTTCCATATACGATCGCGAGCAAACCCATATCTTTTTTCGGCTGTGTCTTTCCCGCGGCTGCAAACTTGGCGACTGCCGCTCGCGGAGTTGATTTGGACATCTGACCGCCGGTATTGGAATAGACCTCGGTATCGAGAACCAGAACATTTACGTCAGCGCCGCTTGCCATAACATGATCGAGCCCGCCGTAACCGATATCATAAGCCCAGCCATCGCCTCCGAGAGCCCAGACGCTTTTGCGTACGAGATAATCTGCAATGCCGAGCAGTTGGCTGCAATAATCGCACGAGCTGGCTGAGCACTGCGCTTTGAGTTGTTCAACCCGCATTCGCTGCTGTTCGATCTGGGCCTGGGCTGGATCGTTTGCCGTGGTGGCTGAACGAATTTCATCAGCCAGTGTTTTATCGATACATCCGGCTTCGGCAGCTTTGCCAAGCAGTTCAACTGCGAAGGCGGTAAACTTATTTACTGCCAGCCGCATTCCCATCGCGAATTCCGCGTTATCTTCGAACAAGTTGTTACACCAGGTTGGGCCCCTGCCGTCACTTCTTTTACTGTATGGGGTAGTGGGAAGATTACCGCCGTAAATCGAAGAGCAACCTGTTGCGTTACCTATCAACGCGCGGTCGCCGAAGAGTTGTGTCAACAGTTTGATATAAGCGGTCTCACCGCAGCCGGCACAAGCTCCGCAATACTCGAACAAAGGCTCTATCAACTGAGAGCCCTTAACGGTATTGGATTTGAATAGGCTGGGGTCGGTGTTTTCGATCGAGAGGAAATATGCATAATTTTCGCGTTCGGTGGCACGGATAGGTTCCTGCACTACCATGTTAATGGCTTTTTTGCCGGTGGGCTGTTTGTTCTCGTCTTTTTCCAGGCCCGGGCAACTCTCGACACAGGCTCCGCAGCCGGTACAATCTTCCGGTGCAACCTGAACGCTAAACTTCATGCCGGCGAAATCCCTGCCCTTGGCGTCGATACTCTTGAAAGTCTGAGGGGCGGATTCGAGCCACTTAGCGTCGTAGCCCTTGATCCGAATCGTCGCATGCGGACAGATAAGCGAGCATCGGCCGCACTGGATACAAAGCTCCGGCTCCCAGCATGGAATATTGATGCCGATATTACGCTTCTCGTATTTGGTCGTACCCGTGGGAAACTTACCGTCGGCGGGCATCTTACTTACCGGCAGATCGTCGCCGCGAAGCGCGATCATCTCTCCGATTGTTTCCTTAATAAAATCAGGTGCATCTTCAGGGACTACCGGCGGCATGGTTATTGTACTTGTCACTTCGCCGGGAACCTCGATCTGAAATATCTTGTCCAGGGCTCCATCAACAGCGGCATTATTCATCTGAACTATTTTTTCGCCCTTCTTGCCGTAAGTCTTTTGGATTGCGTCTTTGATCGCGGCGATCGCTTTTTCCGATTCGATAACACCGCTGATCTTGAAGAACGCGGTCTGCATGATCACGTTGATCCTTGCGCCAAGGCCAAGCTCCTGTGCCAGCGAGATCGCATCGATCACATAGAACTTTAGCTTCTTGTCGATAATCTGCTTTTGCACTTCCCTCGGCAGAGTGTCCCAGACCTCGTCCTTGTCGTGCATACTGGCCAAGAGGAACGTACCGCCGTCTTTGGCTTTCGAGAGCATGTCATATTTTTCAAGGAAGCTGGTGTTGTGACAGGCGACGAAGTCGGCGCGAGTCACCAGGTAGGGCTTACGGAGAATATCTTTGCCGAAACGCAGATGCGAAATCGTCACTGCTCCTGCTTTTTTCGAATCGTAGACGAAATAGCCCTGGGCGTAGTTGTCGGTCTGTTCGCCGATGATCTTGATCGAGTTCTTATTGGCACCGACGGTACCATCCGAACCCAAGCCGTAAAACATAGCAGAGAAAACACCTTGGCTGTCAACGTCAAAGCTCTTATCGACTTCGAGACTCTTATTGGTCACATCATCGACGATACCTACAATAAAGCTGGTTTTGGGTTCAGCGACGTCGAGGTTGTCGAAGACCGCTTTTACCATTGCAGGAGTAAATTCTTTGGAGCCTAATCCGTATCTGCCGCCAACAATGGCAGGATACTGGTCAAACGCTGTCTCGTGTTTGCCCATCGCTTCGCCTACAGCAGTTCGAACATCCATATACAAAGGCTCGCCCAAAGAGCCTGGCTCTTTTGTTCTGTCGAGGACAGCGATCTTTTTGAGAGTTTTGGGTAACGCGGCGATGAAATCTTTGATACTGAACGGTCTAAACAGCCTGACCTTCAGCACGCCAAGTTTTTCGCCTTTACTGTTTAGATACTCAACCGTCTCATGGACGGTATCTGCGCCGGAGCCCATAATAATGATAATTTTCTCGGCATCTTCTGCGCCAATGTAATCGAAAAGGTGATACTGGCGCCCAACCAATTTGGCGAACTTATCCATCGTTTCGGCAACGATCTGCGGGACAGCGTCATAGAACTTATTAACCGTTTCTCTGCCCTGAAAATAGACGTCTGGGTTCTGAGCGGTACCACCTATCATAGGATGATCGGGGCTAAGCGCCCTGGCCTTTGTCGCGGCGATGAGCTTATCGTCGATCATCACACGCATATCATCGAAGGTCAATTCCTCGACCTTTTGTATTTCGTGGCTCGACCTGAAGCCATCGAAAAAGTGCAGGAAAGGTATTCTCGAAGCCAGCGTTGACTGCTGAGCGATCAACGCAAAGTCCATGATCTCCTGAACACTCGATGAACTTAGCATCGCAAAGCCGGTCTGACGAACAGACATGACGTCTGAGTGGTCGCCGAAGATCGAAAGTGCCTGGCAGGCCAGCGAACGTGCTGAAACGTGAAAAACAGTTGGCAGTAATTCGCCGGCTATCTTATACATGTTAGGGATCATCATCAGCAGGCCCTGCGAAGCGGTAAAGGTAGTTGCCAGAGCACCAGTAGCCAATGCGCCGTGTATAGCACCAGCAGCTCCGCCTTCCGATTGCATCTCGGTAACAGAAGGTACTGTCCCCCATATATTAGTCTCGTGCCTTGCCGATTTGGCGTCGGATATCTCACCCATAACCGAACTCGGCGTGATAGGATAAATCGCGATTACTTCATTTGTAGCATGAGCGACATGCGCAGCCGCAGTATTACCGTCGATCGTGACCATTTTGCGGTCCATAGTGTCACACCTTTCAGAATCGTTTTTTAATGTAGATTTAAATGTATCCACAGGCATTTTAAGCCTCCTTAATGCTTTATTATGAAATTTCCTGTTTTATACAATCTTTCAATATGCAAAGCAATGTAAATCTAACGACAATTTTAAAGCCTTAAAGTTTTACTACTTTCTGTGGTTCAATTTGTTCTGCAGAACCTGCCACCATCTGCTATATGCCTGCTGATATGCTGTCGCGAGTTTTTTTTCAGGCTCGATGGTCTTGACGGATTTTAAACCGATAAAGGCTTCGTCGAAATTACTGTAAATGCCGGCACCAACCCCTGCCCCCCTTGCGGCGCCCTGCGAACCGTCGGTATTATATAACTGGACTACGGTATCGGTCGCGGTGGCAAAAGCCTCGGAAAAAACCGGACTCAAAAACATGTTGGCGTTTCCAGCTTTGACAGTTTCAGGCTCTATGGAGATCTCTTTCATTATTTCAAGCCCGTACTTGAGTGCGAAAACGATCCCCTCCTGGGCCGCCCGCAAACAGTGGGCTATACTGTGCGTATTGAAGTTAAGGCCATTTATTGAGGCACCTATGTCGGCATTTTCAAGCGTTCTTTCCGAACCATTGCCAAAAGGCAGAATTACCAGCCCATCGGCACCAACCGGCACTTGTGACGCCAGTTCGTTCATACGCTCATAATCGCAACCTGCCATTGTATTGTGTTTGAGCCAGCTGTTAAGGATGCCGGTACCATTGACGCAAAGCAGAATAGTATGACGCGGGGCATTGGGTTTGTTATTGACATGGAGAAACGTATTGACGCGCGACTTGGAGTCGTAATTAAGCTTATCAGAAATTCCGCAAACAACTCCGGATGTGCCTGCGGTGGCGGCTATCTCGCCGGGATTAAGAACACCGAGCGAAAAGGCATTGTTGGGCTGATCGCCTGCACGGTAACTTATAACGGTCCCCGCTTTGAGGCCCAGATCTTCGGCGGCGGCTTTGCTAAGTTGGCCCTGATCGCCGAAACTCGGAACGATAGGACATAACAGTTCCTCGGAGAATCCAAAATAATCCATAACAAATTGTGCCGGGCAGGCCTGCTTAAAGTCCCAAAGCATCGCCTCAGAGAGACCTGCCTGCGTTGTGGTCATCGCACCTGTCATCTTCATTACTACATAATCGCCAGGCAGCATTATCTTGTGTATCTTTTCGTAGATCGCAGGTTCATTGTCCATCACCCATTTGAGTTTGCTGGCTGTGAAATTGCCCGGCAGATTCAATAAGTGTTCCAGGCACTTCTCACCGATATCGGCCTGAGCACGCGAGCCGATCTCTACCGACCTGCTGTCACACCAGATTATCGCAGGACGTAAAACCTGCTTATCTCTATCTACCGCTACCAAACCGTGCATCTGGTAAGAGATACCGATCGCCTTGATGTCGGCTGGGTTGAAATTGGTTTCGGCTCTTGTCTGATGTGTTGCCTGCTTGATATTTTGCCACCAGGTATCGGGATGTTGTTCAGCGAAGCCAGGTTGTTCGGCTATTATTTCCAATTCCTTTGGAGGCGAAACAGCACTTGCCAACACCTGCGATGTTTCAGAATCCATTAACGTCGCCTTGACCGACGAACTGCCTACATCATAACCCAGCAGTAGTGACATTCACATCTCCTGTTTTTCGTATTCCGTTTTTTTTTCGAGACACGAGTCCCGAGGCACGGGACTCTGTTTTTTAGTAGCTGCTCCAGAGATAAAGGAGCTCCGGTGTTGACATTTCGTAGATGGTGTTTCTGTCGATATTGAACAGGCTTTTACTTTGCGCACCTAACAGCCCTGACAGCGAGAAAGGCTTTCGATATTCTATAACGTGCGGTTTTTCAATTCCAGCCATATCTGAAACCAGCTCTACCGCATCGTCGAGATAGCCGATCGAATCGATCAGTTTTTCGTCAAGGGCCTCTTGGGCGGGATAGATACTGCCGTCACCAAGGTGTTTTACATCATCAATAGAAAGTTTGTCCCTGCCGTCAGCTATTACCTTTACAAACCTTTCGTAGGCAGGTGAGATAAGTTTATCTTCCAGGTATTTGAGCTGCTCTGGAGTGGGGGGCCTGAATGAGCTTGGCCAATCTTTTTTCTCGCCCGATTTAACTACTACCGGCTTGATGCCTAGTTTATCCTCTAACAGTTCCTGCAAAACCATATACCCCATTATCACACCGATCGAACCGGTAATCGTGGTCGGTTCTGCGACGATTTGGTCACAGGCTACCGCAGCATAATACCCGCCCGAAGCCGCTACGCCACGCATAAAAGAGACGACCGGCTTTTGGGTCTTTTCACGGTACCTGAGGATCTCATGGTATATCTCGTCACTGGCAAAGACAGCTCCGCCCGGCGAATTGATACGCAGTATCAATCCCTTGACCGTCTCGTCATCGGTGGCGGCCTTTATCTGACTGTAAATATCCTGAGCCTGCTGGCCTGTTATTATTCCGTTGAGATTTATCACAGCGATCTTGTTTGCCCTGTCACCTGCCTGTATGACTTGCTCAATTAAAACCATTCGATGCCCGCTTGCGAAGATGGCGATCAGGCCGATCAGTATCAAAAACAATATCCCGTTAAACAGTACAGAAAGACAAGTCACAATCGTCCAGAATATTCTCCAGCCTCTTCGTTTTTTAGTCGGCGTTACAATGCGTGGTTTTCCAGAAGCTGCACTTAGAGACTCGTCAAAATTTTCAGAATCATATTCCATAATTAACCCCTTTCTTTTTGTGACCCGTGTCTCGAGCGACGGGCCACTGTCTTTAGTTACCACTTAGAAGCCAATAGCAATTCATTACGCTCATTTTGATATAGCTTTACTCTGACGGCGTAAGTTTTTGACTTGTCAGGGTCTTTGCGCAACCTGTAGGCATTGTCCATGTATGAACTGGCAAGCAAGGCTGAGGTGAGTTTGTAATTATAACCGTCCTGCCTGAAATAGGTGTCTTTATTGTCATGGAAATCCTCAAGATAATCGCTGCAGAATTTCTCGATTCGAGGATTCAAACCCTTTGTGAATCTTGCCGCTGAAACGATCTGCTGCATCGCTAACGGTGTCTGAAAAAACTCAAATGCCTCGATCGCCAGGTCAAGGGCCTTATTCAGATCGGCTGTGTTTTTTGTCAAAAAGAATTGATAATGAGCGAGAATAAGTTTGCGATGGAACTGGTCAGGAAAAACAGTTTCCCCGTTAAATATTCCCTCGTAAAGTTCTCTGCCGCGTGGTGTTGTGACATCTACGAACAACCTCTGTTTGCTATTTATAAATACCAGCTTCCAATCGCGATGCCTCTCAACTGCCCTTAGAAAAGGCCCATTGCTTATCGATAGGTCCGTCGTTGGCATCAAGATCACCCAGACTTTGCTTTCCTTGAATTCCTTATCGACCCAATTGCCCATTTGTTTGTAATCGAGTTTTTGCCCTCTCTTTTTAGCTGGATAAACAAATTGGGGGAGAAACATAATTTCGTTCCATCGACGAAAATCCTGATGATCGTATGCCGCCTGTGCCCTGCCGTCCATAAAAAGCTGTAACGGAGTTTTACCTGTATTTGGATCAGGCACCTGTCCCCAGCCTATAAAACCTCCTTCTGTCCAGTAGTTGAACATATTGCCGGAGATATGGTTGTCTCTTATAAACCCCATAGCGTAAAAGGGCTTGGCATTGGAAGCTGTCATGCGCATGAAAACCGAAGTCAATTGCGGGTCTCTCTGGTATGCATCGAGATAAATACGCTTGAATTTAAGTCCCCACCATGTGCCGAAGATCAACACCGCTCCGACGCCGGTTAAAATAAATATCCGCTGCAGCCTCATCGGCATCGCGGAAACCGTAAGATCGCCCTTTTTATGGAAATTACGCGTCGCCGATATCACACGAACGATCTGCTCGATAAACAATGCGATCATGGGACACGCCGCTATAGCTGCTATCGGTATAAACCGCCGCGATCGGATCGCCATATAAATAGAAAGAGCCGCGATAGCCATCAAGGCCAGGTCAAGTTTGGGCCATTGATAGCTACCCGATATATCCGATTTACGTTTAACCCTGCTCTTGACCGAACGAGACGTCATTATCATCGAAACGATCCACCCCAAAAGCAGTACCCAGCAGATAATATACATTATCAGAAAAGGTATCGCGGTTCCGATCTTGTTGCTCCACTCGAACGCCGGTCGCCACTCACGGACATTACGCCATGCTTCGGCGTGTTCGC
>SDBV01011649.1_pt1 | contig 11366 bp, 19 predicted proteins | sample 2277081 | NCBI WGS metagenome assembly SDBV01 (sample SAMN10402039, study PRJNA504765) | marine sediment metagenome | isolation source: marine sediment core GS10_PC15, 223 cmbsf | place: Arctic Ocean: Southern Knipovich Ridge | collected 2010
ATGACGAATACAAAGTCAACACAGATGCACAAGATCAACCCCTTAATACAAGCGGAGTTGATTGGGTAGAATTTTCAGAAAATAATGATCAACTTATTTTTACTGCTGGTAATACAGAAGTTGCGGATGGAGCAGATATACCAACTCAAGCCGAATTAATTTCTGCTGGAGTTCAATTAACTGGTTTTGAAATAATTTTAGATACTTATTTATTAGAAGATGTAAGTGATGTACTATTAAAAAGTATTGATAATATGGGTAATGTTGATAAACAATTTGTTATTGCCTTTGATTTTGATGCTGTTACTGCTTCAGAACCAGTTTTAGAAGTTTGGGATGATTTAAATTTAAATACAATTAATAATACAATGTTAGGATCAGGCACGCCTTCTTCTAGTTTTATTAGAGGAATTACAACTACTTCTGGTTCTCCTGGTGTTGGTTGGGTAACTGGAGCTACTAAAATGGCTGGATCAACTGATGGAAATTTTCTTTTTCTAAATGATCAAAATGGATTTCTTACAGTTCCTACTATTCTTTATTGTAATTTGGCTGTAATTGTTCCAACAAGTCAAACAACTGGATTTTCAGCAAATCCTGTTTTTGTAACTAAATGGTTAGAAAATTAATTTATGACAGATTATAAAATAATTTTTCATGGATAAGGAACTTAAAAATGACCTCTATTCGTAGATTTGATTATAGTAGTGATAAACAAATTACAGCCCAAAAAGCAGATGAATTTAATAACTTTTTATGGGTTGGATTCGCACAAAATAGCGACGGAAATTGTATTCTTGAAAAAGAAGCATTTAATTCTCCTACTCAAACTCATTTTTCTTTAGAACGAGCTGTAGATAAAATTATAGAAATTGAATTAGATTCTTCTAATGTTTATGTAGCTTATGAAGATTCTTCTCTTTTAGGGGAAATTTTTTCAAAAACTAATCCTTTAACTTCTGCAACACAAATTTCGAGAGAATCTTTAGTTGAATCGGCTATAGATGTGAAAGTTAATGGAACAGATTTATGGTTTTTATTACCAGGAAATGCGAGTGGCACAAATGCTCAATTACTAAGATATGATACTTCTGGAGTTTTACAACAAACAGTTGATTTAAATAAAAGCGGTGGTTTTGTAGTTAATGATGCAAAATCTATGACAATCGATGGTAATGGAGATATTTGGATCGCAACATTCGAAATACCTGCTAAAATTATTAGAGTATTTCAAATTTCAGGTGGACTATATGATTTTACTATAGATGAAACTTTAATAGCGTAAGGAGATTAAAATGGATAAAGATAAATTTGAAAGAGAATTATTTGATGTTTTACAAAAATATGGTTATAAAACTGATGGTATTCAACGATTAGAAATGAGTTTTGAAATAGATGAATTACCAAGATTAGATATACAATATTTATATGTTGAATAAATAAGGAGTAAATAATGAAAGAAGTTAAAGAAATTATTGAAGAAAAAGGTGAAGTAACTTTAAATTTAAGAAATGGTGATAAAAAAGTCGTACCTTCAAAAACGATTTATACTTATTACACAGACGGAACAAATGATTGTAGAATAGAAATGGCAAAACCCTTAGATTTAAAAGGAAACCAAGAGGAGGTTAAATAATATGGCTAGTGGTGTATATAATAGAATAAAAGCTAATTTACCAAATAAATTAGTTGATTTAGGAAATGGTGGAGATACTATTAAAGTAGCATTGATGGATAATATCCATACTTTTGATCCTGATGATAATTTGTTTGCAAATGTTTCTGCTAATGAATTATTGAGTAGTGGTACAGGATATACAAGTGGTGGAGAAACATTGGCTAATCAAGCAATTACACAAGACGATACAAATGATTTAGCAAAATTTGATGCAGATGATGTTCAATGGCTTACAGCCACTTTTACAGCTTATCATGCAGTTATTTATGATGATACATTAGCTGGAGATGATTTAATTGGATCCATCGATTTTGGTGGAGCTAAAACAGTTACAGGTGGAACATTTACCATTGCTTGGAATACAAATGGTATATTAAGATTACTTTAAGATAGGAGGATAATAGAGTGCCAAATATAATTAATGCTGAACATAATACTCCAGTAACTATGACTATTACTTTAGCTTCTCTTGCTGAAGCAGGTGCAAGACAAAGTGATATGGTAAATAATAATGATAATGGTCAAATGATTAGAGTATTTTTTAAAGTTACTACAGGAACAAGTCCAACAGATAATAAAACTATTGAATTTTATTTATTAACTGCTGATAAACATACTACACCAAATATTATTACTGATGGGGCGGGAGCTAGTGATGCAGGAATTACTATAAATACTGCTCAACAAATAAATATTGTCAGTACCGATAATGTATCTGATAAAGAATATGAAGGATCTTTTTTAATTCGTAATCCTGGTGCTTCATGGGGAATTGCAGTTAAAAATAATACTGGTGTTATTTTAAATAGTACAGGTGGAAATCATCAAATGACATATGTGATTGAGAATCAGGAAATCCAATAATGCAAAATATTCCGACATTTTCTACAGGGTTTGCTTTAAACCCAACAGATTCAAGATATCCTTATCTATGGAATGGTTTAGTAGGTATGTGGTGTCCTTCTATCGGAAAACAAGGAGATAATTTATTAGATTTATCTTTATATAATCGACATGGAACATTAAATAATATGGATTCGGGAGATTATGTTGGAGGAATTAATGGTTATACCTTAAATTATGATGGAACAAATAATTTTATAAATATTGGAAATATTCTTGAAATTAATGATGCATCTCAAGATATATCTATTATTCAAATTATAAAAACTACAGGAACTGGAAATGATGTTCATTGGTATTATGATAATAATGATGCATTATCTCCTAGTACAGATGCTTATTTAATTAATTCTGGTAATTTACAAATAGGTGGTATTGGTCAAGCTGGACAAATTAATACTGGTATTGCAGTTAATGATGGTTTAGAACATCAAGTAGCAGTAGTTCTTAAAGATACATCTTTAATTTTATATGTAGATACTATTCCAGTTTTTATTACAACAGTAGCTCATAATCATGCTGATTATGCTACATCACTTAATTTTAGAATTGCTGATAATGCTAATGTTGCTTTTTTTAATGGAGAAATTGGAAATACTTATGTTTATCGACGAGCAGTTGAACCAAGTGAATTAAAAGATTTACATAATAATAGATTACCTATTAGTCCTGCTTTGTTACCATTTGTTGGTCTTGAACTTTTTGGTTTTAATCCTGCTAGTCCTTTAGATTTAAATTTAAGTTTAGAAAGTCCATCTATTATTATAGATGCAGATATTGATGTTGATCCTTTAGATATTAATCTTGATATACCGAGTCCGTTGGTTGGAGAAATTTTAGTTATTACACCAAATAGTTTAGATATTATAAGTTCAATCGAATCTCCTACTATTAGTTCAGAATTATCTATTACTCCAGATATATTATCAATCACTTCAAGTTTAGAAGTTCCATTTTTTCCAGTAATTGGATCACAAATTGCGAAAATTATTTCAGTCAATCCATTAATTGCTGTTACTGATACTTCTCCTGTTCAAATTATAAAAATTGATACAACAGATCCAGAAAATTTAGTATATACATCTGTTACTATTGCCAATATTAATAATGCTAAAGATTTTTCTGTTAATTCAACCAATGATTTTGTTTATGTTGCAGGAGATAATGGAAAGGTAGTAAAAGTTGAAATTGCAGATTTAACTAATCAGATAACAATTGATGTGAATGACACAGATAGTATATTAACTATAGAAACAAACTCTAATTTTGGTCTAACATATGCAGGAACTGAAAATAATGTAGGAGAATTATACGTTATCGATGAAAGAAATACTTTTTTATTAGATTCAGATTTTAGAGTTATTTCTCCTCAAGAATTTAAAGTAGATTTTGATTTTAATATTGTTGCAACCTTTAAAGTAGCTTCTAATTTCCAATTATTAGCACAACAAACATTTTTAGTGAATACTGATTTTAAATGTTTGACTAAAATTGAAGCTATAGTATTTCCTCCATCACCACCTGATCCATCACCGCCACCAACTCCATCACCAATAGTTATGGAAGATACTATAATTCCTATTAATTTAGAAAATTATCAAGTATTTATTGATAGTGTTGAATTAGGAGATATTGATTTAGTTTTAAACTCTATTTCTATTACTCATTCGGTAGGACAAGAATCAAGAGCCACTTTTCGATTAACTAGAAAACATGATCAATTAAATACTACATTAGAAGGTAATACAGTTACTATTACTAATCAAAATCAAGTTGAAATTAAATGCAACGGAGTGACAATTTTTCCCTTTAAAAATTCTGGAATTGGAAGAATATCAGAATTAGATTGTCAATATAATAATAATGAGGAATTTATTCAGGTCAATGCTTTAGCTCCTGAAGCCATAAATCAATTCAATAATATTACAATGTCTTTACCTAGTTTAAATTCAAGACTATCTTTATATGATATATTGATACAAAATCCAAATATTTTTGATCCTTTTATTGATCCTAATAATGAAGATAATCCTAAAAAATTTAAAGGTATAAGGGTTGATTTAGGAACCGAAATTCAACAGAGTTTGAGTAAATTTACTATTAATGACGGTAGCAAAAGTATCGCAGATGATATTCAAGAAGGTACTTTTAATCCTATTCAAAATTGGACATATTTTTGGAGTCCAACTGTAACAAAAGTTGGGAATGTAGAATTAGGACAATCAAGTTCAATAAGATTTTTTTATATTGGAACTTCTTTAGCTCCAGTATCAGAAGATTTATGGGATTTAAATCAAGCATCTCATTTTAGACAAAGAATTTTTGATGATATAGAAACAGATTTAGGATTTTTTGAAGTTGGAGAAGCTCCATTTCGAGATATAATTGTTAGAAATGGTATAAAAAATACTAAACCTAAATTAGTTGATGAACCAGATAGGCTTTCTTCTATTAAGGATGCAGGTTTTGATTTTGTTAATTTTGCAAAAAGAGTTGCTGAATTAGAATTAGAAAAATTAAAAAATATTAATGGTGATATATTACCTGATACTTCTTGTACTTTTAATCTTACTATTGATGCGTTTTTATATTATGACATTTCTTTATTAACTAGAATAAATATTGATAATACAACTGAATCTGGTATTTATAAAAATTTTAATGGTTTTCCGTTAAGTATTAAATCTATTACTATTAATTCATCTAATAGACGAGTTATTCTTAATACAGATAATACTAAATCAACAAAAGAATTAGAAGAAATTGATGGACAATTTCCAGATGAAGATGATCAAGAATATAATACACCAGAAACTCGTACTTTAATTTCATTAAAAAGTGATATGAGAACAAGAACGCAGGTTCAATAATGGCACAATTTGAAAGTTTTAATACAACTAATAAAAAAATTGAAAAAACTTGGAATAAAACCAATACAAATTTAAATGATACATCAGATTTAACACGACAACAAAAAATATCTAATCAAAATAATCTTAATCCAAGTATAAAAAAAATACCTTTAATAATTAAAAGGGAAGTTTTTACAGAATTTAATGATGGATCTAGTATTCTTGGTTTATTACCATCAGTTGAAGAATTTACAATTAATATTTCTGAATCATTATTAACAAGTGCTAAAATTATACGCAAAATATATAGAGAAGATTTACCAGAAGGTGAAATACCATCAGAAATATTTTTAGAATTTGAAAATTATACAATTAATAATATTTCTTGGAAATGTATTGATGATAATACAATTTTATTACAAATATTTTTTCCTTTTCTATTAGTTACTAATAAAAGTTTTGTGGATGTTGATTTAATAATAACAACCCCAAATATTTATACCGCTTTACCAAAAGGAAAAATTTAAAATGGGATTTGAAAGTTTTAATACAACTAATAAAAAAATTGAAAAGACTGAAAATAAACAAAATGCGATAGATAATACTTTATCTAAAAAACAAAATGCTTTACAAAATTTAAAATCTTCTAAAACTATTATAAGATCTGAAATTCCTTTATTTGATTCGGAATTTCAAGTTTTTTCTACTGTTAGACCGTTTGGTGGATTGACTTCAATTTCTATTGATATGCCTATTGTAGCAGATGATATAATATTTACTGGTCAATTAAATATAACCGAAGAGATGATTCCTCATGTTAGACATAATATTATATGCGAAAAACTAATTGGTGGTAATATACGAGGAGTTTTTGTTGCAAATATATCTACTTATGATAATAATCCAAGTACACAAACTAATATATTTCAAGAAGATACTCCTATTTTTAATACTCAAGGACAATTAGTTGGCAATACAGGATCTGGAACAGGAACAAGTCCTGATGGCGATAATTTTGTTATTGTTACATCAAATTCTTTATTTACAGTAGATGGTCAACGAAATATTTTTTCTAATGATAGTACATTTTCTTTAGAATGGGAAAAAGTCACCGAAAATGTTTTTAATTTTTCTATACAACAAAGAGTAATGTTTGTTATTCCTTCAGAAGATAATGTGGGTATTACTAATCAAGAAGGAGATCAAGAATATAATGCAACTATTGTAGATGAAGAAATTATTCATTATACAGTAACAGATAAAAGAATTTCGGTTCCTTATGATGCTTATAGACCCATAACATCTGATATAAATGCAAGATTATTATTATCAATTCCTTCTAGGAATTTATGGGAGGATTATTTTAATACTAAATTATGAAAATAAAAAATAATTATAATAAAGCTACTGATCAAAAAAATGAGATAATAGATCAACAAACTGTAAATATATCAAATATTGATAATGCTAATTCTGCAAATTCAATAAATCAATATATTAAAAAATTAACAAAGTTAAATACAGATTGGGAGGTATTAACACATAATATATCAGAACAATTTTTCCCATCTAGTATTATTTTTAGTCAAGATTTGTATTTTGAATGGATAATTGAATTAGATTTTTTACCAGAATATTTAATTCCATATATTAATATCCAAATTTTATATAGATCTTCTGAAAATCTAGCACAAAAAGCATTTGAAGATAGTTCTATTTTTTTTAAAACTGCATATATTATTCAAAATGAACAAGATGAAAATAACCCATCTATTTCAAAAAATACTTTAATAGCCAATATATTTATTCGAGAATCATCAGCAACGTTAAGTTTAGAAGATATAGAAGCTAAATTGTTAATAACATTGCAAAATCCTAAAAATTATGTTTAATCCATCCATCGAGATGTTCCTTCATCCCAAATAAGATTTTGGGTTTCTTTAATATAAAAAATTAACCAAAGCTCATGCATATTTTGCGTGGCTAAATAAGAATCACAACATAATCTTTGTAGACCTATTCTAAAATAGCTGAAAAGCTGTAGATAGGTCTTTTTTTTATATTTAGGAAGTTCTTTACAGAGATCAATTAATTCATCTTGTGTAAGAGGTGAGATATTTAATGCGGAACATTTCTTTTGGTATGATTTACTGAACATAATAGACAGATAAATTTATATTAATTTAATTTTTCTATTGTTTTACCTTCATCATTTAATATATACATAAGATTTGAACTTTTTCCATTAAAATCAAATCCTCTTCTTCTCATAACACTATAATGCACTTCTTTTTTTCCAAAAATTTCCATAACTTTAAAATCAATATGATGTACATCATCATATAAATGCCATCTTTTACCATCATCTAATGTTTTTAATATCATATCTATCTCCTATCTGTCTGTCTAACTATCTATCTATTACGTCGGTAAATTATCTAATTTCTTAAATTTAACTGTTGGTTTTGTTAATTTTCCTGTTTGCCAACCATCTAAAATTTGTAAACCATATTCTTTTCCATAAGGTTTTTCAACTCTATAAATCTTATTTTTTAAAAGATCAAATATAATAAGTAAAGAATTACCTTCTGTTCTACCCATTAATATTACTTTAAGATAACCATTTTTTTGAAGTCCTACACGTTCCTTGAAGTGATTATATTGCTTGAATCCTTCCATAATAATACATGAGTTACCTAACACATACTCTAATTTAACTATTTGTTTGGTATTATCTAATTTCTTCCAATCACCTTCAAAAGCATCTCCTACAACTACTGTTCCATCAGTATATAATATTGTAAATTTATTCATTAGCTAACCTGATTTTTACCTTTAAATATTCTTCTAAAATTTCTTTAAGATAGTGTTGTTTTTCATATCCATAAATATAATAATGTTTTGTAATATTTTCTAATAATTTCTGTTCTCGCTTCTCATATAATTCACAGGCATCATTAAAAGCTTCAGCTCTAATTTCACAAGGAGTTTCTTCTTCATAACCAACACACCCACAACCTTGTCCATCTTCTTCATGATTAGCTATCATTTCTTTTGGTTTATTCATTTAATTCTCCTTTATTACACTTAGGACAAATAGCATCTCCATTTCGTTTTAATATCCATCCATCTTTACGAGCTTGAGATCTACATATTGATCCTAATTCATCACAATATGTATGAGGAAATTCATCATATCTATGAATACCATCAGTTGCTTCTCCATCAGGTATATTCATTTTATCACAATATAAATCTAATGTATAACAACCAACTATTGCCATTATTTCCTTTATAAATCTTTTAATAATTCGTCATAGTCTGCTACACAAAGTATTTCCTCTTTTAAATGAGGATATTTAATAACCATATCTTTATGTAATTTTCTGTATAGCCATTTATGATAAGGTATAATAAACCAATTAAATAAAAACGGAACAACTTTTGAACCTATTTTAGAATCTACTCTCCAAAGCCATTTAGGATATCTACTAAAGCAATGACCAGGATGGGTAATATTGTGAACACTAAACCAACCGAGAGAACAATAAACTCTAACAGTACCGTATTTTTCTTTCCATTGTCTTACACCGACTCTTCCCCATTTCCGCAGATTTTGTCCAATATATCTAGCTGAAAAACTAATACCTTCCCAATCAACATCTTTATCACCCAATTATGCATTTTAAACCTCCAATAATTCTGAATTTTCTCTAATATTACCTATAATTTCAAAATCATCACTATGAGTTTGGCTTATAGGATGATTTCCAAAACCTTCACAATCTGTCATAAATGCACCATTTGAAAACCAAACTGTTCCAATTTGATTTTGAGCTTCACATTTTAAAATATCTCCATCCTATATTTCTTGATTATTTTTATCATCAACTCCTGTATAAAATAAAACATCAAATTTATCTGTTACATCTTCATATGGATGTTCTTTATTTGAAGGATTATACCAAAATATTTGTCCTGTTGGTAATAATAAAAAATTTAAAGCTAATCCATTTCTTTCTTCAAATGGTAAAAATTTCTTTTTCTCCTTATCCCAAGCTTTATATTTAGTTTCCATATTATTTTCCTTTATTATTCGAGTCCTGAAGATCCATCATCTATATCATGAGGATTTAACATATTCCAAAATAATATATTAAGATTATCCAATCTTGATTTCATTTTGCTTATAGATTCATTAGCCATTTGTAATTGATCTTCCGAATATCTTACTTCTATCTTACTAATATTACAGAATTCTCTATACAATTCTTCTAATTTCTCTAATTCTAATGTCGTCATTACAGGTGAAACTTTTGGTTTACCCATTATTTTATCTCCTTATATAAACTCTTTTTAGCTTGTCTTGACATTTGATGATGTACAATAACTGGATTCTCAATTTCTATAAAAGACTTATCACCATTAGGTTGAGTAGGCAAATAAGAATAAGTTCTTGGAAGAGGAAATATTTTATAATCTTTATATTCCTCTAACATTCGAGCCATCGTCTTTTGATGATCTGTTTTCTTTTCAGTAGATTGTTTTATTAATTCATCTATAAATGTTCTTACCTTTGCAGTATTTCGCCAAAATACTGTTCCATCAAGCATTTCAAATTTTCCTTCATCACTTTCTCTACCATAATGTGCTTTCCAATTAAGATAATGTAATGCTATATCATATTCTTCAGGTATATTAAATAATAAACCAGGATCTTGAAGAACTTCTGAATCAGCATCTTGCCAAATAATATCATTATCTGGAAATCTTTCAAGAGCTTGTTTTAAAATTAATGGTTTTTGAATAGCATTCGATTTCCAATCACCTAAAGTTTCAATTTCATAAATATAATGTTTTAATTCTAATTTTAAAAGGGAAGGAATTAAATATTTATTAATTGCATCTTGATAAATAGTATCTTTAGTATAATAAGAAATAAAAATCGGTTTATTCATTATTCTCCTTTAAATTTGGTTTATATCCATTAATAATAGGCATCCTATAATCTTTCCCATATGATCTTTTAGTTATTTTAATACCTGGACATGCTTGACGACGTTTGTATTCACTTAATCTTAATAATCTAGCAATCTTTTGTTCAAGTTCACCACTAGGATTTTCATTCCTTTCCATCAATTTCTTCAATATAGGATCCAAAACATCATAAGCTGGTAAACTCTCCGAATCTCTCTGATCTTTCCTCAATTCGGCTGAAGGTTCTCTATTTATTATGCTTCGGAATACTCCTACAGCTTCTGCTAATGCATATACTTCTGTTTTATAAACGTCTTTTAAAGGATTAAAACCCCCATTCATATCTCCATAAAGTGTACAATAGCCCACAGATATCTCTGATTTGTTTCCTGTACTAAGTGGCATATAACCAAACTTATTAGAGAAAGCCATTATTATATTTCCACGAATTCTCGCTTGAATGTTTTCTTCAGTTACATCTTCTTCTTTACCTAAAAACCAAGGAGCTAATTCATCTAAATATTTATAAAATAAATTTTCAATAGGAATTGTATTAAATTCGATACCTAATTCTTTTGAATATAATTTAGCATCTGATTGAGTTTCATTAGATGAATATTCTGAGGGCATTGAAATACAAATAACATTTTCTTTACCAAGAGTATCAACTGCAAGTTTAGCTACCAAAGCACTATCTATCCCACCACTCATACCTAAAACAACCTTTTTGAATCCGTTTTTTTGTACATAATCTCCTAAACCTAATTTAAGAGCTTCCCAAATCTCCTTTTCCTTATTATATGTACAAGATATTGGACTAACGTATAATTCTGAATCATAAATTAATAGATCTTCAATAAATTGATAACTACGAGCAACAAGGATTCCTAGTTTATTAATAATCATTGATCCACCATCAAAAACTAATTCATCTTGTCCACCGACGAGATTACAAT
>SDBV01011650.1_pt1 | contig 11365 bp, 5 predicted proteins | sample 2277081 | NCBI WGS metagenome assembly SDBV01 (sample SAMN10402039, study PRJNA504765) | marine sediment metagenome | isolation source: marine sediment core GS10_PC15, 223 cmbsf | place: Arctic Ocean: Southern Knipovich Ridge | collected 2010
CGTAAGGGTCAGAGATGGCTCTGGCGAGTTGAGATCTACACCCCCGAAGGACTGAGGGTTAGCAGGGTGGTTCGCTTCAAGGTTAGGTAGCAGCTCCTGCTGTCCACCATCGAGAGATTCTCCAGGGTCATCTCCGGGGTCAGGTCTCAAACGGTGCGCTAATTAGGCAGGTCTTGTAAGGAATTCCACCGCGAGGCGATCATTTCTAGTTTATTCGATGAGCTCTTCTTGGCGCTTTCTTATCAGGCTAGTTATCTCATTACGTACTAGTTCTCCTCTAGCAGCGCATACTAAGAGAGCAGCTAACTCATGATCTTCATCGCCTATCAACATGTGTTTCTGATTAGTGGGAGCATTGTCTTGCCAAAACTGTGAGGCAAGTACAAATGCGGTTCTTTTATTGCCTTCGTAGAAACCTTGGGCACTAGTGATCTCGTACAAAAGTGATGATGTCGCCTCAACTAGTGTGATCTTCAGTTTGGCTTTTTTTAAAGCTTCTGAAACTCTCTCTAGGTCGTCTTCATCGTCTTGGTGCTCTGGCTTCTCGCCGAGTTCTTTAACCTGGTGATTGATGGCAATTGCCGTTGTTAAGTCAGGAAATTTCAGTGGTCTCGTAAGTAGCTTAGAGTGCCTGATGTTGCAGCGATCGTGCCTGCATAAGCCTGTTGTCTCTCAGGTGACAAAGAGGCCCAGTAGGGATCCTCGCCTGTGGACACAGGTTGTGGGGCTACATATGGGGTTTGAGGCCTGGCGTTGACTTTGTCGTTTTCATACTTTTGGTCTATCGCTTGTTTAACTATCGCCGCGTTTGATGTATGGGCGCTTTTAGAAAGCTCGTCAAGCTTTCTCTGCTGTTCCTCGTCCAGTCGCAAAGTAAACGCCATATGATCACCAGATACCACTATGGTATCACTTATATACCATTTAATCACCCAAAGGTCGAGTCACACCTCTATAACTCGTTACCTCGAGCGGTTTCACCCCTGTTTAAAGCAAAATCCCAAGCAACGCGGTTTTGAGATCCGCCGAACAACTAACGATGCACCATTTTAGACCTGACCCTGAGGACAGCGCGAGTCAGAGATCGAACTCTGCCACCACCGGGCAGTGGTCGCTCAGTGACCACGGGTCAGGGTCGCCCGAGTCGATCACGTAACAGTCGACCAGTTGCTTAGCCAGTTTCGGACTGGCGAACAGGTAGTCGTCCTGCCACGGTATTTTGCTTCGCGGGTGGCGATGCGTTTGCACGTGTCCGCAGTCTGGGCTGTCGTCGCACGAGCAGTTGGCCGGCGGTGCGCGCCGGTCCCTGGTTTGCTCGAGGAGATCGACCAGTCCAAACGCCTCTATACGCTCGAAAACGTTGCGGTGGCGTTGCCGGTCCGGCGGCTTGAGCTGCGTTGAGCAGTTGAGATCGCCGCCGACCACGATCCTGTCCGCCCGACGGGTGTCGAACAGCGGAGTGAGGTCAGATAGCAGCCGGTTCACCGTGGTGATGGCATAGCCATTATCGATCAGACCATACATACTCACGACCGTAATCGGTTTCGCGTCCGACATATGCACACCCGCGACTACCATGACCCCCGGCAAGGTATTCACGAGGCTCGATTCGCTCCGTGAATATCTACTCTTTATCTTCCTGATCTCGGTCAGTTTGGACCCGAAGGAAACGATCGCTGAACCCCATTGTCGCTTCTTGTCGATACCACCTTCCCGGTAAACCACACGATCCCATGCTGAGTCCGGAACGGTCTCTTGAAGTAGCGCGACATCCGGCCGGACCTGCGCTTCTAGGAACATCCGAGCAGCGCGTCGTTCGTCGACACCGCGTAGCCAGTGATTCATGTTCCATGTGGCGATCTTGAAACTCATAAACGCTGTCTACGAAATAGTAGTTCTCAAGCCAGCACTATGCAGAATTCGAACCTACGACCTTCGGATTAACACCACAAGGGTGCGGCTCTCTAAGCATCGCTTGAAGCAGAGTCCTGTACGAACTGCGCAGAGCAAGGTTTTGACTAGGATCCAGCCGTGGCGCGATACAGTGACCCCGGTTTCAGCCGGGCCAAGGTCGATAAGTTCGTCGAAGACTGGAAGGAGCAATGCCTGATCGACGACGGCTCGATGCTGTTCGATGATCGAGCTCTCTGGACCACGTCCAACCTAGAGGACTTTCGCAAACGCTTCCTCGATAACCCGCTCCTCGGCACTGAGCAAAACTTTGACCAGAAACTCGCAACGCAGCTGGAGACGTCGTCGGACGACGTCCGCTGGCTCGTCTGCGAACTGGTAGCGGTGTACTTCCTATTCGCCCGTGGCGCAATTAGCGGCCGGGCAAAGCGGGCAACGTTGGAGAAGATCATCGAACCATTTAAGGATAAACACCCGCCCCATTGGCAACGCCTTGCTGAAACAATGGACGAGGGGATTGGCAACCCGGGTGCGGGTTACAACATCAGACGCGATACACAGATCGGTTATCTGATCGATTTCTGTCTCCGTTTCAAGGCAATCGATGACAAGAAAAAGCGCCTTCGGCTTCTGGAAGAGCCTTGGGAACTGCGCGATTTTGCTGACGCATCAAGCGACGGGATTTCCGTAAGGGCGATGCGACACATCCTTTTACATCTGCTACGACCAGACGAATTCGAGAGGATATCGAGCGGAGAGCACAAGCAGGACATAATCGACGCATTTGCCGACGAGTTGCTGGTGGGCAAAGATGTGCCTGAGGATCTAGACGAACGCTTGCTGTTGGTCAGGGAGAAACTTGGCGAACTTGATGCCCAACCCGATGCCCACAGCGGCATTCTCGACTTCTACTATCCGCCGCTTTACAACATCTGGGATCCGGGCGCCAACCGCGCTGATGGTGCCAGTGACCTCGATCTGCTCCTGTATAAGAAGCAAATCGTGCTCTACGGGCCACCGGGTACAGGCAAGACGCACCGCACGCGTGAGTTGGCAAAAAATCTAATCCACCGCCAGGCGCTGCAGAAATGGAAGGTTACTCGCTACTTCTCATCCCTGGACGAAATCGACGCTTACGTCAAGACCAATGTCTGCTGGGTACAACTCCACCCCGGTTATGGCTACGAGGAGTTCATCCGCGGCCTGCGAATCTCCACGGACGGCAGTACCGAATACGTCAGCGGTCTATTGCCTAAGCTCGTCGAGGAGATGAAGAAGGTGCCCAAGGAAGACCAGCTGCCGGTGGTCATGGTGCTCGACGAGATCAACCGCACTGACCTAAGCCGACTATTCGGTGAGGCATTCAGCCTGCTTGAGAATCGCGAGGAATCAGTGTTATTGCCAGGCTTCAACGACGGCGATGAACCACAGAAGCTGTCCCTCCCAGAAAATCTCTATGTGATTGGGACGATGAACCTGATCGACCAGTCGGTCGAGGAACTCGACTTTGCCCTTCGCCGTAGGTTCTTTTGGCGGCCGGCGAACTTTGAGCGAATGCCCATCATTGAGGTTAATGAGCAGCGATGGAAAGATCACGCCCCAACGAAGTGGGGCTGGGATCGGGCTGTTGATGACATGACCCTCTTGGCAGACCGGGCAGAAAAGCTCAACCAGCAGATAGCTGCCTCCCCACACCTTGGCCAGCAGTACGAAATTGGGCACACGTACTTTTTCGACGCGGCCTTCTTTGCCGGACGCTGGCTGCGAGGTAGGAAGCAACTAAGCGGCGGAGTACTCTGGACAGCCAAGGATAAACCACGTCCCTCTATTGAAGATCTCTGGACCTTCTCGCTTGAGCCACTACTGGGCCAGTATCTCGGCGGCCTTGATGCTGAAACCGCCAAGACGGAGCTGGAGCGGCTGCGCAACGTGCTATTCACGGGCCAGGTTGAGTGAGCAAGCCAGTCGTCCTGCAGGACCTGTCGTCGCACATTCCCGACGATGCCGCAGAGGACGCTTGGTTGGGCCGCCTGAGCGATCACCTTGCCGATCATGACCATGTCCTTCATCTAACCGCGGGCAACCGTATCGACGATGAAGACGCCCCCGCGCTAATGCGCGGCCCCGAAGGCAAATGGTGGGCCGGCCGCTTCATTGGCGAATTGCGATTCGAGGATCGCGAGATCCGCATCGAACCACGCCTTGGCATCGATGTCATCGGATCTTGGCTGGCCTATGCGCTAAACCTGACGATCGTCCCCAAGGCGGCAGCGACCGCCACTCATGGCCCACTGATCGTCCAGCTGGTCGACCGAGTCTGGTCTGCTGCAGTCGCCGACGCTTCCCGTCACGGTGGTCCGCGCTTGCGACGCACCTCGCACCACAACAGCGTGTTCGTCCGCGGTCGCCTCAACGCCGCGGCCACCATCCGTCACAAGGCTGCCCGACGACCACTCATAGCCACGACCCGCCACGAGCGCGACTTCGATAACCCTGTCGCCCGTACCCTTGTGCTCGCCGACCGAGTCCTCAGATCGTTGTTGCCCACCCGACCGACTTGGAGGCCAATGCTCACTGGCGACATTCTCGCCCAACTTCGAGGCGCCGTCGGCAACCAACCCAAACTGCCTGACATCGGTGAGTTGCGCAGCGTCCGCTACACACCGATCACTCGTCACTTCGAATCCGTTGCACTGCTATCGCATGAGATAGTCAAGCGCCGTGGCAGCCTGACCTCTGCCACGAGAGCCGATGCCTCGGGTGTGCTCATCGACGTCGCCGAGCTATGGGAGCTCTTCTTGGTCCATTGCGCTCGAAGGGCTTTCGGCCCCTCGCGCGTCGAGCACGGCACGGCCGAGAGAGAGGGCGCGCACCTCCTGCAATCGTGCTCAACGCCCAGCAAGCGGCTTGGGCGTCTCAAACCCGACATTCTCGTCCGCGATCACGCTGGGCAGCTTGTCGCAGTGATCGACGCGAAGTACAAACGCCTACGCTCTTGGCGCGGGAGCCCAAGCGGAGTCAACCGAGGGGACCTCTACCAGCTAACTTCGTATCTTTCCGGCCATGATGTCCCGCTCGGGGCTCTCGCATATCCACCACACGAGACGGACTCCGCATCAGCCGATCTCGATGGGCCGTGGCTGACACGCCATGAACAAAAAACCAGATTCATTCGAGTCCCGGCGGACGCAAAAGGTGCGGAATCTGTTCTAGCGACTCTTTGTAACGAGAGCAAGGATCCACGGCATCGCTCTGCTTAATCCGTTCCGACTTGAGATTACATGTGGCTTTGCAAGACCTGACCCCAGTTGGACGTAAAACCAAAGACGGAGCAACGCAAGTGAACCGAGCGAAGCACAGTAAGATCACGCACTGATGCTGCGCGACATCATGCGAGAGGGTAGGTAGTCGATGGCGATAAAGAAATCCGAGCTCTACAGCTTCCTCTGGACAGGCTGTGACGAGCTGCGCGGCGGCATGGACGCTTCGCAGTACAAGGACTACGTCCTCGTCCTGCTGTTTGTTAAATACGTCTCCGACAAATATGCCGGTCAGAAAGACGCACTGTTTGATGTGCCCGCGGGTGGCAGCTTTGCCGACATGGTCGCGCTCGATGGCGACAAGGAGATCGGCGACAAGATCAACACGATCATCAGCCGACTTGCCGAGGCCATTGACTTAAAAGGTGTTATCGACGTCGCCGACTTCAACGACCCAGATAAGCTGGGTAGGGGCAAGGAGATGGTGGATCGGCTGTCCAATCTGGTCTCGATCTTCAATACGCCTGAACTCGACTTCCGCGCCAATCGCGCCGAGGGTGACGACATATTGGGCGATGCCTACGAATACTTGATGCGTCATTTCGCAACCGAGTCGGGCAAGAGTAAGGGGCAGTTCTATACGCCCGCTGAAGTCTCTCGCATAATGGCGAAGGTAATCGGCATCGGCGGTGCGACGTCTAGAACGCAGACGATCTATGACCCTACCTGCGGCTCGGGCTCGCTATTGCTCAAAGGGCACGATGAGGCCCCGGTAGACGTGACCATCTACGGACAGGAGAAGGACAATACCACTCGCGCTTTGGCGAAGATGAACACGTTCCTCCACGACTGTCCCTCGGCTGACATCTGGCAGGGGAACACACTTGCCCATCCATACTTCAAGCAGCCGAGCGGCGACCTCAAGACCTTCGATTTTGTGGTCGCGAATCCGCCGTTTTCGGACAAAGCATGGAGCCGCGGCTTCAACCCAGCCAACGATGAGTTCAATCGCTTCCCTTACGGCGTCCCGCCCACCAAGAACGGCGATTATGCCTACCTGTTGCACGTTCTTGCCTCTCTCAAAAGCACTGGCAAGGGCGCGGTGGTGATGCCGCACGGTGTGCTGTTCCGCGGCAATGCCGAGGCTGACATCCGCCGTGAGATCGTCCGCCGAGGGTTCATCAAGGCAATCATCGGCCTACCGGCGAACCTCTTCTACGGAACGGGCATTCCCGCCTGCATTGTCGTGCTCGACAAGGAAGACGCCGCGGCCCGAAAAGGCATCTTCATGGTCGATGCCTCGAAAGGCTTCATCAAGGACGGCAATAAAAACCGACTGCGTGCCCAAGACATTCACAAGATCGTGGACATCTTCACTCGCCAGCTCGAGATCCCACGTTACGCGCGAATGGTGCCATTCTCGGAGATTGAGGACAACGAGTTCAATCTCAATCTGCCACGCTACATCGATGCCACAGAGCCTGAGGACCTGCAAGACATCGACGCCCACTTGCGTGGCGGCATCCCCTCGCGCGATCTGGACGCACTCGAGGATTATTGGAAGGTCTTCCCTGCAGTACGCAGCGCACTGTTCACCGATGCCGACCGCCCCGGCTACTGCCAGCTCAAAGTGGACACGGGCGACATTAAGTCCACTATCTTCAACCACGAGGAGTTCGCCACCTTCAATCAGTCGGTTACAGACCTGTTCGCACGGTGGCAAGCAGAGCGCACCCCACGCCTGATGGCCATCGCACTCAACGACAAGCCCAAGGCCCTGATCGAGACTCTGTCCGAAAGCCTGCTGGAGATCTTCCGTCAAGTATCGCTGGTGGATCCCTACGACATTTACCAGCACCTCATGGACTTCTGGGCGGAAACCATGCAGGACGACCTCTACATGATCGTGAGCGATGGCTGGAAGGAAGCCGCCAAGCCGCGCCTGATCGTCGAGGACAAGGCTAAGAAGAAGAAGGAGGTGGCTGATTTCACGATCGGTAAAAAAAAGTACAAAGCGGAGTTGGTCCCCCCATCACTTCTAGAGCGGCGATACTTTGCCGCCGAAGTGCAAGCGATTGAGCGACTGGAGGCAGAACGGGATGCAATTACCATCCTGATGGAAGAGCTGGACGAAGAGCACGGCGGGAATGATGGCCTGCTCGGCGAGGCCAAGACAGACAAGGGCAAGCTCATAAAGTCGAGTGTCAAAGCACGACTGGTCGAGATCAAGGGCGACGTGGATGCCGACGACGAGCGTGAGCAGCTGGATGACTACGCTGCGCTCATTGAAAAGGAATCCACCGCCGACAAGCATGTGAAGACCGCGGGCAAAGAACTCGAAGCCAAGATCGCGGCGAAATACGGCGAGTTCAGCGAGGACGAGATCAAGACGCTGGTGGTGGAAAACAAGTGGCTGGGCACGTTGGCTGCTGGCGTGCAGGGCGAATTGGACCGTGTCTCGCAGGCGCTTACTGCCCGCATCCGCGAGCTCGCCGAACGCTACGCTAACCCGTTGCCGCAGCTCACCGATGAGGTGGCCACCCTTACCGCTCGCGTGGATGAACACCTCAAAGAGATGGGCGCGAAATGGAACTGAAGCCGGACTACAAGCAGACCCAGGTGGGGGCGATTCCGGAGGACTGGGACATTTCGACTGTAGGCCGCGAGTTTGAGATCCAGCTGGGAAAAATGTTGGACGCCGCGAAGAATAACGGCGTGCGAAAACCGTACTTGGGCAACAAGGCAGTCCAGTGGGATCGCATTGAGGTCGAGGACCTTCCGACAGTGCCCATGTCTCGCGCGGACTTGAAGCGATACCGACTTCGAGAAGGCGACCTGCTTGTTTGTGAGGGCGGCGAAGTGGGCCGAGCAGCGATCTGGAGGGGAGCCATTAAGGAGTGCTACTACCAGAAGGCGCTCCACCGGCTGAGGCCGACAAGTGGGTTCAACTCCAAGCTAATGCTTGCTCTTCTTCGACACTGGTCGGAGCAGGATCTGCTCAATGACTTCGTGACGCAGACGAGCATCGCCCATCTCACTCGAGAGAAACTGGCAGCAATACCGATACCTATGCCGAGTCCTACTGAGCAAGCAGCAATCGCTGAGACGAACTCCGACACCGACGACCTGATCGCCGCGCTTGATCGGCTCATCGCCAAGAAGCGCGACCTCAAACAGGCCGCCATGCAGCAGTTGCTCACCAGCAAAATACGCCTGCCGGGGTTCAGCGGGGAGTGGGAGGTAAAGCGGTTGGGGGATTTGGCCCAATTGAAGAATGGCTATGCCTTCAAGAGCGCTACCTACACACCACTCGGACAATTCAAGATTACTACTATCGCCAATGTTCAAGACGGCTACATGGATATCACAGAGTGCAACAAGATTGACGATATTCCACGGGACATCCAATCCCATCAAAAACTCCAGCCCGGTGACATCCTGATCTCTATGACGGGGAATGTCGGGCGTGTCTGCCGGGTAAATAACGACGATTGTTTGCTGAATCAGCGGGTTGGGAAGTTGGTGTCCTCCTCCGTCAATGATGCATTTCTGTTCTATTTACTCAGTCAGCGCCAGTTTCTTATCGCGATGGCCGGCAAGGCTAAGGGTGGGGCGCAAGGCAATCTGAGCGTTTCAGATATTGCCGAGTATCAGCTTGCTGTGCCGTCGTCGTATAACGAAATAACCGCCATCGCCACAGTGCTCTTCGACATGGACGCTGAGATTGTTGCGCTCGAATCTCGTCGTAACAAGACCCGCGCCCTGAAGCAGGGCATGATGCAGGAACTGCTGACCGGGAGGACACGCCTCGTTTGAGCGAAGTAGGCGACAGGGAGAGAGAAACCCAGCGGCGCGTGGTGAAGCTGTTCAGCGACACGCTCGGATACGAATACCTCGGTGATTGGCGTGATCGATCCGGCAATGCCAACATCGAGCCGGATCTGCTTCACGACTGGTTGAAAAGCCAAGGCGTGGACGAAGCGTTGGCTTCGCGAGCGCTGCATCAGCTCTCCAAAGCCGCCGGTGACACCAGCAGGAGTCTCTTCGACCGCAACCGCGACGTGTATGGACTGCTGCGATATGGCGTACACGTGAAACCGGACATCGGCGAGCACACCGAGACCGTCATGCTGATCGATTGGGCGCACCCCGAGAACAACGACTTCGCCATTGCCGAAGAGGTTGCCATAGCGCCAGCCGACGCGAATGCCCACGGCAAGCGCCCGGACGTAGTGCTCTACGTCAACGGCATCGTGCTGGGTGTACTGGAGCTCAAACGATCCACTGTCTCGGTCGGCGAGGGTATCCGCCAAAACCTAGACAACCAGAAGCCGATATTCATCGAGCACTTCTTCTCGACCATGCAGCTGGTGATGGCTGGCAACACAACTGAGGGCCTTCGCTATGGAACGATCGAGACCCCGGAGAAGTACTACCTAACCTGGGAGGAGGAGGGGCCCGGAGACGACCCACTTCAGAAGGCGCTAATACAGATGTGTGCCAAGGCGCGTTTCTTGGAGTTGATCCACGACTTTATCGTCTTTGACGCCGGCGTAAAGAAGGTTCCCCGGCACCACCAGTACTTCGGCGTGCGCGCCGCGCAAGAGAGCGTTGGGAAGCGCGAAGGCGGGATTATTTGGCACACCCAGGGCTCAGGCAAGAGCCTGATAATGGTGTGGCTGGCGAGGTGGATACGCGAGAACGTGCGAGATGCCCGAGTGCTCATCATCACCGACCGCGACGCGCTGGATGAACAGATCGAGCGGGTGTTTCAGGGTGTGAAGGAAGAGATTCATCGCACCCAGAGCGGCGCGGATCTTATCGCCACACTGAACGCCACCAAACCGTGGCTTATCTGCTCCCTGATCCACAAGTTCGGCGGCAAGGAACATGACGAGGAGGTCGGTGACATTCATAACTACCTCGAAGAGGTGAAGAAGGCTCTGCCGTCGGACTTCAAGGCCAAGGGTGACCTGTACGTGTTCGTAGATGAATGCCACCGCACGCAGTCGGGCCTATTGCACGATGCGATGAAGACTATCCTGCCCAATGCGGTGTTCATCGGCTTCACCGGCACGCCGCTGCTAAAGGCCGACAAGCAGACAAGCATCGAGCGCTTTGGCGGCTACATCCACACCTACAAGTTCGACGAAGCCGTGGAGGACAAGGTGGTGCTAGATCTGCGCTACGAGGCGCGAGACATCGACCAAGAAATCACCTCGCAGAAAAAGATCGACCAATGGTTTAAGGCCAAGACCAAGGGCCTGACAGACCTGGCTAAGGCGCAACTCAAGCGGCGCTGGGGCACGCTACAGAAGGTGCTCTCCAGCCAATCGCGCCTGGAAAAGATCGCCAACGACATTCTGATGGACATGGAGGTGCGCGATCGGCTCGCAAGCGGACACGGCAACGCCATACTCGTGACTGCGAGCATCTACGAAGCTTGCAAGATCTACGAGCTATTCGCCAGGGCCGGCCTCAATGGCAAGTGCGCGATCGTCACCTCCTACAGACCGACCCCGGGCACCATCAAGGGGGAGGAAAGTGGCGAAGGGCTCACCGAGCGGCTGCTGAAATATGACATCTACAAGCAAATGCTGGCAGACTGGTTCAACGAGGCACCGGAGACGGCGGTGAACAAGATCGACAAGTTCGAGGAGGCAGTCAAGGAGAAGTTCGTTAAAGAGCCGGGGCAGATGAAACTCTTGATCGTCGTGGACAAGCTCTTGACCGGCTTTGACGCGCCTCCTGCCACCTACCTCTACATTGACAAGCAGATGCACGACCACGGCCTGTTCCAGGCCATCTGCCGTGTGAACCGACTGGACGGCGATGACAAGGAATACGGCTACATCGTCGACTACCAGGATCTGTTCAAGAGCCTCGAAGGCGCGGTGACCGACTACACCTCGGGCGCACTCGAAGGCTACGACAAGGAAGATGTGGTCGGACTGCTCAAGGACCGGCTGGGCAAAGCAAGGGAACGTTTGGAGGAGGCGCTGGAGGCTGTGCGGAGCTTGTGCGAGCCGGTAGAGCCGCCGAAGGATCAGTCAGCTTACTTGGGCTATTTCTCCTCGAAAGAACCGGGCGATGCCGCCCAACTCGATGACAGCGAACGGCAACGTCATTCCCTCTACAAACTCACCGCCGCACTAGTCCGCGCCTACGCCAACCTGGCCAACGAGTTGCCCGAG
>SDBV01011651.1_pt1 | contig 11365 bp, 11 predicted proteins | sample 2277081 | NCBI WGS metagenome assembly SDBV01 (sample SAMN10402039, study PRJNA504765) | marine sediment metagenome | isolation source: marine sediment core GS10_PC15, 223 cmbsf | place: Arctic Ocean: Southern Knipovich Ridge | collected 2010
ATTTTGGTTCAGAGCAAGGCTTGAGCAATTTTGAAACCGCAGGCATAGCGGGCTATGTCGAGGATTTCAAAAGAGCGAAAACGCCGCTCTGGGCCAAAAGATGCCGTTTGTGGATGGGCACTCTCTAACACTCAAACCGCGTTAGACGGCCACGGCGCCGGAGTTTTGAATTCAAACAATGTGAAGCGGGTATTCTCAAAAGAGTCGCCCAAACGACCAAGATGGTTTCCAAGAGAGTATCATTTAACCATCGTTTAAAGAGAGAGAAAACTATGATTCCGTCTCAGGTGGGGATGAAATAGGGACCTTGAAAAACTGGATGCCCTCTTCTTTTAGAGTCTTCTCTTCTTTATCGGTACTCACACCCCTGATATTCCTGGGCTCGGTAACACCGTAGTGTATTTTTAAGGCCTCTTTTGCAAAATTACAGCCCACATCGTCAAAATTTTTTTCAACAAAATCCGATATTTTTTCCCCGATCTTTTCCATTTGCCTCTGCTGTGCAGCAATATTTTTCACCGGTGACGGTGATTTTATGGCAAAGGTTGAAAGAATTTTGGAGACGTGAATATCTTCACAAACCGGACAGGAGATGAGCCCTTTTTGGCGCTGTGCGTCAAACGCCTGCCCATCTTCAAACCAGCCTTCAAAGGTGTGGTTGTTTTTACATTTAAGATCAAATACAATCATGGAATCTCAATTATTATCGGGAAATTAAAAAGTTCGTTTTGGGTTATTATCATATATGTTTAAATGATAAAAGAAATTATTGACAGATCCATCAATTTCAACACACTATAAACACAATTTTGCTTTTTTAAAGTGCCGTTAAATAAAAGCAACGATGCTCGAGTGTCCGTCTTTATTAAATATTCAATCAGACAAAACAAAGCTATCAGAAAAAAACCATTTAAAGACGCTGTCTGATTTAAAAACGGCCGAAGATGACAACCTATATTTGATCGAGGAGTATGCCGCGAATGAAAAAATACATTTTTCTTGTAATTTTATTTTTCTTATTTGTCCCATCGAGCCAGGCCGAAACACGATATGTTGTTGATTTTATTAGAATTACACTTAGAACAGGACCTGGAGTGGAAAACAAAGTCCTCGAAATGATTGAATCCGGGCAGAAACTGGAAGTATTGGAATCGAATCCGGATTGGACCAAAGTTAAACTGGAAAATGAAAAAGAAGGCTGGGTTTTAAGCCGTTTTGTCACCCCCAACCCACCGAGCCGGCGGTTATTGGCCCAGTTGACCGAAGAAAATACAAAGGGAAAAGAAAGAGCTTCGAAACTTTTTACCGAAAATGAAAAACTGACTGGAGAAAACCGACAATTGACCCTTGCGCTTGAAAGCAGTAAAACCAAGTTCGATCAACTTAATAATAATTATCAAGCCCTAAAAGCGGATTCCGGTGAATTTCTCGATTTAAAAGCCAAACACGATACCGTCTCCGCTCAAATGGACCGCCAGACCCAAAAGGCTGAAATCTTGGAAAAAGAGTTGAACCGTCTTCAACTCCAAAAAAATATCAGGTGGTTTCTAAGCGGGGCAGGTGTTTTTTTCGTGGGTTTTATTCTCGGATTCAGCACCAAACGCCAGCGCAAACGCTCTTTTTTATTGTAAATGTCTCTCACCTTTCTAGCTGGTGGTTAAACTCGTTGACCCAAGAATCCAACCATGAATAGAGAAATTTCTACCGATTTTTTCATTATCGGCAGCGGCATTGCCGGACTTTCCTTCGCCCTCAAGGCTGCGGAATTCGGCAAGGTTATCCTGATCACTAAAAAAGCGGCCATGGAGAGCAGCACCAACCTGGCTCAAGGCGGCATTGCTTCGGTATTTGGCCAGTCTGATTCTTTTGAGCTTCACATCCGGGATACACTCGAGGCGGGTTGTGGTTTGTGCGACCGAAAAGTTGTTGAAATGGTGGTCAGAAATGGACCGGATCGTATCCGTGACCTTTTGGAATTGGGTGTTTTATTTAATTTGGATCAAACCGAGGGTAGCGAAACAAATCTTAAATCGCCCGAATCGGCTTTTCATCTGGGTCGAGAAGGCGGGCACTCCAAAAAACGGATCGTCCACGCACAAGACATGACCGGTCAGGAAATTGAGCAGAAGCTGATCGATCGGATCAAAGAACACCCCAATATATCTCTGTTTGAAAACCACATCGCCATTGATCTGATTACCGTCTCAACCCGGATGAAACGCGGCCGGGTTACCACGACACACGAAGATTATTGCTATGGTGCTTATGTTTTAGACCGAAAGAGCAACCGGGTAAAAACTTTTTTTGCCAAAATCACCATTCTTGCCACCGGCGGAGCGGGAAAAGTTTATCAATATACCAGCAACCCCGACATTGCCACAGGGGACGGCATTGCCATGGGATATCGCGCCGGAGCGATGGTTGCGAATCTCGAGTTTGTCCAGTTCCATCCCACTTGCCTCTATCACCCTGAAGCCAAAAACTTTTTGATTTCCGAGGCCGTACGCGGAGAGGGCGCGGTCCTCATTGATGCCTTCGGGAAGGCCTTTATGGAAAAATATGACTCCCAAAAGGATCTTGCATGCCGAGATGTGGTTGCCCGTGCCATTGATACGGAACTGAAAAAAAGCGGTGAAGAGTCGGTTTATTTGGATACTTCCCGTATCGATTCGGCATTTATACAAAATCGTTTCCCAAATATTTACGAAAAATGCCTAAAGCTCGGAATTGATATGACCCGTGAACCGATTCCGGTGGTTCCGGCGGCCCATTACATATGCGGAGGCATTGTGACCGACCTTTTCGGCAGGACCGATATCCATCGACTTTATGCCTTGGGAGAAACATCCTGCACGGGTCTCCATGGCGCTAACCGCCTGGCAAGCAACTCCTTGCTTGAAGCAATCGTCTTTGCTGATACCGCCGCCAAACAAGCCGTCAAGGACAAATCGATGCTGAGTGACAATACATTACCTGACCTGCCGCCCTGGGACGAAACCGGGACGACGAACAGTGATGAGGTAATCGTTGTGTCCCAAAACTGGGATGAAATTCGGAGGCTGATGTGGAACTATGTCGGAATCGTCAGATCCGACAAACGTCTTCAACGGGCAGCTCGACGCATCAAAATCATACAAAATGAAATTCATGAATATTATTGGGATTTTAAAGTCGATGCGGATCTGATCGAACTGCGAAATATCGCCACGGTGGCCGATCTGATCATCCAATCCGCCACACAACGTAAGGAGAGCCGAGGGCTTCACTACAACATTGAATACCCGGGTCCGGATAACCGCTTCCGGGCAAAGAGTACGACCCTAAGAAGACCTTTTGTTGAATAATCAGATCATCGGGGTCATTGACAACAGTCGGAATTGCATTAAATTAATTCATCACTGCATAAAAAAAAAACATCGAGGTACCACAACTAAATAAAATGGCAGCAAAAAGGGATTACTACGAAATTCTGAATGTCAGGCGTGACGCGACTGACGATCAAATCAAGGCAAGCTATCGAAAACTGGCCCTTCAATTCCACCCGGATAGAAATCCGGATAATCAGGAAGCGGAAGATAAATTCAAAGAAGCGGCCGAAGCGTACGATGTTCTCCGAGACCCGGACAAAAGGGGCATTTACAATCAATATGGTCACCAGGGTCTGGAGGGTTCCGGATTTTCCGGGTTCGGCGGTTTTGAAGATATATTTTCGAGTTTCGGAGATATATTTGAGGATTTTTTCGGTTTCAGAACCAGTGGACGATCCCAATCGCGAGCTCTCAGAGGATCAGATCTTCGGTACGATATGACTCTGGATTTTATGCAAGCCGCTTTTGGAACGGAAACTAAAATCGATATCCGGAAGTTGGAAACCTGCTCAACCTGTTCTGGAAACGGGTGCGAACCCGGAACCCAACCGGAATTCTGCAGCCAATGCAACGGGTCGGGTCAAGTTTCTCGAAGCCAGGGTTTTTTTACCGTCAGAACCACTTGCCCGACATGTCAGGGAAACGGCCAAATCATTACAAGGCCCTGCGCGGACTGTTCAGGAACCGGTCAGGTGACCGCCCGGAAACATGTGGCGGTTAAAATTCCTCCAGGTGTTGACAGTGGATCCAGATTGCGCTTGACCTCGGAAGGAGAAGCCGGAGCCCACGGCGGGCCTCCGGGTGACCTTTATGTGTTCATTCAGGTAAAACCTCACGCTTTTTTCCGGCGGGAAAACAATGATATCATCTGTCAGATACGCATATCATTTGCTAAATCCTCACTCGGAGATACCATTGAAGTTCCCACCTTAAACGGCAACAGAGATTTAAAGATCCCCAAAGGCACCCAGCCGGGAGACGTTTTTCGTTTTCGAGCTGAAGGCATCCCGTCTCTTAGGAGTGGCAGGCGCGGTGACCAGATAATGCAGATGCTTGTTAAAACACCGACGCATTTAAACAAAAAACAGGAATCACTCTTGAAAAACTTCGCAAAACTTGAATCTCAAAAATTCTCAAAAAAGTTAAAAAATATTTTAAAATCAGATTTTTTAGGCACTTCCAACTGATTTGTCCCGATACGAAGGAGAAACCGTGTTCGAATTAAAAGTGATAACCCATTTTGCTGCTGCTCACCAGCTGAAAATGGTAGCTAAAAAGTGTGAAAATCTTCACGGACATAATTGGAAAGTTGAGGTTAGCGTGGCCGGAGATTCCCTAAACCATGCCGGCGTACTGATGGATTTCGGAGAAATCAAGGCTCAGGTGTCTGAAATTGTTTCTAAACTGGATCATAAATTTTTAAACGAGCTGGTTGCTTTCGGTGAAAACCGACCCCCTTCTTCGGAAAATATTACCGTATGGCTGGCAGGCGAGCTTCAAAAATCCATCGACGCTCCCGGGATCCGGGTCACCCGGGTGACCACTTGGGAGTCCGATGATTCATGCGCCACTTACATCGTTCCGGTCGACAAACCAAACGGCTAATTTTACCCGTATCCTTCCCAGTTCTCATCACTTGCGCTCACCCTTAAAATACAAATAAATCATCAAAATAATCCATGTATTCAATCAGTTAAAACCTGATCATGCTTCGTTCAAAATTTGGAACCTTTAAATTCAACTTGAAAAATATCAGCCCTGTTCAAAAGTTTCCAGTCATCTGTTCGGCCCAGCATGCTTAAAAAAATCGCATCCCCCTTTGAAATTCATTTCTCAAAACCTGACAGCTTTATTTCAGACAATTTCGAAAAAATCTTTTGTCAGCAACAATGCGCATTTTCGAAAATAGCGAAATAAAATGCTGAACGTAAAAATTACATGTTGTTTTAGGGTGTTACAATAGGTTATTTAAATTAATCGACGTATTTCACGAAACCCGAAAAGGGTCACGGAGCAACCCCAATTGGGCCTTTTATGAAATTCTCATTTAAGATTCTGTTGATTTCATGCTTGTTTTTAGATAAAAAAGCCCCCACTGAATTGGAAGAAGCCGATATAAAACTTTCAGTGGAGGCTGGGAGCAAGGAAAACCGATCAAGGCACTCCCTGAACTCAACTATAGAGATAACAGCATCGTACGATGCCGGTCAAACAGTAATCGCAACATATAAAACCGCTATGAACCGACTTAGCTTACATTTAAACTTAAAAGAAAATCTGAATGATCAGACCTGTTTGGAGGTGAACGAAACGTTTTTACAAGCTTTGAAAGCAAAACAAAAAGCGACAACCGTAAAAACGGCCATCCGGCAAGCACATGAAAATCTCCAGATCACAACCGCAAGACGCAATGAGCCGGTGGCTGCCTTTGCCGGCGTACTGAATACTTCATTCCCCCTTTTAAGTGCCACGGCAAACAACAACCACGCGTGGTATAATTTTACGCCCTCGAAAATAAACCTGTATCACGCCGTGGGCGAGGTCACTTTCCAATGATCGGCCCGAAAAAAGAACAACCGATTATTCAGTTGTTCCATGTTAGTAAACAGTTCGGCTCCAAGGCCGCCCTTGTCAACATTTCTCTAACGATCAGAAAAGGTGAATATCTCTTGCTCAGCGGAGCCAGCGGCGCCGGAAAAACCACCCTCTTAAAGCTGCTCTACCTGGGAGAACCGGTCACCCGGGGGCAGATATTGATTGATGGTATGAACCTCTCACGAATTTCTCGAAAACGGATCCCGTTTCTGCGGCGGAAATTCGGTATTATTTTCCAGGATTACAAGCTCATCCCATCTAGAACCGTTTACGAGAACGTGTCGATTGTTCTTGAAGCCGCAGGCCAACATAAACAACGCATCATTGAAAAACAGGTTAAAAGTGCTTTAAGAACCGTCGGTATGGAGGGAAAGGAGCATGCCCTTCCCCCAAGTCTGTCCGGAGGAGAACAGCAACGGGTTGCGGTGGCCCGGGCGGTCATCGGTCACCCCAAAATTATTCTGGCGGATGAACCCACCGGAAGCCTGGATTACGACTCGGCAAATATTATAATCAAGCTGCTAAATCGGTTTCATCTGCAGGGCGCCACCGTCCTCATTGCCACCCATGACAGCCGACTCATTCAAAAAGCGAATCATCGGCTGCTTAACCTGGTTCAAGGTGAAATTATAAATGAACAGGCGCCCTTATCCGATCCGATTTCGGCTGATAAGGCAATCCCATGATCCGACTTTTCAAAAGAGCCATTGAGGATATCCTCTTAAACAAATTTTTAAACGCCGTGACTATCATCACCATCGCCTTTTCCATCCTTATCGTCAGTGCATTCGGCCTTTTATTGATGAATATCGGCGACCTCATCACCCGATGGCAAACGGGAGTCCGGATCATGGTATATCTAAAGGACACGTGGCCGGCAGATCGCCAAATACAGGTCAAGGCAGACCTTTTAAATTTAGAAGGGGTGTCGAATGTTCGTTTCATTTCAAAAAAATCCGGATTGACATATCTCAAAGGTCAAATGAAAACCCAGTCTTCCATCTTCTCGGATCTAAAAGAAAATCCTCTGCCGGATGCATTTGAAGTCCAGTTGACACCTGTGTCGTTTCAAATGAACGAACTTCATTTACTGGCAAGACGGATCGAAGCGATGCAGGAGGTATCAGAGGTGGAATACGGTCGGAAATGGTTTGAACGATTATTAAATATTTTCACCCTAATCAGACTGGGCGGTTACGCCATGGGGGGGCTTTTTTTTATGGCAGCGGTTTTTATTGTGGCAAATACCATCCGTCTGGTCCTCTACTCCAAGCGTGATGAAATCGAAGTCATCCGCCTGATCGGCGCAACAGACCGGTTTATTAAAGGACCCTTGTTTATCGTAGGACTTCTTCAAGGTGCAACGGGTGCGCTGCTGGGTTTGGGTGCTTTATACATGATTTTTAAAATGATATCGTCAAACGTTCAGGGATATATATCCGGAGGTTCGCTGGACATCCGGTTTTTTCCGGTCGACTTTATTTTCGGCATTATTGCATGCAGCATGGTTGTGGGGTGGCTCGGATGTTATCTCTCCTTGAGACAATTTCTAAAAAATTAGCACTTTGCCTTATTATTTTCAGCCTGTTGTTGTGGCCGGATATATCATTTAGTCGGAATAAGAAAAACCGGTTCATCGTTTTAACCCGTCCACAAGCCATGCAGACCAAACCCCGCCTTGAAACATCTCGCATCCGGTCACTACAATCCGGCACCCGGGTCCAAGTAATCGGACGCGCCAACGGCTGGCTGAAAATTAACCATCAAGGCCGTATCGGTTATATCCGGAATCTGAGAGCAAATTATCGTTCTTTTGCAACGGCATCTGACTCCAAAAGCCAAAAAATTCCAAAAACCGGATTGGAAAAAAAAGCGGCCGCCATACAAAAAGATATCAGAAGGAGTCAAAAAAAAGTATCGGTGCTGACCCAAAAAGAACAGAACATTCTCCAACAATTTAACCGATCAGATCACACCCTTAACACTTTACAGAAAAAAGCCGGAACCGTAAAAGTTGAATTAAATAAACTGGGAAAAAACCTCCATGAAATGGAAACCCGCAAAACGATTCTGTTAACACAAATCCAAGCCGCTGAAAAATACGCCGCTCAGAGACTCGTGGCCCTTTATAAGTTAAATCGGATGGGAAAGATAAACCTCCTTGCTTCTGCAGAGTCCATCCATACTCTCTTTTATCTCCAAAAAGGCTTGGAACAAATCCTTGAGCATGATGCTGATTTCCGCACTCGCCTGATGCAAAAAAAAAAAGGGCTTTCTCAAGTTCTGTTGCAATTAAAACAACAAAGAACCCGGAAAAAAGCGCTTGATGATGACTATCGGAAAAAAATAAAAACAATGTCCCGTGAGAAACAGCATCGATCGATGCTGCTAAAAAAAATTCGCAGCCAGAGAAGGCTACAAATTGCCGCTCTCGATGAACTTAAGCAGGCGGCGACCCGGCTGGACCGGACCATCAAATCCTATAAGAAAAGCGTTCAATCCGCCAAACCCTTAAAAATGTCCTCTCCGGCTTTATCTCAATTCAAAGGGTTGCTTCAAATGCCGGTTCAGGGTAAGATAATATCCAAATTCGGTCCATACAAAGATCCTAAATTTCAATTAACCCATCACCGCAATGGTATCGAAATTAAGGCTGAAGCCGGTTCGCCCATACACGCTGTCTCTGGAGGCAGGGTTGCCTACGCCGGCTGGTTTAAGGGCTACGGAAACATGATAATTATCGATCACGGAAAAGGTTATTTCTCGGTGTATGCCAATATCCATGACTTATTCAAAAACAGAGGTGATTCGGTCCGCGGGGGTGAAGTGATTGCCACCGTCGGAGAAAGCGCTTCACTGATCGGTCCAAAATTATATTTTGAAGTGCGCTACCAGGGAAAGCCGATCAATCCGTTAACATTGCTAAAGCAGGGCTAAAAGGAGCATTATATGCCAATGGGAAACATTCAAAATAGAAAAATTTGGTTGAACATCAGCATCATGATTATCGGTCTGGTGCTGGGAGCCGGTTTCTATAAAACCCTCTCGGCTGGAAATGATAAAACATACAAAAGCCTCAAACTCTTTTCCGATGTTATTGATCTGGTCGAAAAAAATTATGTAGACCCGGTTGAGGCTGAAAAACTCATCCAAAAGGCGATTCAGGGAATGGTGAATAGCCTTGATCCCCATTCTTCCTTTCTTCCCCCAGAGGCATTTAATGAACTTCAGATCGATACAAAAGGAGAGTTCGGCGGTATCGGCATTGTCATCACCATGCAAAAAGGGGTTTTAACGGTAATTTCACCCATTGAAGGGACGCCGGCCCACAAAGCCGGCATTAAAGCCGGGGATAAAATCATTAAGATCAACGATACATCGACCAAAGGCTTAATGATGTGGGAAGCGGTAAAAAAAATGAGAGGACCCAAAAAGACGGCCATTCGGATCACCATCATCCGTAAAGGGCTCTCAGAACCAAAGGAAATCAAACTTATCAGAGATATTATTCCGATTGAAAGCATCAAGTCCGTCGGCTTAAAACCCGGATATGGATATATCCGAATTACCAATTTTAATGAGAACACAACTAAAGATCTCACTTCCAATCTTGAAAAACTGGAGTCCGATCCGGTCACCCTCAAAGGGTTGATCCTGGATCTTAGAGACAATCCCGGCGGACTTCTCGACCAATCCATCAGTGTGTCTGATTTGTTCATAGAAGAGGGTGTAATTGTTTCCATCAAAGGCCGCCTTAAAAAACATACCCGAGTGTTTCGTGCGAACAAAAACGCCGTTTCACGCACATACCCCATCGTTGTTCTCATTAACGGCGGTAGCGCCAGCGCTTCGGAGATTGTTGCCGGAGCGCTTCAGGACCACAAAAAGGCCTTAATCATAGGAACCACTTCATTTGGAAAAGGTTCGGTTCAGACCGTGGAAACGCTTAGAGGCGGATATGGCCTGAAATATACCATTGCCAGATACTACACGCCCAGCGGCCGATCCATTCAGGCCCAGGGTATTGTGCCAAACATTGTGGTGCCCTTTCAAGCGACCGCCCAAATTGAACCGGATAAAAGTAATGCCGGTCTCTTGCGGGAAAAAGATCTAAAAAATCATCTCGAAGCCGAACCCGATCAGAAAGATCAAAAAACTGATACGGCCCCGGGGAAAAAGGAGAAAAAAAAGAGCATGCAAAATAGGGACAACCGATATGCACCGCTCACTCTTGACAGGCTCAAAACAGACAACCAAATTCAGCGGGCTCTAGAACTGTTGATGAGCTACGATATTTTTAAATCCGGAAACAGTTAATCAAAACCATCGGATACAAAGGGCTGTTTTGGGCGGGAATTCGGAAGGATCCTATTAAAAATCACTAATATTTTTTTCAAAAAGACCTGTTTTATCCTGATTCTCGCTGGGATAGGCGCCTTAGTTTACATCATCGGCCTGGCGGGACAGTTCACCTATAAAATGTTGATGGGAGGAGATGGGCCGCTTTCAACAGCAGTAGCTGCTCCTGTCGCCGGCATATACGGGGATACAATTACAATACCGCCCTATGAAATTTATCCGGATCCGAAGCCGGATCGGAAGCCGACCCCATCTGGGCCGAAACCAAATTTTCTCCATACACGCCCAAAAGTAGCCATCATTATCGACGATGTGGGGTGGGACAAGAAAATAGCCGAACAGTTCCTCAATCTCGGAGTCGAACTTTCATTTTCATTATTACCCCACAGTCCTTTTCAGAAAGAACTTGCCGAAGTTTTGTTTGCAAAAGGCTTTGACGTGATGCTTCACCTTCCAATGGAACCCTACCAATCCGCAAAATTTAATCCCGGTATGGATGCCCTGCTCACAACCATGCGGCCGGATGCTTTTGTCGGGCAACTGATCGAAAATCTCGATGCGGTTTCTTATATAAAAGGCGTCAATAACCATATGGGTTCAAAAATGATGGAAAATGCGGATCTGATGCTTTTGATTTTTTCAGTGTTAAAAGGACGCGGCCTTTTTTTTCTGGACAGCCTGACAACAAACAAAAGCATAGGCCATAAAGTAGCCGATCAACTCGGACTCCGTTTTGTAAAACGAGATATTTTTCTGGATCATATCGTAAGCCGCAAATTCATTTTATCCCAGGTCGATGCCTTGATTGAACAAGCCGTTGCACAAGGAATGGCGATCGGGATTGCACATCCCCATGAAATCACATTTCAAACCCTAAAGGACATCCTTCCGGAATTGACCCAGAAGGTAGATCTCGTGCCCATCTCAACCATCGTAGCGGCAGCCAACCCGCGCTGACACTCAAAAAAATTTCAAACTGTATCCGCTCATAATGATTTTTAGTTAGTGCCCATCCACAAACGGCATCTTTTGGCCCAGAGCGG
>SDBV01011652.1_pt1 | contig 11365 bp, 8 predicted proteins | sample 2277081 | NCBI WGS metagenome assembly SDBV01 (sample SAMN10402039, study PRJNA504765) | marine sediment metagenome | isolation source: marine sediment core GS10_PC15, 223 cmbsf | place: Arctic Ocean: Southern Knipovich Ridge | collected 2010
GGGGGTGGGAGTGGCAGATTGGTTAGTTCCCATACGCGTGCGGGTGGGAGCAATTTCAGGGGGATAGGTTGTTGAGGTTAGTGAAAGCCTACAGCTAACAAGTAGTATGGTAAGAAAGAAAAGTAAACGGATGAATAGGTAGAGTTTCATAGTAGAACTTGTTCACCAGATCTCTTACCCATTTACCAATCTGGCAAAATCTACAATAGGTGGTACAGGAATTCGTTCAGTTCATCAGCTCTTGTTATCCTCTAGTTGTGTATAACTAACAGCTGAGGATATCCATTTTCTTAATTTCTCCGGTGACGTATTATTAGGATTGTAAGTGAATACAACCGGTGGGGCTCCTTCAACTGGAATACTGATCGTAACCGAACATTCTGGACGTTTTTCTATCCATTTGATAATCGTGTCAGACACTTTTTCAGCGACGATTGGCAATAACAACAGGCTGATCGTACCAATAGTATTTGGGTCAATCGAGCGAGAAGCAGACTCTTGATGTATCTCTACGTCATCTCCCGATAATCCTATTTCCATTTCATGGAAAAGGCTAATTCTTAATTGTTCTAAATCCCTGAGAGTGCCTCCTTCCCAGGGAGTTATTGTAATATTGATACCCAAACTATCGCTTTCAACCATGATTTTCCTCTATAATATAAATGCCGATATGTATAAGATATAGTGACATGTTTATTTTTCATTATAACTGATTCGACAGAGGATCCATGGCAAAGCAAATCAAAGCCACCTTCACAATAAAGATCAGCGGGGTTACTGGAAATTTCCTCATTGAAGCTGAAGGTCCACAAGGTGTCGAGGTGGAACCACACACCTTCAGCTGGCAACCAACCGTAGAACAGCAGAAGACGATAACCCAATTACAAACGGTACCACGGTTTGTTTCCCTCGACAGCCTTGTGAATTTGGGGAAGGCATTGTACCAAGCTGTTTTCACGCCTGGAGTTGCCATGGCCTTTGGTCGTATCCAACAGGTTTTACGAGAAGAAGAGGGGGCGCGGGTTCGGATGGTTGTCGAAGCCCAGGAGCTCTCTAGCTTGCCTTGGGAGTTGATGCATGATGGCCGGGATTTTATTTCATTGCGCAGTAATTATCCCTTTGTGAGAGGAACAAGTGAGACATTTCTAATCCATCGTACTACCGTTAGGGGGCCATTAAGGATATTGTACGCGTGGGCGGAGCCTAAAGACTTGCCGTCCTTGAAGCTGGAAACTCCAGCTGAGAGGATTCGCGAGATGTTGGCGGATAATAAACGCATCAGATTTGACATTTTGCCACACGCCACGCTTGATGGTTTACGCTCTGCTCTCTTGGAAGACTATCATATCCTGTGTTTCGCAGGTCATGGTGATGAAGAAGTGATATACCTTGAAAAGGATACAGGAAATGTGAAAGTATCAGCACAAACTCTTACGCGTGATTTGGAAGGCAAGGATACACGAATTGTCTTTCTAGCGGCTTGCAAAACTGCTAGCATACCTTCAAAAGAACTGGCTGGCTTCGCTCAGACTTTAGCAGAGCAAGCCGAAGTGCCGGCAATTGTAGCCATGCAATATGAGGTGGCCGATGATGAAGCAAACCACCTTACTGCCCGGTTCTTTGAGACACTGGCAGCCTTCAGGCCAGTTGATTCAGCCCTCTCAGAGTCAAGAAAGTCGATTGTGGATGAAGATAGGACTGTGCGTGATGTGTTTGCACCAGTGCTTTATCTGCAGGTGGAAGATGGGGCACTATTCCAACGATCGAGGAATTGGATCGCCATCTTAGCAACTATTCTTGCATTCTTGGGAATAGCTGCTTTCGTGGCTCAGACTTTGTTTTTTCAACCCGACAGACGTGAAATAATCCTAGCCCAGGCGACAGCACAGGCAGAGGCTACTCAACGCGCATACGCAGTTTCGACAGCCCAGGCTGAAGCACTAGTCCGTGCCACAGCTGAAGCACAGAGAGAGGAACAAAGAAAAATCGCTACAGCGGGTGAGCTTGCCTCATTGGCGTTAGACCAACTTAATACCGATCCTGAATTAGGCCTACTGTTAGCATTGGAGGCTGCCACATATTCATACACGGAGCAAGTAATAGACGCATTAAGACAGCTACTGATAGAATCAAAGGTTCGAATACTATTGTCGAACCAAATTGCCTCTGAAAACCGAATAGAGGGCTTTAGCCCTGATGGAAAATATTTACTCACAAGTAATTCGAGCGAGGAGTATAGGGTTATCGAGGTGAGCACCGGAGCAACCAAATTAAGTATTACTGATGGAATTTATTCACTTGTAAGTGGTCCAGCTTTCAGTCCAGATGGATCTCGAATGGCGGCTGTGTCTCCAAGTTCAAGTAGTAATATCAAAGTCTGGGATTTATCCACTGGAAATATATTATCGGTATTAAATATTCAACAAGGTCGAGTAGATAGCATTGCCTTCAGTCCCGACGGAAAACTTATCCTTACAGGCATTACGATTGAAGATACCATCGGTTTAGGTCGAATATGGGATGTGAACACGGGCCATAGCATTGCTGATCTTAAAGGCCACCAAGGTATTATATCGGGAGCAGCTTTCAGCCCTGATGGCAGACTAGCTGCTTCAGTAAGCGGTACAGGGTTGGGGTTTTTTATACCGACGTTTTGTTGTGGGGATCGTTCGGCGCGGATCTGGTCTGTAGATAATGGCCAATTGTTAAAAATCCTTGAACACAGGAGAGGTGTAAACAGTGTAGCATTTAGCCCTGACGGGAAAATTCTGGTTACTGGAGATGAGAGTGGAAATGCATACATTTGGAAATGGGAAACGGAAGAAAACCCGATTCTATTACAGGGACATACTGGGGTGATTTTTAGTGTTGCATTTGATCCAAATGGAAAGCTTGTCGCGACCGCGAGTGAAGATGGAACCGCCCGGATATGGGATGCGAATACAGCAGCAGAAGTTGCTATTTTACGTGGACATAAAAACTGGGTTACCTATATCTCATTCAGCTCTGACGGTGGTAATGTTTTTACACTGTCTGCAGATGACACAGTAAGGGTATGGGAGATCACCTCTGGCCAAGATAGTATTGTTTTGAATGGGCATAAAGGCGAGCTCAATAATGGTGCGTTCAGCCCAGATGACAATTTTGTTATAACCTCAAGTGACGATGGAACTGCGCGTATTTGGAACGCGAATACCGGTGATAATATCTTTGTTCTTGAAGGAGGGCCCGGAGGGGTAACAGGTGCATTGTTCAGCCCTGATGGTAGCTGGGCAGTTTCTTCTGGTGAAGACCAGACTACAAGAATATGGAATGTTAAGACAGGCAAAGAGGTGGTCACACTCGATGGCTGGATAAGCGCTTCGGGACTTACAGATTTTTTCAATATTACACCATTTAGCCCTGATAGCAAACAGATCACAACAGTAGACGGAATTTCAGCAAAAATCTGGGACGTGGATACTGGACAACTGTTCAAAGATATACCTGGCCCTGTTAGTGGAGCTCAGCACGCCATATTTAGCCCAGATGGAAAATATATTGCTACTGCTGGGCTCACCCTTCCTGTGCGGATTATCGATGTTAATACTGGAAAGGTTGTATTTGATTACTGTGTGGAAACTTGTTCTGCAAATAATGCCGGAAATATAGTGAACAGCTTAACCTTCAGTCCTGATGGTGAATCTTTGATTGTAACAACAAGAAGTTTACTGGTAGATATTTTGGATATCAGAAGAGGTACATTAAAGAACCAATTAGCTTATCATGAGAATCGTATATGGAATGCATTTTTTTCACCAAATGGAGAGACTATACTGACAAACGACGGCTGGATACGAATTTGGAACGCAAATTCCGGAGAAATTATTATTGTTAATCGAAATCTAAAGGGCGCAAGCAATTCTTTTAGTCCTGATAGCAAGTATATTGTTACAGCGGTTGAAGACATTGCCCAAATTTGGGAAGTGTTAACTGGTGACGTATTGTTAGAACTACCGGGCCATACTGACATTATTTCAAGTGCTGTTTTCAGCCCTGATGGAAAACGGATACTGACAGCGAGTAAGGATGGAACTGCACGCATTTTTATATGTGAAGTTTGTGTATCAGAACAGGATCTCCTTCTACTGGCTCGTGAGCGCACAACACGCGAGTTGACTTGTAAAGAACGTCAGCAATATTTAAAAGAAAATGTAGATTGTTCAAATAATTGAAGTTTTTTTCGAACTTCAACCTCAACTAAATAACAATTGCTTCAGAGTTTCCACAAAACGGAATGCCAACTGTGAAAGGGAGGGCGAAACTCTATTCCGCTGATATATTTACGATATTAAAAAGAGGGCCATGACGATAGAATAAAAGATCACGATAACTAGGCGGATCATGCTAAGAAGACGAATCCTTCAACAAGCACCAGACCATTATGGAGTCATCTTGGTGGGTGCAAATGTGAAACATAAACAGCTAAAAGAATCTAAATCACTTAAAGGCGCAACCATGCCCGAAGGAAGCAATTTCGAGGAACCACAGTGGTGAACATTCATCGGCTTGCATTTTAGGTACCTGTTTCCTAGCCAACATCACCCTCACCATCCTGGTCTGGCCAAATACGGATAGCTCTCTCGCTAAGGGCCTATTCCGGCTGTTCGCTGCTTTGGTTGCAATCGGATTATAAGATGAGTAAACAAGGTAATATCAAGTTTTTGAGGAAGGTTTGAGGAATTTGCTGTCAACGACAATTAGATATCTAAGTAGGAAAGGCATTGGGTAATCACCTTTCTGTATCCAATTTCCCATTATCTACCCAAGAATATCGGGATGTTATATACTCCCACCATTCAGTCATCTCAGGGAATTGCCGGATCGAGAACCCGCCGAACAAATCCTCGGTGCTCACACTGTCAAATCGGTGGGGGGGTCTCTGCAGTTTTTTCCAGACATCGATCACAGATTCACCAATTGACGATAATTTTGGAGAAGTCACCCGCTGAAATTCTTGATTATGCTTTGGTGCAATGTGCAGCAGACTGACAACATCTGCACCTAATTCTTTTGCCCTTTCCATTCCGAGAGCCAACAGCTGTTGGCGCATGAATTGGTAGAACGGCTCATAAAATAGGTCATCAAAACTGGGAAGCAAAGCCTTGTCTATTGGGAAGTCATCTCGCTCATATAAATGTGCATAGATTTTAGTCCTATCAGTACCGCTGCTCGCTATTTTGTAGGACGTCCCACTGTATGATTCTGTATATTTCCATTCTATAAGCACGATTTGTCTCTGTCCATCTGTACGCTGAAACATAACAGCAGCATCGGCACTGGTGAAATTAGCCCCACGAGTCCGCTTACCGGGTCCTGTCTGTTTCTCTCCTAAATAATTCTCCAGCCCAATCCATTCTATTGACAAGTATTGACCACCTTGTTCCATCGGAAGTACTCGCTTTATGTTCGGAAACAAAGGAAACAATAATTCCCTGAGAGCCTCAGGATCGGAGGCAAATGGGTAAAGGAAATTGACACAACAAACCTGTGAGTCGCAAAGGTGATTGCTTGGTTTTCTATCAATAGCATCATGCCATTTGATCTCATAATTGGTAAAGTACTCAATCACTTCTTCTCTGATTCCAGAATATACATTTTCCCCAGAATACGCACGTGGAAGGCAAAATGGTCGTGGCTTGTTCTTGTATACTCCATCTTCACGAGCTTCTTCTGAAAAGTAATTAGATGATGATTTAAATGTACTCAGCCGCTTCTTTTCTGATTCTAGAAACTTGCCCATTTTTATGCTCCTTTGTAATGGATCGGTATCGCCTCTGACAAGCTATTTAATATTGCAAGGAATTGAAGTTCGGTTTCAAAGTATATAATCCCCGTTCATTTGTCACCTGCTCATATTTAGATTTAGATAATACCAGAAGTGAACACGTTGGGTCAATACAATTGTATATCAAATTCTCCTGATGTCGGTGGCCCCACAAGGCATCTGTCAGGCATCAAAGAGCAAGGCAGTCAACGACAATTAGATATGCCCCCCCCGTTGCCTCATTTATAAATCTTGCCCGGGATCTCCGTTGCCGGGAATTGAAGACAGGATTTTAGCGGTTGTTTCGCCCTCAATCCGACCGTTCGCATGTTCAACACGCCGATCTTTAACAAACGTCCGCAGCTGGCCATTTGGGAAGCTTCCAAAGGATATGACGATAAGTTCCCCCACCTGCGCAGCACGCGCAAAGTTTTCCTGCCCAAAACAGAGCAGGAAAACTTTGGATATCAATCATTCTTGGGGGCTATTAATGAAGTGCTGTAATTACCGACTCCGCAGGCAGCCCTATGAGCCCTCACTCACCCGCTTCGCCGGCGGCTTCCTCCTCGCCAAAGGCCGGCACCAGCGCGCCGCTGGTCAGGTAGCGGAAGAAGTCGGAGTCAACCGGAATGACAATGGAGTCGCCATCCTTCAGGGTGATCTTATAAGCTTCCAGACGGCGAGTGAAGGCGTAGAACTCCGGGTCTTGCTCCAGGGCCACGGCGTAGATCTTGATCGCCAAAGCCTCGCCCTCGCCACGCAGGCTCTGGGCCTCGGCGTAGCCTTCGGCCAGGATGACCGTGCTCTCCCGGTCCGCCTGAGCGCGCAGGATGGCCGCCTGCTCCTCGCCCTCTGCGCGGAAGAGCGATGACTCCCGCTGGCGCTCAGCCTGCATACGCAGGTAGACGCTCTGCTCCACCTCTACAGGTAGGTCGGCCCGCTTAACACGCACATCCACGATATCAATGCCGAACTCTCTGGCCTTTTCCTCGGCGGATGCGGCTACTCTCTCCATGATGTTCTCGCGTTCCCGGGAGATGACTTCGACAAAATCGACTTTGGCTAGCTCCTCCCGCAGTTCGGAGAACACGATGTCGTCCAGACGGGCTCTGGCGCCCGCCTCCGTGCCTACCGCCTGGAAGAAGAGCAAGGGGTTTTCGATCCGCCAGCGCGTCACATGGTCCACCACCAGGCGCTTCTTGTCCGTGGTCAGGTACTCCTGGGGGGGTGCGTCGCTGGAGAGGACACGCTTTTCGAAGATGATCACGTTTTGGATAAAGGGCAGCTTAGTGAAGAGACCAGGATGTTGTATCGTGCGGATGGGATTGCCGAACTGCAGCACGATAGCCTGATTGGTCTCATCCACGATGAAGAAAACCTGGCTGGCCAGGATGCCAGCAACGATCAAGATAATAATTAGCACACGAAGGTAACGCATGGAATCACTCTCCTCCCAATTGCGGAATAGACTCACTCAGGTCCCTTAGGGGCAAGATAGGCAGGACCTGGTTGCCGCCGCCAATGTCCAATAAGATCAGCTCCACTCGGGCCATAATGGCCTCCAGGGCTTCGATGTGCATCCGCTCGCGGGTCACTTCCGGGGCCAGGCGATACTCACTCAGGACGGACAGGAAACGCTCAGCGTCGCCGGTAGCCAGGAGCACTTGTTGATCCTTGAATGCCGAGGCATTCTCAATTTGTTCCTGCTTATCACCCCGTGCTCGGGGAACCACATCGTTGGCGTAGGCCTGGGCCTCGTTGATCAGCCGCTCTTTGTCAGCCCGCGCGCGAACCACCTCCTGGAAGGCGTCGCGCACCTCGACGGGAGGGTCGGCCACCTGCAAGCGGACATCGGTCACCAAGATTCCCGAGCCATACTCATCCAACAGTCGCCTGAGGAAGGTGCGCGTCTCATCCTGAACTCGGGCCCGTTCCTCGGTGATGACGGCGTCGATGGTCATGTTCCCTACCGTGCTGCGCAGGGCTACCTCGGCGGTCGTGAGTAGGACGTTCTCCGGGTTCTGCACGTTGAAGATGAACTGCCGCGAATCGCCAACCCGGTACTGGACCAGGAGCTCCACCTGTACGATGTTCTCATCCTGGGTCAGCATCAGAGCCTCATCCACCACGTCCAGCTTGTTCCCGTTGGCCTCGGTCCGGAACCCGATCTCCGCCCGGCGGATGCTTTCCACATCCACAATGGTGACCATCTGCACCGGCCATGGTATGCGGTAGTGCAGGCCGGGGCCGGTGGTCGCTGTGTAGCGGCCGAAGGTGCGGATGACGCCATCCTCGCCCGGCTGCACTTGGTAGATGCCCGACGCCAGCCACAGAGCCAGCACCACCCCCACGATCCCTATGATAAGAGGCTTTCTGCGCCTAGTAAGCCGTTGGAACAGATCGGCCACAGGCTCAAAATCCTCTGCTGAGAAGCTACTCCTATTTAAAGACACTCCTTCACCTCCTTGACTAGTTGAAAATTAGCTTGCATATTCCTATTGCTGGTCGGGATCAAGTTGTCCCGCCGTATAGCTGTCTGTGCAAGCCGCGTGTAGGTTTTCATTTGCGCTCCTTTGACTTCGGTCGGATTAAGCAGCACAGATGCTAACGCGACTCACCCCTTATTCTAACCTGTAAAGTCGTACTTGTGCGTTGAATCCAGGCGGTATAGGACGGTGTTCATTATTCATTAATTTTACATTTAAGCTAGTTACATGGGGACTTATATAATGTTTCATTATTTCTGTAAAAGTTAACAAAAATAGCAGGAGAACATCAACCCTTATGTCAGTGAAGATACCCAAACCGAGCGGGGTAAAATTGATCGTGTGGAAGGTTTGGCCTTCAGGTCCGATATGCATGCGGCAGGCTATGCCTCGCAGTAATTCTAAATATGGCAGGTGCGACGCACTTTCAGGTGACCTAATGACTTCGCAAGCAGAATTTTTAAAGTGCGTCGCACCTTTTCGGGTTCGAATTGAGAATTGCTGTATGTCTCGTTCGCCAGTTGAAGTCATGGGTGCAATTTGATATTCGCTGAAAGCGTTTTCTACCTGTTTGAGCCCATCGGGATCGGCGGGTTTGGGTCGATCAACCATCAACAGACCGACTAGATGTGCTTTGCTATCGGGCTGCACTGTTGGTCCGAAATCTGAAAAGATGGTCTCTGTGCCTGGTTGACCAAGGAAGAAAAGCTCTCCCTTGTTGATCATCTAATTTCTTGGCTCTCTTGCCCCCATGATGGATTTGATTCATCAGTTTCGAGGAACAGCATCCTATAATTTTTGAGCAATACCAACCTCAACCATTTACAATCAATATCATTATGCCGGTAAAAAAAGAATAAGAAGATCAAGATCAGCCAAAGCTGGATGAATTAATCCCACTTCGAAGGGCTGCTGAGATAAGCGGGCTAACCCAAGAGCATCTTGCGCACTTAATTCGCCAGGGTCAGCGCTGGGGTGACAAGATGGGGAGCCCAGTATGGTTTACCACAGAGCAGTCAATCAGAGAATATCTTGCCCGCGATCTCAAGCCAGGCCCAAAACCCCACATCGGCAACCCTTTCATCAGTCGAATATGAATCTGTCAACTTTGACTCACTATTTTCGTTTTGGAAAGTTTCAATCACTTCTATGGCAAAAATGCCTGTTAAGCCGGCTGGAAAAGCTCTATTAAATTTCCTGACGGATCGAGGCAAAGAATCTGTTTGCGTCCCTGATTTTCTATAATATCGTGTTTAAACTGCACACCGTTCTGTTTAAGTCGAGAAACCTCAGATTCAATATCATCAACGACAATTTGGAATCGAGCCCAACCTCCTGGTGAGGGTTTAGATCCGTCAGGCATTGGCCTTGAGGCAGAAGCCATAGGACCGGAGACCAGTAGATATAGGCCATCTCGTTCCAATATAGCGATTGCCGGTCCAAATTGTTGTTCTAACCGAAAATCAAAATTTGATCTGTAAAACTCAACTGCCTGGTCGACGTCATTGACAATATACCGTATCCTGATCATCCTGATCACCTCTTTCAGTTCTGTATCACTTGTGAATCAGTGCAGTATAACATTTGGCGTCAGTTGCCAGGCAGGTGCTCTCAGAACGCTCCAATAATCAGAACCGTTTTGCCCGGCGCGAAACGTCAAAACCTGCGCCGATTAGCCCTGCTGCCCGGTAAACTTGAAGCATACGCCAAAGAAATGCCTTGATTTCGGATCACTTTTTGATGTATTCTTTGAGCAGCCTTTGCTCCTTAATTGTTGAATCCAATCGTTGATAAAATCCGCATAACAGATTTTATCCAAAAATTATACGTTATTTGATACAATAACGTATAATTAGTGAGAATAAGCATTAAAAATTTTGCTTATCAACCCTTTATGCCGAACCAGCCGTGACTGATCGTGAGGTCCCGAAAGGTGAATTTGCCATCGGGCCAACCGTCGGCATATCCAATGTAACCTCTTGTTAGGAAAATGCGATGTCAAGCCCAAATCCAAATCCGATTGATAAACTAACTAAATCACATTCCGAATGGAATGATCTTCTTCCGCCTGAGCAATACTCGGTGCTATTTGAGAGCGCCACCGAACGCTCTTTTTCACATGGCCTCAACAACGAAAAGAGGGCGGGAACGTTTATTTGTGCCGCGTGCCGTCTGCCGCTTTTCAACTCCGCGACGAAGTTTGAAAGTGGTACCGGCTGGCCGAGCTTCACGCAGCCCATTCAAGGAAACGTCGAGAAGAAGCGCGACTTCAAACTTATCTTACCCAGAACTGAATACCATTGCAGACGGTGCGGGGGACATCAGGGACATGTGTTCAACGATGGTCCCCAACCGACGGGAAAGCGTTGGTGTAATAACGGGTTATCTCTCGAATTCATTCCTGAGGGCGAGCCTCTTCCTCAGCTGCGGGTCTAGGTATGTCGCCATGGCACTGAGCCTATATCAGCAGAACCTGGGGGATTTGGGGGGGCCAATCGACCGCAAGGATCGGTGAAATTTCACCGCAGGACAGTTCGATCGGCCTAACCGCTTGCTGGAAAGGACACAACCTCAGTGTGCTGATCAAATAAAGATAGATTTACTGCGCCGCTCAGCTCGCAGCCGTTACGCGGTAAATGTCTTTTTGAACTACTGAATAGATATTAGGGATCGAGATGGACAACCGCGATATCCGAGCCTGTTGGCACTATCATAACGGAACCAAACACCCCAATGGGTTCTTAATGGATCCGCGCCACCGCTTCGACCCGTCAAACCTACCGTTGCTTTTCAAGAAATTCTTAGATGTGGCAACAATCCCATTACCATTGGAAAAGGACCCCATTGGGGTCTCAGCACTAGAGGCGATTTCCAACGACACCTTCAATTCAGATGCCACAGGCACCCTTGATCTCAGCGCAATAGCGAGGTTGCTCTACTATTCGGCTGGTATCGCTAAAAGTATCCGCTATCCCGGTGGTGAAATGCGATTTCGCGCCGCGGCTTGCACCGGCGCACTGTACCACATTGAGCTGTATGTCATTTGTGGTGATCTGCCAGGTTTGTCCGCAGG
>SDBV01011653.1_pt1 | contig 11364 bp, 11 predicted proteins | sample 2277081 | NCBI WGS metagenome assembly SDBV01 (sample SAMN10402039, study PRJNA504765) | marine sediment metagenome | isolation source: marine sediment core GS10_PC15, 223 cmbsf | place: Arctic Ocean: Southern Knipovich Ridge | collected 2010
GTTTCTAAAACGGAAGATGAAAGAATTCGAGACCATTAAAGGGCAAATCAAAGAACTAAAAAAAGAGATAGAGATTGCTCCGGAATAGAGATGACGGTTTACAGTTCCTAGAACCTAGAACCTCCGAATCACGAACTATGCACAATCCAAGACCTAATACTGCTGCAAGAAAATCACCGAACATCGTGAGTCGTTTATTAGGTGCGTGGCTTTCGGACGTCCATTTCACTGAGTTGATCAGGAAAGGAGCTACTGCCCTTCTTCTACGAGTAGGCGGTGCCGGCCTAGTGTTCCTGCTTACTGTTTATCTAGCTCGGTTGCTTGGCGCCACCGATTATGGGCTGTTCATGCTCTCGCTTACGGTGGTCATGATACTTAGCGTTGTTGTCCGGATGGGCCTCGATAATGTGCTGGTGCGGCATATTTCAACCGCAATTGAGCGTAGTGATCTTCCTCTCGTCAGGGGTTACTTTCAAACTGCAATTCGGTTAGTGCTCATTGTCGGTCTTGTTGCGACCATTCTGGGAATCCTCGTATCACCCATGGTTGCGGATACGGTATTCAACAAGCCAGAGTTGGCGCAACCGCTTAATGTAATGATGTGGCTGTTGCTGCCTTTTTCGATAACATTCCTTATCGCCGAAGCGCTCAAGGGGCTTAAGCAGGTGGCTGACTCGACCATTGCACAGGCCATGCTTATTCCCGCATTTAGCTTAGTCGTACTTGTGGTGGGGGGGTGGTGGTTCGCGTGGAGTCTGCTCGATGCAATAGCTGTTTATGTGACTTCAGTCTTCGTTGCTGCTCTTTACGCATGGCAACGTTGGCGATCACGAATACCACGTGGAGAAGTGGTCAGACTCCGGCCGAGTGGTCTGTTGCGCCGCGGTTTCCCCCTGCTGTTAGCGACTTCGGGCGGATTGGTTATGTCTTGGGCTGATATTCTCGTGCTAGGTGTCTATGAGAGTGCCGATACGGTTGGCATCTACGCTGTTGCTTCGAAAACAGCCCTATTAACAAGCCTGATACTAGTTGCGGTCAACTCCATTGCCGCACCCAAGTTTGCGGCCTTCTATGCGAGCAATAGTTTGAATGCCATGGCCAAACTTGCTCGGCAAGCGACACTATTAATGACAGGTCTGGTTTTGTTTCCCACAGCGGTATTACTGTTGTGGCCAGAGTGGGTATTAAAGCTGTTTGGTACGGAGTACGCAACGGGTGCGACTGCATTGATGATTCTCGCGATGGGTCAACTGATCAATGTTGCTTGCGGCTCCGTAGGATATCTACTAATGATGTCTGGGCATGAAAAAATAGTGCGCAATATCATGCTAACCACAGCAGTTATTAACGTCGTATTGAATGTACTGCTTGTTCAACAATATGGCATAGAAGGAGTAGCAGTGGCTACGGCAGTAAGTATAGCACTATGGAATATATGGATGCTGATCGCAGTCAGAAAATATCTAGGATTTTGGACAATTAATATTAATCCAAGAATGTCTCAAAATAACAAGAAGCCAGGATAATTGGTGTGATGGATAATAACAGAGACTTCCATAAACACTATTGGGTTACAAATCCTTATATGAAAATTTGTCTAAATACTTGATAAGATTTGAATGAGTAATACTCAATTATGACACCAGTAAAGCCTATTTTTATTTTTTCTCTGCCCAGGTCTGGGTCAACGTTACTACAAAGGGTGTTAATGTCGCACAGCAAGGTTTCTAGTGCAGGAGAACCTTGGCTGTTGCTTCCACTGGTAAGTATGGTTAAAAAGACTGGGACAGCGAGTGTATATTCACATCAGACCAGCCAAATCGCTATAGAAGATCTAATAAGAGCAATGCCTGATGGTAAAAAAGAATACAATATCTACCTCAGGCAGTTTGTTGAGTCGGTATACCAATCTGTTAGTAATGAAAACTCAATATACTTTATCGATAAAACGCCTCGATATTATTTAATCATCCCCGAAATAGCTGAACTATTTCCTGATGCGAAGTATATATTTCTATTCAGAAATCCAATTCAGATTTATGCATCAATAATTACTACCTGGGGTGCTGGCAGTCTCAGGCGGCTGTTTCATCATAAAGTGGACTTGAGGGAGGGTCCAATTCATGTAACTGATGGTTTTCTAAAATTAAAAGACAAGGCATATTCATTACGTTATGAAGATTTTGTTCAGAATCCCAGGGATCAATTAGTAGCTCTGCTAGATTACTTAGGATTAAAGTATGAAGAAGGCATGCTTGCAAGTCTCTCTGCGCAAGCTGCTAGTGTACGAACGGGAGATCAGGTGGGTGATAACCGGACTCGAGGTATTGATCCGGGGAGTTTAGATAAATGGAAAAGTGTATTTAATAACCGCTTCCGAAAAAGAATATTACGTAAATATATAGAAAGTATTCCAGAGCAGACTCTGCAGGTTCAGGGATATGACAAAATTGATATATTGATGCAGATTAAGTCAGTTAAAACAAAATGGGTCACGCCACCACGGGATTATTTGCATTACTTCATATCAATAATCGCAATTTATCTTCGAATTTATTTTATTTTTGCCAAAGACATGATCTGGGCGTCTGGTAGGCACGTGAACTAGTAATGAAAATTAATTGGTTTCTTTGCTTTATGGTACTCGTAATATCGGGAAATCCAGCCGTAAAATACTTTTACATGCCAGCCGTAATAATTCTTCCTTTTGTCCTATTAGCTGCACGTGCAATTTATCTCAATGTTGGATTTAAACGGAGTGATTTACTCATAGTCACAGCGTTTAGTACGATTTCACTTATTCACCTATCTATTTTCGGTTTCCAAGTAATTAGCCCGAGCGGATCTTTTTTATTTACGATATTCACAGCATTACTGATAGTGAGGGTGGTACCAGACTTCGGAAGGAGAATTGTATGGTTAATGTTTTTTTTGTCTATCATTAGCTTACTTTTTTATATTCCAACGATATTTGGTGTCGATATGGCAGCCCTGTTTAGGCCAATATCTATCCCATTTGAACAAAATAATATTCAACCTAGCGTCCATATTGGTATTCATAATTATCGTATGGAGCTAGGAGGACTTAACCGTAATTCTGGCATGTTCTGGGAACCGGGAGCATTTGCAGGCTATATTATTTTCTCGATGTTATTTTTGTTTAATGCAAAAGACAGATTATCATCCATAATGTTAATTGTAATGTCCATAACAATATTAACAACACAGTCTACTACAGGGTACATTGCATTATTTATATATGTTACTGGGTTCTTGTGGAACCGTGCTAGAAGTTTCTCAAGTATCTCAAAAAGAGTAGTACGTATCGTTATCACGTTATTTATGATCTTTGGTGCGTTATTGGCTTATAGCAATCTCCCATTTTTGCAAGCTAAAATAGTACATCAAATTACAAACGCAGAAGAATTAGGCTCAGGATGGCAAATTACCAGGTTAGGGAATGCTATATATGATCTAGAGTACATGAAAGAAAGGCCATTATTTGGTTGGAGTTTAAGTAATGGTACCAGGGGTGAGGCTGACGAGGATATTCTAGAGAGACAAGGAAATGGACTGACAGGTGCAGCAGTACGTATAGGGATTATTGGCTTATTGATATATTTAACCACGACATTTAATGCGATAAGAAAGTACTTTGATAACAATTATATTGCAGCATACGTAACAATTATTATAATCACTCTGCTTATAGGTGAGCAATTTATTCTTTACCCATTATTTCTTACATTGATGTTTTTACCCAGATATATAGGTAGGGATTTTCCAAGAACCAGGCATATTGGAGATACCTTGCCGTTACTCGGCCACCCGATAAATAGACTGGCGTGAGAAATATGAAAATCGCTGTGTTGATAACCTCCCATAATAGAAAGAGTAAAACAATATCTTGTTTGGAAGAATTATTTAAATGTGCTTTACCGGCAGGAGCCAAGTTAAGAGTGTTTTTAGTGGATGATGGAAGTACAGATGGTACAGGAACTGCAGTCAAGGATTCCTATCCACAAGTTGATGTAATAGAGGGAGATGGAAATCTCTATTGGAGTGGTGGAATGAGATTAGCATTTGCTGCAGCAATAAAGCATAAGTTTGACTATTACTTGTGGCTTAATGATGATACTTACCTATATCCTCTTGCTATCGAAAAACTCTTGCGAGTTGTTAATGATTGTCAGATAAGTAAGAAAAAGACACCGATAGTGGTCGGATCTACTCAAGAGAAAATTGGTACACTGGTGAATCATGGCGGTATTGTAAAGTGGAGCAGATTAAATAGTAAACTTGTTGAGCCGCAAGATGTTCCGATACCTTGCGAAACTATGTATGGCAACTGTGTCTTGATCCCGCATGACATAGTAAATAAGGTGGGGAACCTAGATGAAATATTTGTTCACTCAATTGGCGATGTAGATTATGGGCTCCGGGCAAAGAGAGCAGGATTTAATATTCTTGTCATGCCTGGTTTTGCGGGGACGTGTGAATCAAATCACATAAAAGGGACGTTGTCAGATAAAAATCTACCATTGGCTGTACGTTTGAAGATGATGCTGGGGCCAAAAGGATTGCCACCTAAACCCTGGTTAATATTTCTATGGAGGCACCGCGGGTTCAAGGGCCTGCTCTACTGGTTTTATAGCTACATGGCTGTCATATTAACTTGGCATCGAAGACGCTTTACAAAATCATGATAGAGAGTAAAGATGAAAATATTCAGGATAAGAACCTTTCTCACTATGAGAATGCCTACTCTGTTAGGTATTATTTTAAGTTTTTGTTGAAACACTTCCTGTCTTACGATCAGCACTCTAAAACAAGACGAAATATTCTCATGGCGCGGAAGGTGCCAAATTATAATAATAGTATATCTGTATTGGACTATGGCTTCGGACTTGGTACGTTTATAGCAAAGCTCCCAAGACGGCATAAAATATCAGGTTGTGAGTTATCAACAGCTGCGATAAATAATGTAGGAAAAATATGTTCATTCCTGAAACGCAATGTAAATTTGTATACTATAGAAGAGTTTTCGCGAGTAGCCGAAGACCCATCATTCGAACTAATTTGTTGCTCACATGTAATTGAGCATGTTAAGGATGACGAGACTTTGCTAAGTATTTTTCATGCAATGCTAAAAGATGCAGGTTACCTATTATTGAATGTCCCAATTAATGAAGTGTGGTCAGACCCAAAACATCTTAGGACGTATACAGCTGAGTCACTAAAGAGTGATCTGAATAGAGCAGGTTTTATAGTAATCAGTATGCAAGAGGTGGATAGGTGGAGTGCATGGTTACTAACCCGTGAGTATGTATCTGGAGCAAAACCTAAGATATTAATAAAATTAATTCGTTTGATTCTAGCATTGTCACCGGTATATTTTGCCGATTCAGTAGAGCGGATATTACCTGAAAAGTACAAGTTCCAGCAGTTATTAGTACTAGCAAAAAAGGTATGAAAAAGAAAATTCTTGTTGTAGGGCAAACACCTCCGCCGTTCGGCGGTCAGGCAATGATGATTAAACGAATGTTAGACGGCTCCTATCAACACATAGAGCTGTATCATGTCAGAATGTCCTTTTCCGAGGAAATGAGTGAAATGGGTGTACTGAAGCTGCATAAACTAACGCATCTAATATCAATAATACTAAAAATAATATATTACCGTATACGCTGCAATATCCGTGTTTTGTACTACCCTCCATCTGGTCCTTCCAGGTTGCCAATGTTAAGGGACATGGCAATTCTGTTATGCACTCGCTGGATGTTCAATAAAACTATATTTCATTTTCATGCGGCAGGCATAGGCGGGCTCTACTCTCAGTTGCCAGTTTATCTACAAGTATTATACCGCTGGAGTTATTTTAAACCGGATATTGCAATAATATTGTCAGAAAACAATCCAAATGATGATGAAGTATTACAAGCAAAAGAAAGGTACATTATACCGAACGGTATTGAAGATGTGTATCAACTAGGGAGTTACAAGAAGAGTGTTGAGGATTCTGTAGTCTCTATTTTATTTGTAGGCATGGTATGTCAGACAAAAGGGGTTCTCGTGCTACTTGAAGCAGTTAAGATGACTAGGGAACGAGGGATAAATGTGAGGGTAAATATCCTTGGTGAATTCGCATCGGCCAGATTTCGACTGACTGTGAATACAATAATTAAGGAATACCATCTTGAAGGTGATGTCAACTTTTTGGGCGTAATGACAGGGCGTGATAAATGGGATCTGTATACAGCTGCAGATATTTTCTGCTTTCCGACATATTTTGAGTCCGAGTCGTTTGGCCTAGTCGTTGTCGAGGCGATGCAATTTAGTGTACCTGTTATTGTAACAAAATGGAGAGGTGTACAGTCTCTAATAACAGATGGAGAAGAGGGATATTTAGTGCCGGTGGAGAATAGTATTGCGGTTGCTGAAAAATTGACTGTGCTTGCTACTGATCAGCAACTTAGAGAACGAATGGGGCGGAAAGGGAGAGAGCGATACTTAGATCAATATACATTAGAACAATTCTATCAGCATATTGACGAGTGTTTACGAGAAGCATAACAAGGTTGAAAAATGAAAATACTCGTCACAGGAGGCTCAGGATTCATTGGCACAAACCTTATTGGAGAATTATGTAAAGAAGGGCATGACATAATTAACATTGATATTGCTGAACCAAAAATCGCAGAACAAGGCAGGTATTGGGTAAATTTAGATATTCTTGACCGAGAAAAACTCACCAGACTTTTCATGGAGCAATTACCAACACATATAGTCCACTTGGCCGCAAGGACGGACACTGATGGTACAAAACTAGAAGATTATGAAGTAAATACAAGAGGTACAGAGAATATTCTTGCTGCAATAAAGGAAACTGAATCAATCCAACGTGTAATTATCACATCAACTCAATTTGTAAACCAATATAATGGAATACCAAAAGATGACTTAGACTTTTCTCCTCATACAATTTATGGAGAAACAAAAGTCCTAAATGAAATTGCGACAAGAAACTCAGAACTTGATTGCATATGGACAATAATTAGACCAACCAATATTTGGGGACCTTGGCACTTAAGGTATCCACACGAATTCTGGCGTGTTATGGGTAAGGGGTTGTATTTTCATCCGGGCAATGAGGTGGTCATCAGATCATATGGTTATGTTAAAAATGTTGTTTATCAAATAATGGAAATATTAGGTGCGAGCCCGAATAAGGTGTCCGGAAAAGTATATTATGTGGGCGATCAACCGATTGAATTATTGGATTGGGTAAACGGATTTTCAATCATGCAGACGGGAAAGAAAGTGCGGATAGTCCCCTCAATATTAGTGAAAGTGTTAGCGTTACTTGGCGATGTATTATCAACCGTACATGTTAAATTCCCAATTACCAGTTCGAGATACAATAGCATGACCACGAGTAATGGTGTGCCAATGGATAAAGCATTCGATGCATTTGGGATACCACCATATACTTTGGACGAGGGCATTAGTGATACAGTTGACTGGTTAATAGTCAATTATCCGGAGCTTGTTAGTGACCAACATACGTTAACTACAGAAAAATAATATGCGAATAAAGAAAATAGCGGATGAAAGGGACGATCGTTCAGCTGCTGTCGCGAATCAAACGGCATATAACAAAAGTGAGGCCAAGAGCTATGGTAAAGGGGCGCCTCATCTAAAACACAAATCTGTTAGAAAGCTTTATATTGAGTTGGTAGGTACATTATTCAACAGGGCAAAGAATATTAACTCAGTGCCACGTGTGCTAGACATTGGCGCAGGCGAGGGGTCGGTTACAATATCGTTCTTAGAGTTTGGTGCAAGAGTAACTGCAACAGATATTTCAGGTAACCAGTTAACAAAATTAAAGAGTAGGTGTGAGAGATTTGGTGAGATGTTAGAGGTACGTTGTGAAGATGTGAGCGATACACTGCAGGATAGTACAGAAAAATACGACATTGTCGTCATGAGCTCATTTTTACATCATGTCCCAGACTACTTGGAAATGATCCAAAAGGCGACGACTAAACTTGCTAACAGCGGGCAGCTATTTATTTTTCAAGATCCTCTTCGTTATGATTCCATGGGTAGGTTTGACTTACTGTTTAGCAATTTTGCGTATTTATCATGGCGCATGCTACAAGGAGACTTAATTGGAGGATTGAAAAGAAGAGTCAGGCGTAGTAGAGGGATATATCTAGAGGACTCGATTTTCGACAATACCGAATATCATGTGACAAGAAATGGAGTCGATCAAGAGGCAATTTATACAATGTTAAATGAAAAGGGGTGGGACTGCTCATTAATAACATATTTCAGCACACAAAATACAATATTTCAGACTATCGGAGATGTATTTGGTCTCAAAAACACGTTTGGATTCATCGCTAAAAAAAATGTACCATAATATGCGAATTGGTAAAGATACCACTTCTTAATAAATATATTCTGTCTATATTTATTATATCTGCGTTATTTATTGCAGCTGGAGTGATGAGCGCTCAGAAATATATAGTGACACCTTATGATACAAACCAGGTGAATAAAGAATATTTTGGTATGCACATTTTAGACCCGGCAGGTGTTGCAGTTTGGCCAAAAACCGATGAGTTTGGCTCTGTGAGGCTTTGGGATAACAAGGTTATCTGGTCAAACTTACAGCCTGGGAAAGATAAGTGGTACTTTGACGACCTAGATCGCCTGGTCAATAACGCGCATGAGCTTGGTGCAGATGTGCTACTGGTATTGGGTCAGACCCCCACTTGGGCATCGATGCGACCTAGTGAGCCTTCACCGTACTATGCAGGTAATGCAGCAGGTCCGAGAGACTTGGTTTACTGGAAACGCTATGTTCATACTGTAGCAAAGAGATACCGAGGGCGAGTACACGCATATGAGATTTGGAATGAAGTTAATGCAAAAAACTTCTGGACAGGAAGCTTTAGAGAAATGGCAGAGCTGGAAAGAGTTGCGTACAAGATAATAAAGTCGATTGATCCAAAAGCAAAAGTTGTGTCAGCCAGTTTGACAAATACTAATCGACGAACTGTGGATCGTTTCTTTAATGCCGGGAATGGCAGGTTTGCTGATGTAATTTCATACCATTTTTATGCACCAACTTCAGAACCAGAGGTTATGTTGGACTCTATTAGTATGGTTCGGAGTGTTATGGAGAAGTATGGGATCGGAGACAAACCAATCTGGAATACTGAGACAGGTTGGTTGATACCAAATCCTGAAGGTGAATTTACAGATAAACGAGTTGCCACTCAGTGGAAATACTGGTTGAAATTGTCTAGGGAACAAGGTGCAGCTTTTCCTATTCGGGCTCTCTTGGTATCTCGTCTAGCTGGAGTCGAGAGGTTTTATTGGTATGGATGGAATCATGGGCCGTTAGGACTGACTAGTTATGGGTGGAAAAAAGGTCCACTACCACTAGTTAAATATCGGAAGAAGGCTCTCTACAGCTATCTTTCTGCATATGATTGGCTGACTGGAAGCAGGGTAGAGGGATGCAAAGTAGATAATCCCATTTGGGTATGTGGTCTTAGAAAAGGCAATAAGTTAGCTTGGCTTGCCTGGAGTGTGAGAGGTAACTATAGATTGCCAAAAGAAGTTAAACAAACAGCGGTGGCATTTGTGGGGCTTAATCAAACTAAACCAAATAAGATACCAATAGATATGCAGTTGGGAGAAATACCTGTGTTGTTCCTTGGGCAACAAGGTGAATGGTAGAAACGGAATGACGGGAAGCAGAAAAAGGTCTCTGCCAATTCTAGGAGCGAAAATTGATGCATTAAATTGGGGCGAAGTACTGTCAACGTTACAACTATGGGCAGAAGAGAATAAATCACGATATGTTTGTATCTGCAATGTTCATTCAGTTGTCACTGCATATGATAATAATGAATTTTGCAGAATAATAAACCAGGCAGATATGGCTACGCCTGATGGAATGCCGATAGCATGGGCTATGCGACTTCAGGGTTTCTCTCGTCAGGAGCGGATTAATGGCCCTGAACTCATGTGGAGGTACTGTAAGCAGGCTGCGGAAAACGGGCAGTCGGTATTTTTTTACGGCAGTACGGAACAAACCCTGGTGTTACTAAAGCAAAGTTTCCAATCAACATTATCTAATTTGAAAATTGCTGGAATGCTTTCGCCACCCTTCCGAAAACTAACAAAGGAGGAGGACTCGATAGAGGTAGAGCAAATTAACACTTCTGGAGCAAGCGTAGTCTTTGTAGGCCTGGGATGTCCAAAACAAGAGATATGGATGGCTGGACATATGGGGAGAGTTAACGCTGTAATGATTGGCGTCGGAGCTGCTTTTGATTTTCAAGCAGGGGTTATCACGCGAGCGCCACAATGGGTACAAGATATAGGTTTAGAGTGGCTGTACAGGCTGATTATTGAGCCTCGGCGTTTGTGGCGACGCTACTTAGTGAGCAATTTGTCCTTCATCCTAAGGGCAGTACCGTCATTGTTGATTTCCGGGATTCATCGACCTCATAAATAATCACATCAGATTAGTAGATCGCGATCGAGCACTTAAAATGAAAGAGAGGATGGAAAAATGTTTTGTCAATATGGATTGAATATCAGAATACATTAATCTTCTTTAGAAATGATCACTGGATTCTAGGCGAGAGTATAGTTGCACTTTTCTCCTGGCTACCGCAATAGCCACCGGTCAGGATTGATGAGCTATTGACCATGGCCGATATTCATCTACTGCCACAAAGGGCAGATGCGGCCGATCTCCCCCTGTGTCAGGATAGTTGTCGCCTCTAATTTTCAGTTAGAGGTAATTAAAAATGAGAGCAAGATTTACTCAATTATTTAAAATACAAGCAGTTGAGAAGGTGCTTGAACGAGCTAATGATGTGACGAGAAAAAACAAAGGCAAAAAAAACGGTAGGAGCCCTCTACCCACGAGGCACAAGTCCCGAGGGCGAAAAAGATCCACAGGCTCCACAAGGGTGACAAAGATCGCAGACAGGACCTGTGCCTCGTGGGTAGTCGGCTCATACCGGGAGAAGGAATGGTTGTAGTGGACAAAATTTATGCCAATTAGGCGAAATATCAGGAAGGATGCTATGCAAAAATTCTATTGGAAATCGAGATTTCGCCAATAGTCAGTGGTGTGGTATAAACCCTCTCCCTAGTAGGGAATAATCAAGGGAGAGGCGTATGGGAGCGCTTGGGCAGGAGCAGTACCGGAAAAATGCAGCTTGGGTCGCGGGTGAGGCCCACAGGAACAGGCTGGACGATCTGGAACCCAAAACCAGAATAAAATTCCAAAAATCCGAAAAATACCTTCTAGCGGCCGGTGACCCGGTA
>SDBV01011654.1_pt1 | contig 11363 bp, 12 predicted proteins | sample 2277081 | NCBI WGS metagenome assembly SDBV01 (sample SAMN10402039, study PRJNA504765) | marine sediment metagenome | isolation source: marine sediment core GS10_PC15, 223 cmbsf | place: Arctic Ocean: Southern Knipovich Ridge | collected 2010
TGATTTGTACGTATCAATTAGTCCAAAAAGGGTATGGTACGCAACTTGGGTTATTTCCCTAGTTTCCGCCCTTGCTATATTCCTGCCATCCTTCTTGATCTTCTATCCGGGGTTGACATTTCATTACTTGGTAGGGGGGAGCGTCGCGATACTCCTTCTGGGGCCAGCTATAGTCGAACATTTCCAGGAACTCAGAAAGAAACGAATTGACAACGCACTCCCGTTACTTTTGAATGACATCGGAGAGGGCCAAGAGACAGGTATGACTCTGCTGGAGTCGCTTAGAGAGATATCCAATAGGGATTATGGACCCCTCTCGAAAGAGCTCAAGAAGCTGGTGTCTCAGTTGAGCTGGGGTGTTGATTTCAGCACAGCCTTCCGCTCTTTTACGTCAAGGGTTGGAACTTCTATGACGCTGAAAGTTTCCATTCTGATCGTTGAAGCAGTTAACTTTGGAGGAGACCTTAAGACGGCATTTCGTTCCACCGCTGAGTTCCTCAGAGAGCTTCTGGAACTCAGACAGGAGAGGCAAGTGCAACTGAGACCATTTTTCTTGGTAATCTATGTCTCCAGTCTAATTTTCGATCTTATAGTCATAACGCTGTACCGGAGCTTCATCTTACCTCTTGCCCCGCCCCCGCTGGCTGATGGAGGTGTCTCGTTCCTTCGAATGCCACTGACCTTAGGAGAGTTCAGATCGATTCTATTTGATATGGCGATCATTGAGGCCTTCTTCGGAGGTCTAGCTGCAGGCAAGTTTGGTACGGGGAGAGCCCTTTCCGGTCTTAAACATTCGGTACTGCTAATGGGAGTAGCTATAGTAGTGTTCTGGGCCTTCTTCTAATTGCTTACCCAAGAACTTCTTTAAGTTTTGATGCTCCGTTTGCTGGAGTCTCCGCCTCGATTATGTTCAGCTTATACGCAGACGCGAGTTTTGCGGCCCCGGCATCTAATGATGGGATAGCGACGAAGTAGGCTGTCACTCTCGTGTCGATTATCTTGGCAAACCACTGGACAATTCTGGTTTGGTCCACTCCACCATCCCCAAATGCCACTTCTACCGCCACCACCTGCCCGTCCCTTGAGGCCAGAAGATCGAACTCATGCATGACACCCGATTCGCCCTTCATACTGGTCGTTTCCGCATCTCCATACCCTTTTTGTTCGAGAACTTCCTTAAACGCTTGGTAAGTGTTTGAAAGTTTCAGGTATTGATCCGCTATCCCCTTCCGTAAGGAGTAGGAATACACATTTTCATACCTCGCATTCTCGAAGAGAAACTCTGTAGAGCAGTTCCTGCAAATATGTTGAGGATCAGGGATTGAAATTCGACGGTTACAGTCTGAGCATTCGTACCAGCTCCCAATGTTTTTCCACGACCCAGAACTAAGTTCCAGATGACAGTTTGGACAGACCATTTGATTATCAGAAGACAGGTAACTATCTTTGGGTCCAATGTTGCCGCAGGAGACATGTTCTATGAGAGCATTCTTCGAGATATTAATTGACATGCACGTATTGCATCGATACACTGTTGAGATGTTTGAACTTCGGCATGAAGGACACTCTATGTCTTTGTAGAAGACCGTCCTCTCAAGAATTTCCTTCTCAACCATGAGGTCTAATATTTCACGCGTCTTCTCAGGCTCTTCGCCAAGGATATCCTCAGCCCGGGGGTATCTCAGCTTGCCGATGGAATCCCTCGTGGGTGTCAGCGGTTCATTCTCCAGGTTGCTGACTAAAGCAACGACAAGCTTCTGGTCTTTAACTGGGGGAACCCACTCATGGAGAGTCTCTCTCTGCACTTGGATAAATATCCAGGCAAGAGGTCTTAATATCGGGTGGTTGTAACATCTGTTCGTTGCTGCTAAGCTATGCGCTGCGCGGTCTCAATTGAGATTCCCTGTTCGAGCAAAACATACTCGAAGACTCTGGATTTTACCAGGGTTCGCCTCATCTTTTCGATTGTTAGAGTGCCTCCGATCTCCCCCCGCTTGGGAGCTATGCTAAATCCAATTACCCCGTCGACTAGTTCGCGAATGAGAGACACGTGCCTTGGATCATGGATCCCATTGCTCAACACAACGAAATGCACTCCTCCAAATGTTCTGACGGTTGAAAGCCAATAGAGTATGAGGTCAACGACGACCGACAGCTCATAATGGAGAAGAAGGTAAGATAACCCCAGGGCAGTCCACCTTCCCTCCTTCACTCTAACTAACAATTCCGCCTTGAGGCCATCCAAGGAGGCAGACGAGACATTTATCGGCTTTTCTAGTGGATTCTCAGTCTTGAGCTCTGATAATTTCTGCAGCTCGGGAGTCCTGACACCCTGGAAAAGCCAAGATGCGTCATCCATGTATTTCTCAACTCCCCACTGGAAGGTAGCCATATCTTCTATCAGATCAAGACTAGACGATTCGACCGTGAAATAGGAGACGGTTCCCTTGGACACCACTCGGTTAAACAATGTTTGAAGGACAAAGAGTTGGTGGCTTGAGCCCGGCTCACCGAGGGTCAGGTAGAGAGCCTTATCGGGAAGCCCACCTCCAATTCCGTAGTCAAATCCCCTTATCCCAGTTGGCATTTTCCTTACGGGGTTGAGACTCCTTTGACCCGCACTCTCTAACTCCAAGTTCTTACTTCGTTTTGCAGCAACCTCAATAAATGAGTTATGTACCAAACAATCCAGATCTCATTGTGAATCTATCCTCACCCAATCATCATCGACGTCGATATCGATATCGATATCGATATCCTAAATCTCAATCTCCAGATTTGGACAGGTTTACCAAAACCATTCATGCAGCCAATTGCCCGAAGACATCTGATGAGGGTCGTAAAATGCAACAGGGATAGATTATCACTCACCTCTACCTATGTCGATCGTAGAAAGATCTCCTATTAGCACAGCCATTTGAGGTAAAACATCGCCCTCATACAAGCGTAAAAAGGTGCTAAGAATCGAGCAGGTTCATTTACCATAATTGAACCCTCTGTACCCCCTCCATATCATGCAAAACATAGCAATCGTACAGGCGTGAAATAGACGGCCCTGAGAGAAGTTGTTTATATTCGGGAAAACGTCATTTGCTTATAAACCAACCCGACGATATGCCTACTTCACTAACTAGCAAGTCGGCTTGGATTCGGTTAAGCTATACAAGTGGTTGTATTACTGCTATTGGAAGGTTGTGATAGTTAGCTATACACTAGTGTTATCGGACAGGTAAAAATCCTAGCGGTGTGTTTCGAAGCTCGGCCACGGAAAGCGCCGATTGACTTGTTTCAATGCGGAATAGAAAGTGTTGTGTTCGTCAAGGAAATTGATTCCTCCTTCGAGCTGGTTCCAATAATAGCTCTGATCGCGTCAATATTCTCTGGAATGACAATTGACTCCTGATGCACTCCCATGAAGAAGTACACTTCTTCATCGAAGACGGTAACAGAATCACTCCAGATAATATTCTCATACATATCGCCTCGGTCACGACCCAATTCTCTAGCATAATCCATCACCTGTGCTGTTGACCTTACGCCGTCTGCGGAGCTTACAAGTCTGACTCTCTCAGCTTCAACAAAGGTCTCGTTAATCCTATCTTGAGTAAGATTGGATTCGTTCAGGGATACGATAAGACTGTGAAGATGCATATGGGTTGTAGGAATTTTCATCGCCATGGTTATGACCTCAATTTTTGGTAATACAGTCATCACGTCTGGACCGTGGTGAGAGGGGATGGTGACGGGGTCCAGTGAGATTGCATCAATAGGTCCACTCTTTGTATCGTCAGGATCAGCCGCCCTCCTAGTCAACACAGCCCTAGCACGGCGGACTCCAAAGGATTTGTCTAGGGGACTTAATACTCGACATAGTCCTGTAGTGTTGCATGATACTACTCGGACGAATCTTTTTCCCCGGGCTTGGTCATAGTTACATTCGGCTACGAACGACAAGTCCGCGATATCGTGCTTCTGCCCTCCCTGAAAGAGAGCTGGCTTCCCGATTTTCTGGTATAGGCCTTTGTTCAGGATGCCGATTTTGTCCGGAGTCGCATCTACTATAATATCAGCCTCCTCGATCATTTCGTCAATTGTCCCACTCGTCTCTATGCCCGCGTCCGAAAAAATCCCCTGGTGCTCCTTCTTGGGGACGAAGAATTTGTAACCCTTCCCCGCTGCCACCCTTGCCTTATAGTCTGGTTTCGTCTTGCCGATGCCTACTAATTTCATGTCTGGTTGCTTCGCCACAGCATCAGCAGTCCGCCGACCTATTACTCCGAACCCGTTTACTGCCACCTGAATCATTTCTTCTGGTTGTCTCAAAAGTGAATATTAAGGTTTCATTGAATTCGTGGAGTCAGCACATCGATGATATGATTTGTAAGATTAGTAAGATTATTCGTAATTGAACAGCCGGTGCCACCTTATTCTGTGTATGATCTCAGCAATGAACTCCTTCAGGACCAAGATCTCTGGGTACCCTAATAAAGAGCCACCCGTCGATGGATTTGTGGTTACAGGAAAGCACGATCATCACATCCTAATAGTCATTGATAGTTTTGGGGGCGCCTACTAGGTGATCTCGATAATTGGGGCGGGTAGAGTGGGAAGTACAATAGCTCAGCAATTGGTACTCCGAGGGCTTGACGACTTACACCTCATCGATATTGTCAAGGGACTGGCAAAGGGGCAGGCTCTCGATCTAAGTCAGATGGCATCAGGATCTAACTCGGATATCACTATTACGGGATCCGATGATTATAGCTCGTTGAATGGTTCAAACCTCATAGTCGTACCAGCTGGATTTGCGCGAACTCCTGATATGACAAGGCTCGATCTCCTCTCAAAGAACCGAGAGATCATTAAATATGCCTCCGAAAAAATCAAGGAGTTTGCTCCATCAGCAATGGTCCTCATGGTGACGAACCCGGTAGATGTCATGACCTACCTTGCGTTGAAGATTACCCGTTTTCCCCGAGAGAGAGTTTTTGGGATGGGTGGACTACTTGATAGCTTACGTTTTAAGACTGTTATGACATCGATACTCGGCATATCTCGGGGATCTCTTGACACACTCGTGATTGGTGAACACGGAGAGAACATGCTACCACTAGATCGATTCTCTTCTTCCAATGGAATTCCAATCAGGGATCTAATCTCGAAGAAGGGCCTGGAAGATGCGGTTCTTGAGACCAGAAAATCGGCCGCCCAAGTCATATCCCTAAAGGGTGCTACGACATTCGCACCATCTCAAGCAGTTGCGACCATGGTTGAGGCCGTTGTATCTGATAAGAAATCATTGATCCCAACATCGGTCCTTCTTGAGGGAGAATTTGGTGTTCACGGCATCTGCATGGGGGTACCTGCGATCTTGGGTGCGGGCGGCGTTGAAAGGATCATCGAGTTAGAATTGGACGCCAGTGAACGTGAACAATTCGCGAAGGGTCAAGCTTCGCTAACCAAGGCGATTGGTGAGATGACTGTCTGACTGACTGCCCGAATTTATCTTTTAACTCGTCATGATGTTTGTTCTTTTGTGCAAGCAAGAACCTAATACCAACTAGCAATTCTCTTTTCGCGGAGTCGGAGTTGAGTACAGATCAACTGTTGTTCTGCATGTTTTGCGACCTGGCGCGCGATTTTGACAACGAAGGGAAATTGGGATACGATGAAGAAAATATCTGGCAGCGCCATTTGGAGATGGTCCACGACTTACTCATCTAACTCATTCCTTATTCGCTAACTCAACTACCACCTCGAGCCATGCACTAGAAACGTTATCGAGATTATATCCCCCTCCACCCAGTGCAAGAATTCTTCCCTGACTGAACTTGTGTGCCATTCTATGGAGGCTCACGGTAGCCAACTTGTGACTCTTCGGCGTATATCGTAAGTGCGTAATCGGATCGCCTCCCAAGCCATCAGCCCCACATTGAAAAATGACTAACTGAGGTTCAGCCCAGTTCGCAAACATTTCTACCTCCGAGAATGCATGCTTGAACTCAAGGTCTCCAGAACCCTTCGGAAGTGGTATGTTTTTCTTGCGGCCGGTCGCCTCGCCTCCCCCAAGCTCGTCTCTGAAACCAGTCCCGGGGTATAGGTACCGCCCATCTTCGTGTATGTCAACAATGTAAACTGAGGGGTCATCATAAAACGCATAGAAGACTCCATCCCCGTGATGTGCATCAATATCCACATACAAGATCCTTTCGAGTCCCGCCTTTTGGGCCTCAACAATGGCTATCGCGGCGTCATTGAATACGCAGAACCCTGCCGCGCCGTCTTTTTTCGCATGGTGCAATCCACCAATTGGATTGAATGCATGATCTATTTTCCCCCCAAGCAACATCCTAAGTCCTTTCAAGGTGGATCCCACCGATGTGCTTGCTGCCTCAAAAACCCCCTTAAACGATGGAGTGTCGCCTTGATCTAGATATCCCAAACCCCCCTTTGATGACTCCCTCACAAAATCCAAATACTCAGCAGTGTGAAAAGAAAGAAGTTCTGATTCGGTTGCTCGCGTGGGCTCGGATATTATGATATTTTCGTGTGCGGGAAGAATTTCTCTTACCCTTTCTTCAAATAGCTCTACCCTCCTCACGCTAAATGGATGTCCACCCGGAAAAGAGTATTTCTTTAGATTTTCGCCTAGGAATATGACAACTGAGTGCATGGACGTGTATTCCTAGTCAGACCGAGATCACTTCGTCCATGTAATGGGTGAGTCGATCAATTAATTTCTTCTCCCTTCGAGAAATACCGGTTTCGAGGTCATCTAATGAGATCGTTCCCCTGAATCCAGTTCCGATGAACGTGTGGGACTTTGATACGGCCTTAAGCAATATTGCAAGTGGGCCTTTATGGAGATACATTGTTACGTCATTCATGAATAACGCTCTAGTAGGACTCGATATGAACTTTCGCAACTGGACCCCTATGTTCTTGGCATTCCATAGAGCCAATTGGTCAATCTCCCGCTTATCTCCGCCCTCAGCTCTGGGTTCATACACTCGCCTTGGAATTAGGAGGTGTATACTGTCTAGAACGACACCTGATTCAGGCAACGAGTTTCCCGATTCTCCTTTCACATTTCGTTGAGGCGCCATGTCAATCGCGGATATTCCTCGATATTGACGCGCAATTCCGTCCTCAAGTATCTTACAAAGAATCCTTGTCTTTTCGGAATGAAGATCCCCCAGAATAAGCGTCCTTTTTCCCATAAACTTGTTGAAATGATAGTCCCTCATTGGAATTTGCACGCGCGATCTTCCCTTACTTTGGATGCCTCAAAGCCAAGGATGCTATCCTTCTAGCCTTAGGGAGATCTTTCCTCGATTTCACATAGAAGAAGGAATAGAGATCTGGGTCCAGAGATTTCAGCTCATCTTCGATCCCGATATATCTAATTGCATAGAGATTGTCGACCAGGGATTCTATTCGACCACGAGGTCTTGTAGGAATCACTTTAAGGAGCGCCTTTCTTGCGTAAACTGAGAGCAGAGGTTCGATTCGACCATCACTCCACCTCGGAATTGCCGCGTCATGGTTACGAGCTCCGTCGAAGAGTGCGAAAATGACGTTAGGTTTGATAAATGGGACGGTACTTGGGATAATGAATACTGACTCTGATTGGACAGCGTTTAGACCACTTGCCAAACCGGAAAGCGACGAGCTTCGTCTCCCCTGCACAATTATTTTTACCCCAAACGGAGCTATAGACTCGACAAGTTTAAGGTCAGGCTCTTTGGAGAAGATCACATAGATCTGGTCGGCAACAGTCCAGACCGAGTCCAAGACATATTCAATCAGTGTGCTTTGTGTCGCCTTATCTAAGTAGTTGGCTGAAAGCCCTGTCTCATCTGCTCCGTCTAGGATTATCGCTGCTCGAGATTGGTGGGACATTATCTCTCATCCTATGCCTTTTCCATTATTCATTTCTGGATGATTTAAGACTTGATGATTCTCAGGCGAGAGGCGCCGGAAGAGCAGCCTTAAATTGGGACGTAACGGCATTGGACTTGATGGTCTTCCCGCTTAGGAACCTGGTTTACGAGAAAGTCAAGGCTGCGGACCATCTGACTGACAAAGAAGTAATCGAGTTGCTGAAAAAAGAAGGCGTGGTAATCAGTATGAGAGATTTGAACAAAGCGCTCATGCATCTTGAACTACTGAACCTGATCTCCCTGAGATGGGCTGGCAAGAACAAAAGGCGAATTGAGACTTTGAAAAAGGAACCCGAAAGACCTCAAGCCATTTGGTAATCTATGCTCTCTCGTTGGAATACATCAACAAAAACGAGCTAGAGAGAGTGAGCTGGCTTGGCTGGTGGGCTTTCAAAAGAAGTAGAGAGAAAGGGCTTCGGAAGGAGAAGAGAGCTGATGAGTCTCGCTCTCATCGGTCTAGCAGTTTTCGGGGGGTGGTACGCATTTACAGCATTCCTGCAGACTCCTACTCCATTTTTCGTTGTTAGCAGCGGAAGTATGATCCCTGCACTCGAGGTCGGCGACATCATCCTAGTAAATGGGGGTCAGAGGGTTGATTCTCTGGAGATAGGCGAAATAATCGTTTTCACGCTGCCGACCAATCCGACCGGGGATCGAGTAATCGTTCATAGGGTCAATGGCATCATCAGACTAGATGGGGAAGTCGGGCTAAAAACGAAAGGAGATAATAATCCAAGCATCGATGGGTGGACGGTGAGAGAACGTGAATTCATAGGCAAGGTGATCCTGCGAATTCCTGCCATTGGCTGGCTAGCCATTTGGCTGGCACCTCCCTTAAATTACTATGCGGTGTTCCTGATCGTTTTGTTGATTCTAGCTGTTGAGTTTGGATTCGGACGAAGAAGAGATACTAGTGAGTATGAGGACATTGAGACAACAGATGAATAATTGTTCTTGCTAGGGACCTCTAAATACAAGTCATCATGAGTCCTTTTGCAGTAGCTAAGAAGAAGGGGCGTCAATTTTACCAAGCCGTAGATGTGCGCGAAAAGTTCTGGAAAGATTCAACAATTTATTGACTCTCCCCGTGAATGGCCTGCCTCTCAGAGTAGCTAATCATTTGCATGCTATAGAGGATATCTGCCAATTCATCTATCGAAGATAAGCTGTACAGCTCGATGTGATCAGCGCTGAGTTTCTCGGCACCTCCTTCGTTTCTATCGATCAGAACTATGCTCTTAGTCACAACCCCTCCCGCTGCTCGAATTTGATTAGCCGCTGCTAGGATCGAATCCCCTGATGTGATTAGATCGTCAATCAGAATAATTCTATCCCTGGACCGAATAATACCCTCGAGAGTTTTTCTTGTACCATATCGCTTTGCATCACTCCTTACATAGACAAGAGGCAGTTTCAGCTCATAAGCTACAGCTGTGGCATAAATTAGTCCTGAAGTGGCAATTCCTCCGATTGCGTCGGCATTATGGACTCCGACATCCTTGACCATTGAAATGAAGGTCTGAACCAGTTCCGAAAAGAGGCTAGGGATACTTGGAGCTAGCCTAAGATCTATGTAGTATGAACTCCTCTTTCCACTGCTTAGGGTGAAGTCCCCGAACTTGAGGGCATTGGATTCCACCAGTTTTTTTCCAATAACCCTGGCTGCTCTTCTTCTTTCATCGACCCAATTCAATTTCTCGGGCAAGCGTCTACATCACAGAGGACGCCAACTTAACATTTATACTCATTTCATTTGCTATACTCACATTGCCAGAAATCTGGCTGCCGTATGGAAATGTGCAAGTTGCTCTGGATATTAGGGCGGAGAACCTCTTCAAGGTCCTGGAAAATCCCGGTACGGCGTTGGGTGAGGAGGAAATCCGCCAGAAGTTGGGCGAACTCGAACTCAGAGGTCAAGTTGCGATCTTGCTTTCGGATCCATCTCCTCAAGATTTCCAAATACTCATTCAGCTAGTCTCGACCCTCGAAACCAAAGGTATCCAAAGATCTGACCTGGTTATCTTGACGAGGAAAGATTTTGTGCGAAACGTACGGAGGAAAGCAGACGAACTATTGATTAAAGTTGCTGAGATAAAGCGAAGCACGACTTCCCAGGAAGCCTTTGAGGGCCAGTCCAACTTTGGAACCTTGCTATCTTTATCCAGCACTGGATTCGATCCCATGTTCGGATTTTCTGGGGGGCCAATAGGATTTTCCAGACTAATTGGAAGTTCGGGAATCGGAGATGCCTTTTTCTCAGAAAAACCTTCCATGCCAACGCCGGGTGAGAGAACTGGTACTGCCAAGTTCGTCGAAGATTTTCTTGCGGATTACTCCGAAATCCCCTCAATTCAGTTTACTCCCCGAATGGGGTCCGTCTCAAATTTGTTTGTGGGTCCCCTCTTCGACTGCCACAAGACCGCTTCCGAAGCTTTGCATCAATCCAATCACGTCAGGATTAGCGAGAAACTCAAGGGTTCGATTGTAAGCCCTGGGAAGTATCTCCAGTCGACTTTATCTATAGCTCTCAAAGCCCTCTGGAACTCGCTCGGATCGATTAGAGAGAAGGGAACGCTCGCGATTGTAGCTGAATCCTCTGATGGTTTTGGCTCCGAAGCCTTACGGCTTTTTTCGTTGGGAAGGCTAGATCTGAAAGATCGGATAAGAAATGAGAAATATGTGGATGGCATGGAAGATGTACTGTTCCTGAAGAATATACAAGAAAAATATTCGACATTTCTAGTTTCCAGTCTTCCAAACTATTACGTCGAAAATCAATTTGGGTTTTCTACAGCTAGAAGAGTTGGAGGCACGCTGAATCACATCGTTGAAAAATATGGTCAACGTACCAAATTATTCGTTATCCCCCACGCTTCCGAGATATTGATCTCTTTGGGGAACAACCAATCCGTTCCGTGACAAAGGGATCCCTCACGCTGGAAAGAAGAAGGGATTGAATATTCTTGCATAATGTATGATTAACTATCTTATCGAGCTTGGGAGAATTGAATAACGCAGGACTTCAAGATCTATAATTCTATTCTACCTGACAGCTGAGTCCTGGCCCTGAGGAAATTTACCGATCTACGCGGCCCCGAATGATAATAGGTCAAAATGACGATTGACCAGGACCGTCATTGCGGAAGTCGCAATTTTCCTCGATAAATTCCTCAAAAGCCTCCTGTATCGTGTCCCCAAAAGCGTCGATTTCTCTCTGTATGCCATCAACGAGTTCTTCGATAGGACCAGGTATTGTTGTTGATTGGGCAAAAGCAACATTACTAAGAGGCAGGACCAGGAGAAGAATAGAGAGCAGGATATACAACAAGAGTGTTGTATAGTTCCTGATCAAAGGCATAGATTCTGGAGCAGATTTATTAGATAATTTAAGTTTTTTTTACTAGTCTCTTAGCCCGTCGT
>SDBV01011655.1_pt1 | contig 11363 bp, 10 predicted proteins | sample 2277081 | NCBI WGS metagenome assembly SDBV01 (sample SAMN10402039, study PRJNA504765) | marine sediment metagenome | isolation source: marine sediment core GS10_PC15, 223 cmbsf | place: Arctic Ocean: Southern Knipovich Ridge | collected 2010
TCTAATTGTCAATAGAGGTATTCCTAAAACTATCCTTGACGCATAGGTAATATAATGATAATTTCTAGTATCTGGAGAAACTGGAAATAATATGGAAATTAAACTTAAAAAATACTCTTCAACCTACATTATTGAAGTAATTGGAGATATGGATCTTTACAACGCATTTGAACTGAAAAATGTTGTTGGCAAGATGGTTGCAAAGGATATAAAAAATTATGTTGTTGATCTTGCTAAGGTCGAGTATATTGACTCCAGTGGTATTGGAGTTCTAATCCATATCTATAGTACTATAAAGAAATCCAATCGAATACTAAAAATTTCAAATGTCCATGGATCTGTAGAAAAAGTCATTAAGCTTACAAAGTTATCCCAATATTTTCCAATAGTCGGATCAGTCAAAGAAGCTCTTCTACTAATTGAACAGACTAAAAAGGTACAGTAATGTTTGAGCATAAAGAAATTATTATAGATGATAACAATAAGCTCCTTGAAAGAGGTAATTTGTTTTACAAGGAATTCCAATCTGATTTTCGTCAGGTAAGATTTTTCTCAATGGTAATAGTGCAGAAAGCTCCTCCGGAGATCAAAGAGATAAATCTCCTGGAACAGCAGATCAGTGAACTCATTAAAAATGCTGTTAAACACGGGAACAAAAAAGATATAAACAAAAAAGTAAAGGTATGGGCTGCTTTTGACAACAGTTTTGCTCATGTAATTGTTGAAGATGAAGGTGCCGGCTTTCAAAAACTCGAAGAATGGAATGAATTCAACAACAAACGAAGTGAGTGTTTTGCAAACCAGGACTTTGATGCCATGGAACAGTACTTCGCATACAGAACAGATGAAAGTGATGAGAACGATGGTGGTAATGCACTCTTCGCAACTCTTGAATACTGGGACGGAGGTGTTGTCTTTAATAATAAGAAGAATTGCATTGCTGTTTATAAGAATTTTGAAAAGAAGAAGCATGGTATAGATCTAAATCAGACAGGTACCTAATGAGAAATAAAGAGAAGTCCAATATATGTCTGTCTTTGATTATGACTTTCACTGATGAGGGTGTATCCTTCTTTCGAAGCCATAACAAAAAACTGAATAGAAAGAGGCTTTCTAACAATTCTCTGGCCTACGGGATGAGTCTTGAGGAGTTTTCTGCTCCTTCTATACAGAGAATGATAATGGCAGGTTATGTATCGAGTATAGAAATATCAAGAACTGCATTTACCGAAAAGCGTAGTGAAATAATGGATATTTCAAAACTAATATTCCATGCAATCCTATACCGCAGATTCACCAAAGTGATAACAAAAAGATTTATAGGATCGACATTTATCGAAAATTGGAACCGGTCCAACCCAAAAAATATTCTTGATGAAGACTCTATATTTAACAACAGTTCTATAAGCAATATTCCTGATCTAAAACAGGAAAGAATCGACCAGATCAAAAATGAAATTATTAATGATGCATTCGCAGTACTCCCCGGCGTCCAGGAACTTACTATAGAGGAAAGGACTAAAACAAAACAGTTGGGAAAAAGATTTCTTGATAACCTCAATCCCTTTTTATGGTATATCCTCTCTGTATCATACAGCAGTGATGATTATGAACTGCTTTTTAAAGACTCAGTTATAATACTCAGGCAGTACCTGGAAAAATCTGGAATTGCAGAGTATCTATCACTTATGATCATGGAATTTACTATAAATGCAGAGATCAGCCAGTTAAAAAAGCTTTCTAAGCGCCTTTACAAAGACAAGATAGATTTTGGAAGAATTATACACAATGAAACAATACGTAAAGAGCTGATCAAGTTTTTAGAGAGGAAACAGGAATTTCTTACTTTATCCTGGAAAATTAAGGGTACATCCACTTCTATTGGAACCGATAATCGACTACAGGTAATGATATATAACAAGGATACTGAGTATCAAAAACTAAAAGAAGAAATTGATAATAAGAAAGCTGTAGATGTTAACAAAAAGTCGCTTTTTGACTTCTACCAGGATGAATCGGAAGATGAATTTAATTCTGATCTTGGAATGTACTATTTATCATATATGCAGGAAGCCTGTAAAAAACAACAGATCTACTTTGATTCTCATATAGATCAAATAGCTGACAGTGAACTGAATATTATAACCCTTTCCCTTATGTTCCAGTAGGGGTAGTCACGCAGGAGACCCTTTGGGTCCCCTGCGTGGCTGCCCCTGCGGAACCCTACACAGCCTTCATTATCAAAAGAGTCTGGTCATCGTGTTGACGAGAGCCTCCTACAAAGGAATTCAGGTCGGATCTTACAGATGTAATTATTTTCTCTGGTGTCAGACGAGCATCGATCTTTAATACCCGTTGAAGTGAATACTGAGAGTACTCTTTATTTACTATATTTCTCGCTTCTGTGATCCCATCGGTGTAGAGTGCAAGAATATCATTCTTCTCAAGAGTTATTACCTTTTGTGCATAAGTTTCAGTGCTCTCGATCCCTATTGGGAGTCCCGGAGTATCTATTTCAAGAAAACTCCTCGATCTACTTTGATAATGAAGCAGGGGAGCATGGGCTGCATTAGAATAAGCGACTTCTTTTGTGGATTCGTCATAAATAATGAAACTTATTGTTGCAAACTGATCAGCATCGGTACGTTCGATAATTGCCCGGTTGAGTATTGTCAAAATCTGTGCCGCATTTCTACTTGGTGAAGCTGCCAATCTTATGATCGTACGAATCATTATCATCAATAATGAAGCAGGTACACCCTTCCCAACAACATCACAGATAACAATTGCTGTTTTATTCTTATCCAGTCTAAAAAAATCATAATAATCACCACTGACACCTCTCGCAGCCTCTGTAAAAGCAGCGAACGAGAGTCCTTTTGTATCCGGGATAGTTCCAGGAAGAAGATTTTTTTGAATATCTGCTGCAATCCTTATCTCCCTGTGGAGTTCGCTTTTCTCAATAAGATCATGGTAGTTATATATATTATCAATAGTTAATGCTGCATAATCACTAAAAGTCCTGATATGATTATAGTCAATATCAGTAAATCTTTCCCCGGCTACCTTTTTTGCAAGAACAATTGTTCCAAGAACCCTGCCTGTTATTATAAGAGGAACCACCATTATTGAACTTATATACAGTAGTGAACCCTCTTCATAATTTTGTTCCATATCATCTTCAGACAGGACATCCCGGATAAAGAAATTGGTACCATTTTCCACAGCCCTACCAATAATAGTTTCGCCTGTAAGAATTGGTGTATTCAGGACTATCTCTTTTAGCTTTCCTTCATCCTCAAGGTGTTCAGGAGGAACATAGAAAAGAGGGGGCAACAATCCGATTGAAATTTTCTCCTTAATCATAGAATCGTCTATTTCATCTACCAGAAATATGGATCCTGCATCTGCATCTGTATTCTTAACTGCAGAATCAATTACAATTTCCAGAACTCTGTCAAGATTACTTTCTATTGAAATAGATTCACTTATTTCAAGCATAAAATCAAGAACCGATTCCAATTTTTCCCACAGTTCGTTTTTAAATATGTTAAAATGGTTTGAAAAATTCTCGAACTCATCACCAGATTCAATATGTAATTCCTGAGAGAAATCTCCCATAGAAAGGGATCTTATGGCATCTCTCATCTGGATAATACGCATACCCATTCTTCTGGAAAAGAGAATGATGATGAATAAACTTGAAACAAACGTGATGCTGGAAACAACTACAGCTATTAACACACTACGGGCTGTTGTCTCATCTGTGTACTCTCCAAGGGCAGTCAGTTCATTCCGCAGACTTGTTAAAAATCGAGATGTATTGTTATTTACAGCTCGGAGAATTTCCTCAAGATCATAAATTATCTGAAGATAATCACTCTCAAATTCTTTGGCCTCAATTAGCTCATATTTGATACCTATCAGCTCCCGGTTCCCGGCCGCTTCGGTAAAAGGATTGATAATTATTACATCCATCTGATTAAAAAGAGAAAGATAGTGAGTTTCGTAGAGTTCAAACCATCTTTCAATAAGCTCATTCAGGACCAGAGTATCCTCCTTCGGCAGAACTCTTGCAATATCAGGATCTCTGAACTGGTTAAAAATTATACCAAAACTGTTAATAGAATCTATAATAGCTGTCTTCTGATCAAAGAACTCCACATTTGAAGTCATTATACTATCGATTCTGGATTTAATCTGTTCGGCTCCGGATAGTACTTTCTCTGAATGTATTTGAAAATCCTTCAGTTTAATAATTGATCTGGAATAGAAAAATATTACTGATAGGGCTATAATAAATCCGGCTACAGCTGCCAACTGTAACAGTACAAGTTTTGGCCTGATATTCATACCTGGATAATAACACAGGAAGGGTTGTTATTTCTACAATTTTATTCAAGAAGGCAAGGAAAGCTTTTAGGTTAAAGGAGAAAAGCTAATAGCTTTCAGCATGGATAGCTGGTAAAGGAGTTTCTACAATACATGGAAGATAAATCTGACAGAAAACTAATCGAGTATTTTAAAACCTTTATAACTGACAATCGTTTGGAAAAGATGGAGAAAGTCCTTTCCAGAAGAACAAGATACCTGACAGTAGTTCTCGAAAATATTTATCAGCCTCACAATGCCAGTGCTGTACTTCGCAGCTGTGACGGTTTTGGAGTCCAGGATGTACATATTATTGAAAACAGTAACTCATACCGGATTAATCCAGGTGTCTCCCTGGGAACAAGTCAGTGGCTTACTCTCCATAAATACAATAAAAAAGACGAAAACAGCACAGATGCTATTAAAGCCCTGAAAGCCAAAGGATACAGAATAGTAGCTACGACACCCCATAGGGATGATAAAGACCTGGAGGTCTTTGATCTTTCCAAAAATAAAATTGCTCTGTTTTTTGGAACAGAGATGCATGGTCTCTCAGATATTGTACTTGAAAATGCTGACGAATTCATGAAAATACCTATGTACGGCTTTGTAGAGAGCTTTAATATATCGGTTTCATGTGCAATAAGCCTTCATAATTTAAGTCAGAGGCTTAGAGAATCAAATATAGATTGGGAACTGAATGCATTAGAAAAAGAAAAGATTCTACTTGGGTGGATGCGTAATACTGTTAAGAATGCAGCAAGCCTGGAGGAAGAATATTACAGGCGGCAGTCGTCGTAGGGGCAAACCGGCCGGTTGCCCCTACGACGAAGATCCTATCAATAAATTTATGAAATTGGCGCCTTCTATTTCACCGTATGATCCTGCTTTTGCGGATTCTTCATCATATATTTGTACATCATCGGGAGCTTCACCTGGTTTCATGATTATAAAGGGTATAGGTTCTCTGGTATGGATACGCATCTCCACAGGGGTGGGATGGTCTGGAAGAACAGCTATTGTGAGTTCATCCCCGATTTCATCTTTATGGTCAAGGATATATTTTACGATACGTCTGTCCAAATACTCAATACACTTCATTTTAAGATCGAGGTCTCCATCATGTCCGGCTTCATCAGTGGCTTCTACATGAAGATAGAGAAAATCATGGTTTTTAAGGGTTTCAATGGCTGCTGAAGCCTTGCCTTCATAATTCGTATTATATAATCCTGTTGCCCCCTCCACCCGGATAACATCCATCCCGGCATAAACCCCTATTCCATTTATCAGATCGACGCCAGAGATAACAGCTCCGGAAAGACCATAGAGTTCCTTAAATGAGGGCATTACAGGTTTTATTCCTGGAGACCAGGGCCAGATTGAGGTCGCCGGGTCCTTCCCATATTTTATACGCTCTTTATTTATCGAATGATTCTGGAGCATATTCTGAGAGTGAAAGATAAGAGAGTTTAGAAGTTCAGCGTTCTTTTGACCGTCCGCTGATAATGGCTTTACAAGCAAATTCGTGAACAGTTCTCCTGGATGATCATGTGGTGGAGTACACTTGACCCCCCCCTGCCCCCCATCCTTTAGGACGAGGATATGCTTAAAAGATATTCCGGGATAAAACTTTACATCCTTAAATTCAGGCAAATGGTTAACCATGTTATTCAGAGCCTCTATCAAAATTTTTGATTCTGATGTAGATATGTGTCCTGCAGAATGGTTTTTTATCTTCTCGTTGGTAATATTTAAAAGATTACAGCGAAGAACAAGATCTCCCTCATTAATTTCTATACCAAGATTAGCTGCTTCAAGAACTCCACGCCCTTTAAAGTACTTATGAGAATCATAGCCCATTACTCCAAGGTTTGCTACCGCACTTCCAGTCGGCATATCATCAGGAATAGTTTTTAACATACCATTTCGACCATTTCGAGCTATGAAATCTATATTAGGCTTGTCTACTGCCATAAGTGGAGTTTTACAGTCTAATTTTTTAATTGGCCTGTCAGCCATACCATCTCCAAGTATAATAAGATATTTCATCTTCACTTCCTCTTCTTTTTGGGAGTTATTATAAAAAAACAGATTATTAACAAAAAATCAATGCGGATAACAAATATTCTGATTATAATCAAAAAGAGAATTGTTTTGCTGAAAAGTCAATAATGAAGTACAATCATGTAAAGTCAACTAGCAGGAGTTTTTATGAAAGATACAAGGAAATCAATACTATCCTGGACTCTCTACGACTGGGCGAACAGTGCCTTTGCCACAACCGTAATGGCTGGTTTTTTCCCGGTATTCTTCAAGGCATACTGGTCAACTGAAGCAAGTGTCCAGGTAAGCACTTTTTATCTTGGGACAGCCAATTCAATTGCCGCCATTCTGGTTGCTGCAATGGCACCAATTTTAGGGGCAATAGCAGATAAAGGTAGTGCAAAAAAGCGTTTTCTTGGTTTTTTTGCATTTTTAGGCGCTATTATGACCGGAGCTTTATGGCTTGTGCAGGCAGGTCAATGGCAAATGGCAGTTTTATTCTACATTGTAGCAACAATTGGATTTTCCGGAGGAAACATCTTTTATGATTCCCTTCTGCCTGCAGTAGCCTCGGAGAAAAAAGTAGATTATGTATCGTCCCTGGGTTTTTCACTTGGATACATTGGCGGTGGCCTGCTGTTTGTAATAAATGTACTGATGTACCTTAAACCGGAAATCTTCGGCATACCTGATGGAGCTACAGGGATACGATTATCATTTATAAGTGTTGGTGTTTGGTGGGCAGTATTTTCTCTGCCTATACTGATTTTCGTAAAAGAACCAAAAAATGAAGATAGTATGCCGATATTAAAAGCAGTCTCAGCTGGATGGCATCAACTAAGAAATACTTTTAAAGAAATCCGCCATCTAAAGGTAATAGGAACATTCCTGTTAGCATACTGGTTCTATATTGACGGAGTGGATACAATCATAAAAATGGCAGTGGACTACGGTACATCCCTTGGATTTCCAGCCGAGTCTCTAATTATTGCACTTTTATTAGTCCAGTTTGTCGCCTTTCCAGCCGCACTTATTTACCATAAGTTTGCTCAGAAAATCGGAGTAAAACTGGCAATACAGGTTGCAATTCTTGCCTACGCAATTATTACCGTATTTGGTGTTCTAATGCAGAAACCTCTCCATTTTTATTTTCTTGCAATAATGATAGGACTATTTCAGGGCGGAATACAGGCTCTAAGCAGAAGTTACTATACAAGACTAATCCCGGAAAGCAAGGCAGCCGAATTTTTCGGATTCTACAACATGCTTGGTAAATTTGCTGCCGTTATTGGTCCTTTCATGATTGGACTTGTTACCGTTACAACAGGCAGCAACCGAATCGGAATGCTTTCAATCCTGATCCTGTTTCTTCTTGGCGCTGTTCTTCTCCGAAGGGTCAATGAAGAAGAAGGTAAAAAGATGGTAGCCGAATATTTGGAAGGAAATAAATAAATTCGCATTGTACAGGCCAGGCATGCCTGGCCCGTACGATTCTAACAAATGGTAGTTTTAAAATAATCCTTTAATTCCACCATACCGATACCGTACTCTTCACAGTATTCCTGTATCAGTTCCAGCTCGGATTCGTCGTAAACACCGTCGGCACCTGCAACTTTATAGGCAATAGCCAGATACTTTTTCTGAAGATCTCTTTCTGCCCTGCTGAGAGCCTTGAAAATAATTTCTTTTGTGCTGATTAACACTTCAGGATACTCAGCACCTGAATCAGCAACCTTACTCATCAAAGATGATATAACCTGAACAGAGAAGTACTCTCTCATAACTGCAGCCTCTTCATCGGAGGGGTCATCATCACTTAATCCTACAAGTATAGCCAGTGCAGCGCCTGCTTCTTCCACAGTAAACTCAAAATTCAATTCAAGTGTGATTTCTGTATTATCATCTTTATAATCGTTATATCCCGTAACTTCATCAATCTCTCGTAGTCGGTTCTTTGAAAACAGATCTGCATCATGAAGGCTAAGTTCCAGCCCTGAACAAAATTTATTAAGCATATTCATCTCGTTCTGGTCAAATACACCATCAGAATGTGCAAGGATCAGAGCAGCTCCAAGTGTTCTCAACTGAAAATCTCTGTCCTGCTTTTTTAAGGTTTCCAGAATTTTCGGCTCCAGGCTTGAAATATCAGCAGGTAATTTATATCCCGCTTCATCCAGTTTATTCTGAAATGATTCTGCATCCTCAAACTTATAATATTTACGCATTACCGCTGCTTCTTCTTCGGAAGGATTATCATCGCTGAATGCGACCAGAGTAGAAAGGGCAATTCCTGCTTCCGGACCTGTTAATTCTATTTTTTCCATTCTTTTTCTCCTGCTCTCCTCGGCATTTTTATATAGACCCATTGGAAATTATCTCGTAGAAAAAAATTCTAATGCTGATCTCATTGGAAACTAAATAGTAGATAAAATATCCAATACCACCAGCTGCTAAAATAGCCAATATGAGACCAATTATCTTAGCGACACTAAAAGGCCGTTCTCCTGAGATTTTACCGGTGCTGGCGTTTATAAGTACCTGATAATACTTTTTCTTAAATTTATACACTACTACCCATATCGGCAGTAAAATGTACTTAAATGTTATTGCAGCATACGAGGTATCCACACGATTTATTCGCTGGTGATCTCCTCCTATATCCCGTCTTATATCGCTGCGTATTACAGAATTTATCTCATGCTTGGCCTCTTCAAATCCTTCTTCCAGATCAATAGAATAAGATTCTGCCTTAAAACCTTTAAGATACTTATCGTTGTACGAGACCATTTTACTGAAATTCCAATCGTTCAGCTTTGAAGTCAATTTCTTTTTTAATGTTGTACTGGCAGCAACTAAAACATCATCAAAAAACCTGCTGACACTCCCGCTTACACTCATCCAACTGGTTCTGGTAACTGTCTCCGTAGTTTCATTACCATCACTGTCTGTACTACTGACAGTCTCAGTATAATCGGTTCCCCTTTCACCGGTATATGTCGAATCTGTCTGGGAGTCGAAGGTCCAGTGTGGATAATAGATACCATGTACCGGTTCTGATAATCTTGCCTGTCGTTTAAGAGCATTGGGTGCAAATTTTCTTTTTGCAATCCAGTCACGAAAACTCTTTTTACCCACATCCTTTGTAATGATGAATGGAAGCAGGTATTGAGGTTTCATAGCTTTATGGCTTTTACCGCTGACGACCATATCAGTTCCGCAATAATCACATTTTGCTGTTGTTATGTTAGGTCCCAGCGTTACTTCGGCACCACAGGCACCACATTTTTCCACCTGAATCTCTATTGTATCTTTACTATTCTGAAATGTTTGTAAAGCACTCTCGAAATCAAGTTCTTCGTGGGTCTCCGGCACGACATCCGGATTTTCATTTTCGGTACCACAATAAGGGCACTTCAATGACTGTGTCCCTGGATTAAATTTAAGATCGCCTCCGCAGTTCCTGCATTTGAAATCTATTTCACTCATCTATCTGCTCCTGAATAATTCCTCTGCTCATTCCATCAACAATTTAATTCTACAACCAGATTTATACTGATGGAGGAGGAGGTGGTGGTGTACTTCCGGATGAAAGAAGCCCTGCCAATTCAGGAACAGCAGAAAGCATAGCCCATGCAGGCATTCCCTGTTTCCATACCTGGGACTGACCGGTTACCTGTCCCTGAGCTACCATCTGCTGCAGTTGCTGCATTCCCATAGGCCCTGTCTGCTGGCCGTTTATGAATACAAAAAATGCTGCCGGCATTGGAGGGGGGGGAGGTGCCATCCCACCCGCAGGCTGACCTTGATACCGGTTTTGATTTTGACCTCCGGCCATCTGACCTGCCATAGCCATGCCCATGCCCATACCAAGCCCACCGGCAGCCATACCGCCGGCCATACCTTCATTACTTGCCATACCAAGCATAGCATCCGCTCTGGCTTTTCTCTCATAATCAGTCATTCTCGTACCGGCAAACATGAGCTCATCCCTTTTCTCTACCTTTTCAGCAGATCTTTCAGTCAGATCAATGCTCTGTATTGATGTGTCATCCAGACCTATCCCGTATTTCTCAAGAAAAATTGGATCAACCCTTTCCTTTAGAATTTGGCTGAGATCGTCATAGTGCTGTGCCATATCATAAAAAGACTTACCCGATTCCGCGATACCGGAGATAGCTTCTGTAACAAATCTTTTTCTTAATCTGTCCTCTATCTCTTCTTTGGTGAATTCACCGTCAGTACCAACAACATTCCGGATAAACTTTTCGGGATCCATTATATGAAATGAAAAGTGCCCCCTGGCTGTCATCTCCAGAAGACCAAACTCAGGATCTCTCATTCGAAAAGGTCCGGGTGTACCCCAGCCAAACCCGGCGGCTTCTCTGGTAGGCATAAAAATAACTTCTGCTTTGAAGGGACTGTTGAATCCGTACTTCCAACCTTTAAGTGTTGAAAGAATCGGAAGGTTTTCGGTAGTAAGATCGTACATTCCAGGCTGAAAAACATCCGCAATTTGACCCTCATTAATAAATACAGCTACCTGTCCTTCCCTTACAGTCAGTTTTGCGCCATTTTTAATCTCATTTCCATATCGCTCAAACCTGAAAGCCAGGGTTTCTCCATCATCCTCAATCCATTGGACGATATCTATAAATTCACCTTTTAGTTTACTCAGTAATCCCATTATTTCCTCCATATTTATCAGGGCCGGGGCCGCTGTTATATTATCTCTTATACCGACGTGATTGCTATTCTTTCAAGTATATGTGATCCCGGGGAATATTGCAAAAGATATTAATTGTTTACAGCTCCGGAATAAATATTTTGACTAGTTATATCTCCTATTGTAGATTTTTCACGGCATCTGTACACATTGCAAAAAATTCCTGAATAGAACCGGCTTCTGCAATACTGGAGTTTACAAGCTCTCCGCTAAGAGCTTCCAGAAG
>SDBV01011656.1_pt1 | contig 11363 bp, 9 predicted proteins | sample 2277081 | NCBI WGS metagenome assembly SDBV01 (sample SAMN10402039, study PRJNA504765) | marine sediment metagenome | isolation source: marine sediment core GS10_PC15, 223 cmbsf | place: Arctic Ocean: Southern Knipovich Ridge | collected 2010
AATCCTCTTAATAGGGTAGTTTTAGGGGGAAAACAGGTCGATTAAGACCATTTCAAGGACGTTTTTAAGGAATTTTTTTGGCAATGTCAATTATTTAGCGTGGCCCGACCCCAACCCCCCCTTATTCCCGGAAACCTGCGGAGAACGCCGAGCAGGACAAAAAGGGCCATTTATGGACGGACACTAGCTACAATTAAGGATTAAGGGGAAAAAGTCCCGCATGACTTAATACCGTTCTCTTTTTCTTTTGCAAAAAAGCCTTCCTTGCCCTGGCAATTCCCTTATAGAAATCAGACAGAGACCATTTTAACGACAACCCTTCATCTGCAAACAGGTACTTTGTTAACTCTGATAACCGCTTTTCAAGTTCAGGGCTATCCGTTATATTAACAAACCACCAGATTGTCGCGGACCCCGGTCCATCGTATATCCTGTCCAGCCATGACATGAGCTGATGATATGTTTCTTTGTTATCTCCTGAAAGACATGCCTGATGGAAACGTTTGAAATATGCCGCTTCAGAGTTGACTTTTTGCTCCTTACGGCTTTTGATCCAGTTTGCGTATACGGGCCTGTACTTTTTCCACAATAAGATCAGAAAAATGCTCAAAACAATGAGAACAACAAGGACCGCCAGATGTCTCCAGCCCAATATGCGGATTCCGGTTGCAGGAGGTGGTCCCTTGTCATCAACCAGAAGCGCCAGCTGTTCAGCCTCAAGGTCGGGGTTAGACTTAACAGCAAGTTTTATTGCCGGGACAGTTTCCTTCTGAAGTTTTTCCTTTTCCAGGTCCCACCAAAAGAGATTAATCTCAGGAAGCAGGAAGTCTCCTTCCTTCTCGAGAACATACGTTACTGACTCTGTCCTTGTTCCTGTCCTGATTTCTCCCCTTTCTCCTCCTTTGTCCACCAGCACAGGCTGATCAGGATATATGCCAACTCCTTTAACCGGTTCAAATCTCAACGGTGGTAATACCATTGCTACAACATTCTGAGCATTCATGATAATAGAGCGCATAAATGTATCACCCACCATAAGGTTGTCGATCTTTCGGCTGACCGTATGCTCCAGAGTAAAGTTTGACGTCGCAATGAAATACCCCAGGCCGGCTGCCTCATCAGGTACTGTTGCCTCAAACTGCTGAAATTGGGATGATACTGTAACCGGTGGAGACGATTTGGGCGGCTCCTTGGCATAACTGACCGTTACATGTATCGATGGAATTTCAAAGGTCCCGGCTGTCAATGGATAGATAATATAGCTGCGCCTCTGTCCCGCATACGTCATACTTCCAACCTTTTCAGTAAAATTGAGCGAACGCCCCGGGGGCATAGCTATTGCATTATCAACTTCAATATCCGGGAACTTCGGGGCTTTCGTAAACCAGTTGGGGGCCAAAACTTCGACGGTAACCGTTACAGGCTGGCCTGCAATCACAGAAGCCGGCTTAATACTTGCACGGATGAAAGGCTCAGCTATTACGGATTTAGCCGCTAATAGTAAAAGACATATACCAATAAAAGTCAAAATGCGTTGGATCTTTGGAGTGATGGAGTAATGGAGCGAATGCTTTACTCTCATATTATTTCTCTGTTTTGCCATTTCTCGTCTGAATCGCAAACTTCATCCTTAGAAAGTCCGCCGGCGAAGTCCGTATATTCCGCATCCACATTTCAGCGATCTGCTCTTCCGTGAACATGGATTGTTCTATCTCACCCTTTTTTCCTTTTTTGCCCTTTTCATCAAACTTGATCTCATCCGGTTCAAAGGAAGGGTCGCCCTCCTGTTCCTGTTCGTCCTCTTCTTTTTTCTTTTTCCCGATCAGTGACTGAATCAATTCCAGGTTTGCAAGGGCTTCCTTATAATCCGGTTTAAGCCTTATTGAAATCTTGTAATTCCGTACAGCCTCTTCATAGTTTTTGCTGTGCGCATTGGCATTACCGAGATTGAAATATCCTTCTGGGGTATTGACCTTTGCAAACTCACCAAGAGCTGCTTCAAAATTTTCATTTGAATAATAAGCAACGCCTTTCCAGAGCGGGTCATTGAACCGTTTGGCTGCCTCATTATAATTGTCATTTTCAAAGTAATAACGCCCCTGTTGATCAGGCGTCATCCATAAATTCATGAATTCGAAATCCTTTGATTGAGCATGTACCGGAGTAACAAGCATCAACATTAAACTAATAAGGACAAACAGAGAATATCGAATGACGAAGTGTCTTTTACTTCGATATTCGCAGTTCGCAACTCGTAATTCGTAATTCGTCTTTCCCATCACTCCAACACTCCATTACTCCATTTCTTTATCCCCACTGAACCGTCCATCCCCTCCGAAACCAGAAGAGAGAGAGAAAGACTACAGGAATGAGCATAAAGTAACCAAAGTCCTTCCGGCGCATGTTTTCATCTTCGCTCTGCATTGCCTTAAGGTGGCTTTCTATCCGGCTGTTGATACGCCGCACGTCACTGTCATCCACAGTAACGGTAGTAACAAAAGCACCCGCTTTATCAGACAGAGCTTCCAGTCCCTCCCTATCCAGCCTGCTTATAACCGTCATGCCTGCTGTATCTTTCATATACTCATTCTTCCTGATTAGAACCGGACCACCTTTTGCTGTGCCGATTCCAAGGACCAGCACCTTAAAATTGCTCTTTTGGCCGTGCTCGATAAAGGAAGGCAGATGATCTTTGCTGATCCCGTCTGATATAAAAAGTATCGTCCCGGGTGCTTCCTGCTCTTTCATTATCTCCTTTGCGAGGACCAATGCCCGGGATGGATCTTTTCCCTGAATGGGCATAATATCAGTTCTGAGAGAGTTTAAATATGTTACAAGAATGTTGGGGTCATCTGTAAGAGGTAAGATCATATGGGCAGAACCGGCATACGCTATCAATGCTGTCCGGGCCCCTTTTCTCAATGCCAGAAGGTCACGGACTTTCTGCTGTGCCCTTTGAAGGCGGGTAGGCTGAATGTCAGTTGCGTTCATGGACACGGAGAGGTCCAGAGCGATGACCAGAGAAGCTGTATCTTCTGTAAACGGTGAAGGCTCCCTTTCCCAGGTTGGTCCGGCAAGTGCAACAGACGCAAAAATGCAGACTGTAAAAAGTGCATGAACCGGTCGGAAGCGCGCCTTCTGTTCAGTACCGACAATCAGATGATCGAGCAGGTGAGGCGAAATGAACCTCTGCCACTGTTTTCGTGTTCCCTGTTGACGCAAAAGCGTGACAAAAACCACCACGCCCGGTATAAGCATCAATAACCAGAGCGGACGGAGGAAATGGAAGTTGGCAAGCTGTTGCCATTCAGTCATCTCAATTCTCCATTTCTTCTACCTCAATTGAGCGAAAAAAAGCTCAACCGGGGTGTTAAGAGTTAAATGTTAATGGTTATTTGTTTAAACTCTTTCGCGAAACTATATTCCTTTGTATAGATGAGATACAATTTTGATTAAAATTTTGTCAAAACCAATAACTGATAACTGATAACGAATAACATCTAATCGAGTTTTGACTCGATTAAAGTTCTACATTCCATTTTTTCCGGCTAAGTATCATCGCAGCCATAATCATGTGATACCCCACTAATAATATGAGGACCCCCCCTAACGGCCAGTGATAAAGCTGCAATTTTGGCCTGAAAGAAACACTCTCAAACTCCACCGGTTCGAGTTTGTCAATCTGCTCATATATCTTCACCAGTTCTTCCCGGTCCATGGCACGAAAGAAATTGCCTCCTGCCTCTCCAGCTATTTTCTTCATGGTATCCGTATCAAGTGCTTGCTCTCCTGCACTTTCCGGGTCTCCAATACCGATCGTATGAACTGTTATTCCGTTTTCAGAAGCTATCTCGGCAGCACGGACAGGAGGGACCTTGCTTCCAGTGTCATTACCGTCAGTCAAAAGTATCAGTACCCTGTTTTCAGATTCACTTTCTTTAAACAATTTGATAGCAAGACCGATGGCATCACCTATCATTGTCTGAGGGCCTGCCATTTTAGTCCGGGATTCATGCAGTAATGTCCGCCATATCTCATGGTCTAAGGTAAATGGCACCTGGGGATAGGCTGATGTGCCAAACAGGATCAGTCCGACACGGTCACCCTTGCGGCGGGCAATAAAATCATCAAGCACGAGCTTGACAGCTTCAAGACGGTCGATTTTGTTTCCCTCTGCATTGGTAAAATCCCTTGTCTCCATGGAGCCTGAGAGGTCTACTGCTATCATGAGATCACGGGATGATTCTATCTTTACAATAGGGTCTTCAACCCATTGGGGACGGGCAAGTGCTGAAATAAGCAGAATCCAGCAGAACGGCATGAGTAAAAGCTGAAACCAGTTGCGGCGAAGAACCACAGCGCCTTTTGAAGGAGTCTGTCCTGTCAGCTCAACGATCTGCTCAAAGAAAGGCGCCTGCACCGCTTCTTTCTGCTCTCTGTACGCCGGGAGTAACCAGCGGATCAAGATCGGCAAAGGAAGAGACGCAAAAACCCATATGTAGTCAAATTCAAGCATTTAAATAACCTATAAAGTCGAATATCGCTTTGTCCGACTGCAACCGTTAGCTGGTCCTATTTCCAACTGGCCTTCTCAATGTCAGGTAGCACCCATTTGAGATCGAAGTGATCTTGAGTAGGTCCGTATAGACGAAAATAGCTGAACCAACCTTCGCCGGGATTTGTAGGGATCCAGTTCTTCTCTTTGCCCTTCGGCGCTTCAGGACCGAAGTAGATATCGACTGAACCATCCTCGTTCCTGTCCACGTCCATGCGCGATGATTTGTCTGCGATCTGTTGCTCATTCTGAATCAAGTAACGAGTATTGTTATGATAAACAGTCACCGACCAAAACCGTGCAGCCGGAGGATTCTTAGGGACGTTCAGCTTGTAGTTCTTTGCGCCATCAAGCCATTCCCCGTCACTGTCTTTGTATCCACCCAGATACGCAGAACCAACCCCTGGAGTAGTGCTCTTCATGCCTTTTGACGTCGTCAGCGCTTCGTAGAACCAAGCCGCACGTTCATCCAATTCGAAATAGCCCGGCTGACGCTGGGTAATACCAACGGCAATGGCGTTGCCCCATTTACTTCCCTTAGCATAATGCGCCACATCCAATTCATTGTTCCAATCCATCGCCTTGGTCATCGACTCTCCGACCAGGGAAGCTTCCTGCAGCAATGCAACCATTTCAGGCGATGGATCAAACGGCTTACCTTTTTCTATTCCTAGATCCTTCAGAAAGGCCATCATGAAACCATCGCGCTCATGAATGGGTTCTTGGTTAATGATCCAGGAGAGACGCTCCCAGTAGCTTAAACCTCTTGGTTGCCTCGAACTCCATTGACGACCGCCAGGAGCCTCAATGACCGTTTGTCTTGGAGCCTTACGTTCAACATAGGGGTATAAACGAATGCCTGAGGACATTTCGGCATTCCGCTTGGGATCAGTCTCTAAAATGCGAAGAAGTACAAAAGTGTTATTATTGACAGAACGAACAACCCTGTAACCTTCAGTGTCATCGGGTTCTTTCTGGTCAGGTCCCAAAACCAAAAACTTGCCGCCCTTGCCTTTATTAGGCCCAGGGATTCCCAAATCTACTACCGGGCGTTGCCACATATCGTTTAAGAATCCCGCCGCCGCACCTTCTGGCACCTCGAGTACCCATGGGTCTTGGGATAGATTTATCCACGACACAAGGTAATCCGTGGTTGCATTGGCCGTGATGCCGAAAGACAAATCCTCGTACGTATTGAGACGAACGAACTCACCGTATTCCATATGCAAATTTGCTTTAAAGGTTAAAACAAAATCAGCCATGGAAACGATTGGTAGTGCCCAAATGTAGGCTTGCGTTGCACGGTGGAATCGCCGTGCTTCACGCAATTTGTCTGTAGTTTCTTGAGTCGGAAAACCGTTTACAAATTCAAGCTTCCCTACCCTTGTCTCAAATTCTGTCTTTACCGTTTGTGCATACGCACTCGTCGTAGCAAATACTGCAAGCAAAACAATGGTCAACATTCTAGATTTCATTTGTTTCCTCCTATTTTCTTATGGCTGTCCATTTTCATGTACAGCCATGCCCCGGACAACTTAAAGGGCATGGCTCAAAGCTCAGCAGCCCTCGATCACTTCAACTTCACGATATCATCCGGTTTCCAGGTCTGGTCGAAGAATTCGACACCACTTCCGTAGATGCGGAGACCTATGAGGAAAGCCCTACCTTCAATAGTCTGGACCCAGTTGGTATCGGGCGCTCCTTTAGGCTTCGTCGGGCCGAAGTAGAGGTCGATCGAGCTGTCCTTGTTTTTTACCAAGTTGTCGAAACCATTCACGCCGGGAAACCGCTGCGAAGTCTCCGGCATTGTCCCGTCAGTGATGTTATATATGGTGACAGCCCAGAACAATTTAGCTGGAATACCTGCAGGAAGGTGTAGTTTGTAATTGTTGCTGCCGCTCAGGAAATTCCCGTCCGCATCCCTTAGTCCTACAGGATACTTAGACCCATTATTGATGGTGCGCATCACCATGGCCGGTGCACTGGAGTAGCCGATTTGGAAGAACGCGTTACGTTGACTGACGTCGAGGTAGCTCTCCTGCATCCACTCTGCCGTTCCTGCCGCCCAAATACGCAGCCACTGGCGATCCTTGTAATAGATGTCGCGCTTGTCGGGTCGATTTACCATGCGCGATGCCAGGATCATTTTCGGCGCCCTTAGCACCGCTTTCTCCAACTGTTTCTTCTGCCTAGCTGTAGGCGCAAAGGGCTGCCCTTTGATGATTCCGATGGCGGCAAGCACGCCGCGGAGTTCGGGAGCTATGGCTGTATAAGGCTCATAATCGACAAATGCTTTGAGCTTTGTCCAGTAGGTATAATCCGTTGGGTACATCATATTGATGCGCTTGCCCGAACCATCCGGAAACACCATTGGCTTGATGTTCTTCTCTTCTGCCCACAATGGATAAACACGGGTGCGTTCTCCCAATTCGACGGCAGGGGTTGGATCAAGCCCGTTCTCTCCACCTGGCATCACCATTCTAAAGAAGAGAAAGACGTTGTAGGTGGATGAAGTATAGGTGAAATATCCGTCAGGGACATGTCCCTGGTAATTAGGAGGCAGTAGTAGGTAAAGGCCGCCTCTAGCTCGGTCGGGCCCTATGGCTCCAACATCTACGATTGTGCGCTGGAAGAAGTCTGTGAACATACCGATAACACCAGGAGGTGCAGCGACAACCAATGGACCGGTTTCCTTGAGGTCCAGATAGGACATGGCATACATGATGTCCGAATTGGGTGTTGGCACCCAGGCCTTAGCATCCATCCGGTTCTTCCACATTGGTATGACGTTGTAACCCGCGCCAAATTCCTTCTCGGAACCGTCACGCAGCCCAATCGTATTCAACGCCGGCAGCATGGTCATGTAGGCTTGAATAGCCTGGTTGTAGTAGAGTTCGTCACGCAGTTGCTGCGCTTCTGTGTCGCTTGGCCAATTGCCGTTGTACATTTGTCTTACGAGCGGCGATCTCGTTTCCTGTGCTTGTGCCTGCTCCGCCGTAGCGAATCCCACGACCAGCAGGGCCAGCGCTGCACAGCTAAAAACAACATACTTGATTGATTTCATTGTTCCCTCCTTTTTCATTGTTCTCTCCTTATACTTGATTGATTTCATTGTTCTCTCCTTGTTATTTGATCTTCTCAATGTCAGGCAGGATCCAGCTCTGGTCGAAAAACCTCTCTGTCGGAGAATAAAGTCGGAAATAAGGGAACCAGGATTTGCCTTTTACTGTCTGCACCCAGTTCTTCTCTTTGCCCTTTGGTGCTTCCGGACCGAAATAAAGATCAACCGAACCGTCGGAGTTCTTCAATAACTCCATGCGGGAAGAGCGGTCAGCCTGCATCGTTTCGTTGTCGATCGGACTGCGTGAGGAAACGTCGTATACAGTCACAGACCAGAAGGCTGCTGCAGGAACATCGGCGGGGACGTGCAGTTTGTAACTCCGAGCGCCGTCGAGCCAGTCCTTGTCGCTATCGAGATAAGAGGCGAGGTACTTCTGTCCCCAGCCGGGTTTCTGCGAATTCATCGCTGGACCGTTAGTCAAAGCTTCGTAAAACCAGGCTGCACGGCCGTCGAGGGCGTCGTAATTTTCCCAGCGCTGATCGGCAGGTGAAGTCGTGGCGATTTCCCAAGCACTGCCTTCGCGATAAATTGATGCTTTAATACGCGGATTATAGAAATCATTGGCCTTGGCCATCGCTTCACCCACCAGTGCGGCTTCGGTCAGAATTTTCTTTTGGGATTCCGTCGGATTGAAAGCTTTGCCTTTTTCAATACCCAGAGGTTGCAGCATGGCATGGAAAAAGCGGTCGCGTTCGTCAACTACTTCACGATTGAGAATATCGGCCAGACGTTCATAGTAAGTAATGCCGCGTGGCTGAACTGTGGTGCCTATCAGGCGCTTGCCGCCCTTGCGCAGAACTTTGGTCGGACGAGGATTGGCCCGGTCTTTGTAAGGATAAACTTTGATCGCATCGAGCAGTTTGTCGCGGACTGCCGCATCCGGGCTCATGAGGCGCAGGCCGAACATGAAATTGTTGGTTGTCGCTTCCACTATTTTATAGCCTTGCACTGCTGGAGCTTTTGTACCTGGTGCATGAACGAGATATTTTCCCGCGCCATTGATGTAAGAGAATTCTATCTGCCACATATTGGTGAGCATGCCGCGTACCTGGCCTTCTGGAATGTCGATTACCAGCGGACCGGTTTTCTGCAGATCGACGAAAGAAGTTACATAAGGCGTCGTTGTATTGGCCGTGAGAATGCCGAGCTTGGAATTGTGATCAGGATAGTAGACGATATCGCCCACCTGGGCACCGAGGGTATTTTCAAAACTCCATTGCCACTGCGCCATACTGACGATTGGAATAGCCCAGAGATAAGCTTGAGTAGCACGCTGAAAATCCATCTCATTGAAAAGCTTTTTGCGGGTCGCATGTGTCGGATAGCCGTTGGCGAAATCATGAGTGAAACTCAGATCGCCAATTCTCGTCTCGATGGTCGAGCCGCCGTGAGATTGGCCCCCTTTCGTCGTAGTGCACCCCGCGACCAGCAGGGACAGCACCACCAGGGTGCCACCTAGAAAAATTGTTTTCAGGCAAGAATTCGACACGTTAGACCTCCTTTAATTTTGGTTTGCCAGCTAACTAATATTAAAAAGGATTATTCGTCATTCCATATTCCTTGTTTTTATGTTTCCTTATCCATATTTTAATCAGTGATAACAGTTCACCAACTTTTGAATCCTCAACCTCTTCAAGGTTTGCTGATGACTGATAGGATAAATCAGGCAAAAGCCGTCCTGCGCCCTCCTTAAATTCCTTACCCCCATAGCTCTTATCCAGAAAAACCAGCCACTCCCTGCCGCTCATCTGTGCAATTTCTGTACGCCTGTAACACTTTAGCGCGGTCTCTTTTATGAGGACCGGGATAGCTGTCAACGCATTAATGCGTGTATTCGGTTGCCGTAACTCTTGCTCAATATTATTTAACCTCTTCAATGCAAACGTCCTATAGCGATTTGCCATCCAGCGGCGATATCCTCTATAGCCCAGCCATACTATAAGAATCAGAACAAAGGCAAACAGGATATACCAGCCGATAGTCTGCGGCACATATGAGACAGGATCAGGAAGAGCTATCTCTTTCAGTCCCGCTATTTCTTTGTTACCGAAGCCGTGTTCAAACACCAAAATTCTCCAAAAAAAGAACGCCCAACACTGAACTCCCAACATCGAACGTCCAATGGTTAATTACTTTAATTTTTTTGTTGCTGTATGTATACTTTTTACCAAAATCTTAATTAACTCCTCTGCCTTATTTAAAAGATCATTTATTTCTTAAGTTTGTTTCAATAATGGCACTCTTCGAATTTGTTTTTTCATTCGAAGTTCAGCGTTGGATGTTCGATGTTCGACGTTCATTCTTCACACTCTCCTCCTCCCCGGTGAGTACCCAAGTACCGCCCGCACCTGCTCGGCCACACCTTCAGCAGTTTGGATAGGCAGAACAGGCACTCCATACTTTGTCAGTTCACCAGTCAGACTTTTAAGCCTTCCCTCAAGAATTTCAGGACACTGCTCCCGCAGTTTCCTGCTGCCCATGTCGAGCTCGATCTGTTTCCCGCTTTCACTGATAACGACCTTTCCGGCATCGGGCAGTTCTTTGGCGATCGGGTCATAGATAAGACTGATTATTACATCGTTGTGCCTGGAGATGAGTTTAATGAGACGCTTAGTATCCTCCGTGATCCCGAAGAAGTCGCTCATTATACAGACAAGGTAATCATGTTTGGCCAGATGAACGACCTTTTCGAGTGTTTTGTTCAGCATATCGGGTGAAGAGGTAATACCACGGTCAACACCCAGCGAGTGGTTTTGATCGACTATAATGTCCAGTATTTGCATGACTGTCTTTTTGCTTCGATGCGGTCGTACTTCCCTGATCTCTGAATCATTAAAGACCACCGCGCCAACCCTGTCACCTGCACCAACGACTCTCCATGCTGCAAGTGCTGCTGCTTCGGCCGCGGTAACTGATTTCATATTCACCCGTGTGCCAAAGAACATGGATATACGCTGATCTACAACCACAAGGACGGGCCTCTCCCGCTCTTCAGTGTAAACGCGCGTATGGGGTTTCCCTGTTCTGGCGGTAACTTTCCAGTCTATGGTACGGATATCATCTCCGGGGATATAGTTGCGGACCTCCTCAAAATCCAGTCCGCGCCCCCTGAGTCTTGATGCGTGCCTGCCTGAGAGCAGGCTGTGAACCGGCTGCTTCGGAAGGAAGCTGAAGCCTGTTGCCTTGAACTGCAATCTGATGAGCTCATCCAGATCAGCGTAAACGCCTTTGAGTTCCGATGGAGCGGTTCGTTTTCGAACCTTTGGGAATACGGCTAAATTCATACTGGAACCCCTGTTTTATTTAGTCCTGAAAAACCTGGTCCTCTGGGCCAGATCAGAGATAGATCAGCAATTCTCGGTAAAAAATAAAATGACTGGTATTTTAGTTGGGCATGAGGTTTTTATGAATGAAAGTATCGAATGAGTAGTTAGCTGGTGGCGATTTAGTGAGTTTATTTTATTGATGAAGGGTCCTGGCAGGAAATTGAGCAACAGGTATCCAATCCGGGTATGGCCGGCGATTAAACAATGGGGGTTTTTAACAGAGGGCTACTTGATTGATCTATGGGGCTCTTACCATCGGAGGGTCAAGAATGTAGTTGAGCATGTGTTCGAAGCCGTTAAACAGTATGATTCTAAAGGTGCAGCGCAACTGGTTGAAATACTCTTTTCGGGAGGTAAATTT
>SDBV01011657.1_pt1 | contig 11363 bp, 10 predicted proteins | sample 2277081 | NCBI WGS metagenome assembly SDBV01 (sample SAMN10402039, study PRJNA504765) | marine sediment metagenome | isolation source: marine sediment core GS10_PC15, 223 cmbsf | place: Arctic Ocean: Southern Knipovich Ridge | collected 2010
CTATGCGCCAGGCGGGAATCGAACCCGCACCACAAGCTTTTTGCTTTTTCTTAAAAGTTTCTTGGCAAGCTTGTATTGTACCATTCAACTACTAGCGCAAATGGGCCCGGCAAGAGTCGAACTTGCGATTTCCGCCGTGTAAAGGCGGCGTCATAACCACTAGACCACAGGCCCATAATATAAAGCTGAAAAAGAAGAAGTGTATTTAAAAAGTTTATGTTATTTAAAAAAAGTTTTATTCTTCGCCTTCAGCTCTTCTCAAATATTCATCAATATCTAAAGGCTTTTCTGTAATACTAATAAGTTCTCTTATTTTTTTATCATGCTCGACAAGTCTTTTCTTTATTTCTTCCCTAATACTAACAGAATTATTAAATGAAATAGACAAATCCTTCATAAATTTCATCATACTATTTAGATTTTCTTGTACTATTTGATTATCATTATTACTATCTTTTTTAAATTCAATCATTCTTTCTTTCATCTGGTTAGTTATTTGTAAATTAAGGGTATATTTTTCATCAATCTTTGTTTTAATGTCTTTAATTAAAGCAAATTTTCCAGAGATTTCATTGTTAAGTTTATCCAGTGTGTCAAGCCTATGTTCTATATTTCCACTAATACCATCAAAAGCTGAAACAGTTGCCATATTAGATTTTAGATATTTAACTTCTTTTGAAAGACTATTTGAAGTTTTGTTTAATTCACCTATTTTACCTGATTGCTCCTTCATATGATCTGAAACCAATTTAAAGCCATGCTCATACTCTTTTGACTTACGTTTTAAATCTACTACATTACTTTCAAGACCCTTATCTAATTTTTTTAATTTAAGAAGAGATCTATCTTTTTTTGGATTTAATTCTAATTTTAATTCGGGTTTCTTAAATTTTGGAATTTTTAATTCATTTTTCTTATCTAATTTTAATTTAAGTTTCTTAAACTTTAGAACTTTTAATTCATTTTTTTTATCTAATTTTAATTTAGTTTTTTTAAACACAGGAACTTTTAATTCATTTTTTTTATAAATTCTTGTTCTTTTCATTTTTGGAATCTCAATTTTTTTAGAAAGTTCACTTAAGTCCATTGGCTTTAATTCTTTAAATTCTGGTAATTCTAATTTAAAAGATTCTTGTTCAAGCCTCTTTTTTCTGAAGAACATATTACTTTTAATTACTATTTTCTATTTAAATATTGTGTTTCTATTCTTAAGTTATATCTATTTCCAATAATTATAAATATCTTTATTTTAAAATTAGATGTAAATTTTTATTTATCAAGTTATTTAGTTATTGTAATATACTTACTAATCGGGATATCTGATTCAAAAGTTGGAAGAATACCAGAAATTTTATAAGTTCCGGTAGAAGAAATATCATCAAGTTTAATTTTTTCTCCTTTGTCATCAATTTGTGGCCAAATTACATTAAATTCTTTAGATTCATTTGGTGATAAAACAAAAGTTGTAATAGTTTGAATAAAAAATTTATCATCGCTCCAACGCCAAATTTTAGAGTATACATCTTCTGCTGGGCAAACTGGCTCAGTAATTTTTAGTTGTGGGAATTGCATTGATGGTTCTATTTTTTTTTCAACAAGAAAATCATATTGCTGCCCAGTAGGAAAGAAAAAATTTGCATCTTCATTTCCAAGATTGGTTATCTTATATGTCATTTCAACATTTTCGCCTAAATCATAAAAAACAGCTTTATTTGTTTGTATAGAATGTCCTATATCATCCATTATAATTGAACTACTATTTGTAATTAAATCATTATTTTCTCTTTCTTCTCCATAAACTCTTGGCAATAAACCTAAAGCTCCAGCATAAATAATTGTACCAACAGATAATCCTAATAAAGTTTTACCTATCTTGGATTTATGTTTATTTATTATTTCAATTAATGGTTTCACTTTAATTTTTGGTGTATAAAAAGGATTTATAAAGTTTTATGTATTTTAAAATATGGTTATTTAAATCCCTTATTATAGTTTTATTAAATTTAACTTAATCTTAGATTTGCTTTTTACAGGAGGTATATAAGGCAATAAACAAAAGATTTATATAACCAAAAAGTAGGAAATTCTATTATGAATAAAAACAATAAAGAAGTTAAAATTCCAGAGGAATTAAAGAAAAAATTTGAAATAATTAAGTCTAAACTAGATAGATTTAAAAATAAATTATTAGAAAAACATAATAAAAATATTACTGGAATTTCTTTATTACCACCAAAAAATATTGAAAAAGAAATAGGAAGAACAAAAGTTGAGGAAAATAGAGAGTTAACTAAAGATGAGATTGAAAAATTAAAAAATACAATAAGTGTTCTTGTTTTAATTGCTGATAATAAAAAAGAAGATCAAAAAAAATTAATTGATGAAATAAATAAAATTGCTGAAGATATTGATAAAAATATAGACATAAAAATTTCTTCTTTAAATGAAATAGAAGAAATGTGTTTTGATGGCAAATATGATCTTTTACAATTAGTCGCTATTAGTGCTATATTATACGATCCAAAAGATGTCTTAGCTGCATTAAAAATATCTGAAGTTCATAAAAGTATGTCTATTAAAAAATTTGATAAATATATAGTTAGTTATGTTGCTGCTGGTTCTTTGTTTAGGGGAGAAAAATCTAATGACATTGATGTCTATATTATTGTTGATGATACTGATGTTAAAAAGATGTTAAGAACAGAATTAAAAGACAAACTAAGGGCAATTATTTATACTCTTGGTTATGATGCTTCTGCAATTACAGGTATTAAAAAGTCATTCCATATTCAAGTTTATATATTGACAGATTTCTGGGAATCATTAAAAGATGCTCAACCAGTCATATTCACTTTGTTAAGAGATGGAGTTCCATTATTTGATAAGGGTGTCTTTACACCTTGGCGTTTATTATTAAAAATGGGAAGAATAAAACCAAGTCCAGAAGCAATAGATATGCAAATGGACCTTGGAGATAAATTATTGGGAAGAATTAAATTCAAACTTTTAAGTGTGGTTAGTGAAGATCTCTATTTTGCTACATTAAATCCAGCACAAGCAGCCTTAATGCTATATGGAGTTGCACCACCAACACCAAAAGAAACAGTAAAATTATTAGAAGAAATATTTGTTAAAAAAGAAAAATTATTAGAAAAGAAATATGTTGATACTCTTGAAAAAGTAAGAAAATATTACAAAGATATAGAGCACCATAAAGTAAAGGAAATTAAAGGGGAAGAAATAGATAAATTAGTAGAAGAAGTTAATGATTATCTTAAAAGAATAAAGAAATTATTTAAACAAATAGAAAAGAAAAAAGGTTCTGGAGATATTATAGAGATACATGATGCTTGTATAAATCTTGTGAAGAATGCATTAACTGCTTTGGGTGTTAGTGTCACTTCTACCAATGCAATTCAGAAATTTAAAAAACATTTAATAGAAGAGGGTAATCTACCAGATAATTTCTTAAAAATTTTAAAGAGAATAATAAAAGCTAAACAAGATTATAAAAATTTAACAAAACAAGAAATAGAGAAAGTAAAGAAAGATGCAAGATTTTTTCTTAGAAGTTTATTAGAATATTTACAAAGAAGTAAATTAATGGGAATAGATAAATCAAAAATTGGAGTTAAATATGGTAAAAAAATAGGTGAAGTTTTGTTTTTAGATAAAATAGCTTTTGTAACAAAAGATATTAATGCAAAAACAAAAGAAATATTTAAAGTAGCTATCGAAAAAAATGGAAGTTTTGGAGATATGAAAAAAAGTTCTAAAAGTGAAATAGAAAATAGTATAAATAAAATAACAAAGATTCCAGAAAAAGTAGCAATTCAAGAAAAAACTTATAATGCGTTGAAAAAGATCTTTGGAAAAGACACTGAAATTTTAATAAAATATTAGAAAATGAATGGAGTAATTGTAAATTTTAGACGGGGAAGGCATGTTCAATATACTAATCAAGCCATTATTCAAATAGATAGTGTTAAATCAAAAGAAGATGCAGAAAAAATGTTGAATAAAAAAGTTATTTGGACTACTGCAAGTAAAAAAGAAATTATTGGAAAAACTACCAAAGCTCATGGAAATAACGGAGCAATTTTAGCAAGATTTGATAGAGGATTACCAGGACAATCTTTAGGTACAAGGGTAAAGGTGGAATAAAATGGCAGGATTAAGAAAAGGTAAATGTTATAGGCATATTACTAGGGCATATACTAGAAAAAGTAAATTTAGAAAGAAAGATTATATCGCTGCTGTACCAAATACAAAAATTATAAAATTTGATATGGGTAATGTTAAAAAGAAATTTCAATATGAAGTAAATTTAGTTTCTAAAAATCCTATTCAAATAAGGCATAATGCTTTAGAATCTTCTAGAATGGTTGTAAATAGGAAATTAAATGAAAAGTTTGGGGATATGAATTATCATTTTAAGTTAAGAGTTCATCCACACCATGTTTTAAGAGAAAATAAAATGTTAACTGGTGCACATGCAGATAGAATGCAAACAGGAATGCAACGTGCATTTGGTAGAGCTGTTGGTATTGCAGCTCAAGTTAAAAGAGGAAAAGAAGTATTCTCAATACGTATAAACAAAAAAGATCTTGAAACTACAAAAGAAATTTTAAAAACAGCAACACCAAGATTACCTGGAACTTATATTATTGAAGTTAATCAAATAAAATAATTCTGTCATCTTTTTAGCTGGTTTTGTTTTTCTTTAAATAAATTTTGGTAGTATTATAACAAAAACTTTATTAATCCCTTAAAATTAGTTTAAAAAATGGACGAGAAAGAGATTGTATGGTTTAAAGAGATTTCTAAATCTGATATTCCTTTAGTTGGTGGTAAAGGTGCAAATTTAGGGGAAATGTATAATTCTAGGTTTCCAATTCCAGCTGGTTTTTGTGTAACTGCAAATGCATATAAAAGATTTTTAGAAGAATCTGAAATTGGAGAAAAAATTTACCCTGTTCTAGATAAATTAGATGTGAATGATACAGAAAAACTTCAAGAAGTGGCAGAACAGGTTCAAGATGTAATTCTTAATGCCAAAATGCCTGAAGGAGTAAGAAAAGAAATAATTGAAGCTTATAATAACTTAAATATAGATATAGACGTTTATAAGTTAGCTGGAAAAGAAGCATTATCAATGGTAAAGGCTGGTCGTGATATGCCTTTTGTTGCTGTTAGGAGTTCTGCTACAGCAGAAGATTTACCAACAGCTAGTTTTGCTGGGCAGCAAAAAACTTATTTGAATGTTAAAGGTGCAGATAATGTAACAATAGCTGTTCAAAAATGTTGGGCTTCTCTGTTTACTGCAAGAGCTATTTATTATAGAATTAAAAATGATTTTAATCATAAAAAAGTTTTTATTGCCGTTGTAGTCCAAAAAATGGTAAACTCTACTAGGGCTGGAGTAGCTTTTTCTATTAATCCAAGTACAAATAATGAAAATGAAATAATTATAGAAGCTGGTTGGGGTTTAGGAGATGCTGTTGTTGCTGGTCAAGTAACACCAGATAATTATATTGTAGATAAAAAAAGTCTTGAAATTAAAAATGTAAAACTTAATGATCAGGAATTTGAATATGTTCGGGATAATAATCTTGGCAGAACAGTTAAAAAAAGTGTTCCTCCTGGGAAGAAAAATACTCAAATTCTTTCAGTTAATGAAATAAAGAGATTGTCAAAATTAGTTTTAAATATAGAAAATCATTATGGGAAACCACAAGATATAGAATGGGCTGTTGAAGACGGAAGATTATTTATTGTTCAAGCAAGACCAGTTACAACTATTAAAAAAGTTGAGAAACAAGAAACTATTACAAAAGAACAAGAAGCTCCAAAACAAGATATTCTTAAAGATGAAATTTTATCTGGATTATCAGCAAGTCCTGGAATTGGTTCTGGTTCTGTTAAAATTGTTCATGATATTACTGATATAAGTAAAATTCAGAAAGGAAATGTTTTAGTTGCTAGAATGACAAATCCAGATTATGTTGCTGCAATGGAAAGAGCATCTGCTATAGTTACTGATGAAGGTGGGACTACTTGTCATGCAGCCATAGTTAGTAGAGAGATGGGAGTCCCATGTGTTGTTGGAACAGAAAAAGCAACTCAAGTATTAAAAGAGGGTCAAGAAATAACAGTAGATGGAACTAAAGGAAAAGTTTACAGCGGAAAAACTGATATTAAAGAAGAAAAAGAAATTACTATTGGAGAAACTATTGAAAATGTAGAAACAATTACTGAAATTAAGGTTCTTATGGATTTTCCAAAATACGCAGAGAAAGCAGCAGCAACAGGAGCAGATGGTGTTGGACTACTAAGATGTGAATTTATTATTCTTGGAGAAAAAGAACATCCTATTTATCTTATCCAACAAAATAGAAAAAATGAATTTGTTGATAATTTAGCAAAGAATATTTCTATAATTGCTAATGCATTTAAAGGCAAGCCAGTATGGTATAGAACTTTAGATGCACCAACAGATGAATTTAGAAGATTAAAAGGCGGGGAAGGAGAACCAGAAGAAGATAATCCAATGATGGGTTGGCGTTCAATAAGAAGGGAATTAGATCAACCAGAATTATTAAAGGCTGAATTTGAAGCTATAAAAAAAGTTCATGATCAAGGTTTAACAAATGTCGGGATAATGTTGCCATTAGTTACAGATGTCGAACAAGTTAAAAAAGCAAAAGTATACCTTAAAGAAAGTGGTTTAGAACCACAAGAAAATATTGATTTTGGAGTTATGATAGAAACTCCTGCTTCTGTTCAAATTATTAAAGAACTATGTGAAGAAGGTCTTGATTTTATTTCATTTGGAACTAATGATCTAACACAATTTACTTTGGCTGTTGATAGAAATAATGCAAAAGTTCAAAGATTATATGATGAAATGCATCCTGCTGTTTTAAGACAAATTAAACATGTAATAAAGGTTTGTCGTGAATATAATGTTGAAACAAGTATTTGTGGACAAGCTGGTTCCAATCCCGAAATGGCTGAATTTTTAGTAAAAGAAGGAATTGATAGTATTACTGCTAATCCTGATGCAGTAGCTAAAATAAGAAGAATTGTATCAAGAGCAGAGAAAAAGCTTTTATTGAGTGCAGCTAGGTCAAAAATAGATAAAACCGGATAAATTTCTATATGCTTTGCATTAAACGAACCACCATTGAAATATTACCTTATAATTGGATTTGTTTTGGTTGCTATTGGTTTGAGTTTTTGGATTAAGAGAAAATGAGGAAGATCAAAGAAAGAAAGTTTATAGACTAAAAGAACCAAATAAAGCAGTAAAGGAGATAGCTTTTGGAAAGATAAGGAAATTCTAGAATTTTAAGTTATACAACAATAGTTTTTTGTGGGAAGAGTTCTTGTTGTTATTTACAGGTGGTAAATAAACAAAAGATTTAAATAGTTCCTATTTCCTACATATTATTATGACATCAAAATCAATTAATTTAAAAAAGAAAGAAGATTTTGTTAGTCGTAGTTCTATAATTCATCATCATTAAATTGTCTGGCTTATTCTCCGGACTTAAGAATATTTTCTAATAAAAATAATTCTGGAGTTTAAGTGGACCCACATTACTATTCTGTTATTTTTTAATGTACTAGGATTGATAAAAACTATAGGGGATAAAAATGAAAATACAAGAAAAAAATCAAATAAGGCTCGGATTGCCTAAAGGAAGTTTGAACACAATTGGTAGAGGCAATACTGCAGAAATATTCTCAGATGCTGGGTATGACCTTAGAGGCTACGAACCTGGCAAGGAATCTGATAAGAAACTTGCAGTTGTGAATGACCCTGAGATAATTACATCTTTATGTAGACCTCAAAGTGCTCCAATTGAATTAAGCAGAGAAATGCTTGATATTGCAATTGTAGGAGAAGACTGGGTTAGAGAAGAATCTATAAACAAAAATGGAGGGGAAGTAAAAAGAATTGGCGATTTGGAATATGGCCCAACAAGGTTAGTTATTGGCGTTCCAACAGCAAGTAACTATGAATCTTTATCTGATTTTTTTAGAGCAAATCAAGAAAGAGAAAAGCCAATTCTTTGTTTTACAGAATACCCAAATCTAACTAGACAATGGGTTATGCAAAATCCTGCATATAAAGAAATTTTCGGAGAACAAGTTCCTTTAGTTCAAGTGAGAGGGTTAGTGGATGGGAACAATAAACTTGTTCAAATTATAAATTCTGATGGAGTTACAGAGGGGTTTATAGCAAAAGGTGTTGATTTTATTGTTGATAACACACAAACAGGGAACACCTTAAGAGAATATGGTTTAAGAGAATTAGAAACAATCATGCAATCAAGTGCAGGATTATATGCTGGACCAAGTTGTTCTGGATGGAAAGAAGAAAAAGCACAAGAAATATTTGAGATGTTGCAAGGAGCAATTGTAGGGAGAAGATATTTTGATGTTAAGTTTAATGTTCCAAATACAGAAACAGATAGAACGAGAACTTATTTGATTGAACAAGGATTATGTGCAGATGAACCTACAGTTACAAGAGGAAAATCTTATTCTGCATTCAATGTATTGATACCAAGAGATAGATTCCCCAATACTATAAGGGCACTTAAGAAAGATTACAATGCAACAGCTCTCGTAAGAAACGAAGTAAAACAACTTTGTGAATAATATGAAAAGAACAAATCTATCTGAAGTTGAAAGAGAAAGAGCCTTGGAGGAAGGGATAGATCCCTCTTTAGTAGAAGAAACTAAGGTTAAATGGGTTAGTGCTCTAGAAATTATCTCTCAAGTTCTATCTCTAGATTGTTCAAATATAGAAGTTGTTTATGAACCTAAACGAGTTTTTGCTGTTGGCATTGATTGGTACAATAGTCAATCTAATTTATTAATTGGAACCCCAAGAAGAGAAACACCTTTTGATTATTATCCAGATTTAGAAGCAAAAATAGGTGGTGTTGCACATGAAATTGGACACTTAGCAGATTACGACCAATATCCAGATGCGCAATATGTTAAATCTTCTTTTGGGGGTTGTTCATTGAGAGAATCAGGAATAAGTTTTGAGCAAAGAGCAAGTCTTTATGCCTTTGCACTTGCTCCAACTGAGTTCCAAGCACTGGTCAAAACTAGAATCCAATCAAATAGGAAAAGAAAGAGTGGAGTTGAAATACTATGGAGATATGATGGTGAATATGAGGCAATAGAAACTTTGGGAGAAATTGGAATGCCAAGAACATTCAATGTGGCTAGATTTCTTAAAGAGTTATTTAATCAGGCTTCTAGCTCAGATGAATATGTTGAATCTTCAATGAAATCAAGCTTATACGGTTTAGCAAAATCTCCTGATTCAGATTTAGTTATGTTAGATAAATCTTATGATGAAGAAGAACTAGATAGAGTTTTTTCTGAATATATGAAAGGTAAAATATCAGAAGAAGAGTTTAATGCAAGAAGAAGGGAATTGCGTTCTGTTCAATATATAGAAGGTTATAATCCTGCGAAAAGCATTGATTATAGATGGATTATAAGAGATCCTGCGATTAGTAGACTTCAAGAGGAAAGGAAAAAATGGCAACGCATTTCCTGCACTCCAGAAGTCAGAAACGATATGATTACTGCTTTAGATTATTGTATACGAGAATTAGAAATTTAAGTTTCCTGTACGAAGCAGAGAGGTTTAGTCTCTTTTTTATTCTAAGAGATGGAAATTTAACTTTGATTTTTTGCTTTCGGCGTCGTTGCACTAAAATTCAATCCCAAACGAGAGAGCATAATACCAATTATGTGCAAACAGCTTTTATTTATGTGCAGAACCTAATTTATGTGCAAAGCCTTTCTAATAGAAACCTTTATATATTATTAATTACCAATTAATAGTAACAAATATAATAAATTGAGGGAAAAAATGGCTGAAAATCAAGAGCAAAAACAAAAAATAAATTTACAAGATATTGTAAATTATGCAAAAATTTCAGCAGGTACAGATAACCCAATTTATGCCAATTATTCTTTAGATGATTATTTAGATTCAAAAAGTGATATTGAAAAAAGAGAGTTAGAAGCTTGGATAATTCCATTAAAACAAGAAATAATGGTTACAAAAAGCATTCCTGATTGGGGGAAAAGAGCATTAAATAATTATCAAAAACTATATTCAGACTCTTTAAGTGAATCTAAAGTTAGTACTTTAATAGAATTAGCTAAAAAAATAGGCTACGAGCCTGAAGATTTCTCAAATTTAGTAAAACCAGGAGAAGTTTATAATAATATAACAGAATCAAAAGCTGCTAAAGAATTAATGAAAAAAATTAGTAATGCAAAAATAGATGGTGAAGAACCAAAATTAACAGAAGAAGAACAAATACTTGGAAATCAGTTAAATGCAATAACTACAGTAGAAGAAATGATAAGAAAAACAATAACTAATTCCTATGATAAAAGACATTCAAATGATAGTCTTAAACAGTTAAACGAAAAGTACAAACCAAAAGAAGAGAAAAAAGCAGCTTAAACTTTTTTTAATTTAATTATTTTTTTATCTTTTAATAAATTCTCAGTAATATCTATCATTTTATCTACAAATATATTAGCAATTTTATCATAGTAATCTATTTTTCTTCCAGCAATTCTAGTAATATTTCCATGTGTTACTGATTTAGATAAATCATACATTATAATATACCAATTAATATATTTTCTTCTAACTTTAATTTCCCTTGTTTTTATTAACATATCTGGAACATGTTCAGGACTTGGAGGAGTTTTACCAGCAGCCATTAAAGCAGCATGAGCAGAATCTACCATTGCCCAATACAATCCTTCAATAGCACTTAGAACATTAAATCTAGACCTTGATAAATGGACAGGTGCTCTTCTTAAAGAAGTATATACTGATTCTGCAGTTGGTTTTATTTTTCCCCTAGCTAATAAAACTTTTAAAGGTTCAAAAAAGCCACCAAAATCAATTAAAACTTGTCCATATCTTAAAACATTAGTAGCTACTGGATCACCAGACATTACTTCTTGTAAAAACGCTCCCAATGTTACAGTGTTAATATGTATTTCTTTAGGATATTTTTGCCTTGCTACTATTTTACCTAATTCTTCCCTATACCAAGCAATTAATTCTTGATCCCAATCAACAGAACAATTATCTATAATGATTATTATATCAATATCACTTTTCTTTTTAGCTGTTTGTTTTGGGACAGAACCAAATAAAGCAATAGATTTTATTAATTTGTTAAATTTTTTATAAACTTTTAATGCAAAATCATAAGCAATATCATAATCTTTTTGAAATGTTTTAACCAAAAACCACCACCTCTTTTAATAAATTAAAATTAAACTTCTTTATTAAT
>SDBV01011658.1_pt1 | contig 11359 bp, 6 predicted proteins | sample 2277081 | NCBI WGS metagenome assembly SDBV01 (sample SAMN10402039, study PRJNA504765) | marine sediment metagenome | isolation source: marine sediment core GS10_PC15, 223 cmbsf | place: Arctic Ocean: Southern Knipovich Ridge | collected 2010
AACCTCGATGGCGACGGTGGCGGTCTCTGGCCGGTCACGGCCGCCGCCGCGGGTGACACGCCAGCCGGCTGCCGGCAGATGCTAGGCAACATCTGGGAGTGGACCGCCAGCGATTTCCTGCCGTACGCGGGCTTCGTGGTCGACCCTTACGAGCAGTACTCGAGGCCGTGGTTCGGCTGTCGCAAGGTCTTGCGTGGCGGCTGCTGGATGACCCGAACGCGCATGCTGCGCCCGACCTGGCGCAACTACTTCACGCCGAATCGGCGCGACGTCTTTGCGGGTTTTCGCACCTGCGCGATCGAGCCGTGAACATCACCCTAGTCAGCCCGGCTCCAGTGACGTCGCTAGGCGGGAACCGCACGACCGCCGTGCGCTGGCAGCGGCTGTTGGAAGAGTTGGGGCACTCGACGAATCTGGTTCAGAGCTGGCAGGGTGACGAAGCCGAAGTCTTGATCGCCCTGCATGCACGAAAAAGCTTCGACTCGATCCGACGATTCCACGAAGTGCGGCCGGGTGCGCCGCTGGTGGTCACGCTGACCGGAACCGATCTGTATTGCGACCTCGACCGGAGCGACGAAGTGCTTCGCGCCATCGATATGGCGACCCGCGTCGTGGCCCTGCAGCCGGCAGCGCTCGAGCGCTTGCCGCGGGCGGTGCACGACAAGGTCCACGTCATCCTACAGTCGGCCGAGCCTCCGCCCTCGCCCCCGAAGACCTCCCCGGATCGGTTCGAAGTCTCTGTGCTGTCCCACCTCCGGGAGGTCAAGGATCCACTGCTGGCCGCGACCGCGACCCGGCGCCTGCCGGCGACTTCGCGCATCGTCGTGCGGCATGCCGGTGCCGCGCTCGACGAGGAACTCGGCCGGCAGGCTCGCAAGGAGACGGAGACTAACCCGCGCTATCGATGGCTCGGGCCCCTACCGTTCGAGCGAGCCCGCGAGCTGCTTGCGAGCTCCCGTCTGCTGGTGCTCAGCTCGCGCGACGAGGGCGGTGCCAACGTGGTCTCGGAAGCGATCGTTGACGGGGTGCCGGTGCTGTCGACCGACATCTCCGGATCCAGGGGACTGCTCGGTGACGACTACCCCGGCTACTACCCCGTCGGTGACGACGAGGGCCTGGCGAGCCTTCTGCTACGAGCCGAGTCCGAACCCGAGTACCTGGCGGAGCTCAAGGAACACTGCGTGCGGTTGCGGCCTCGCTTCACACCGGAAGAAGAGCGGGCGGCCTGGCGAGAGCTTCTGGGCAGCGTTCTCCACACTCGTTAGCGGTCATCGACGGCGATTCGGTGACCAGCGCCGTTGGGTTCCGGAAGCAAGACGCGCGCTACCGAGCTAGAGGCGACCAGTAGGAGCGCTATGATCCATATAGTCGTCCGAAAGTCCAGCAGATCCGTCAGCAGTCCAGCGCTCAACGCGCCGATGGCGTATCCAAGGTCGCGCCACAGACGGTAGCGGCCGATGGCGCTCGCCCGCGTCTGCGGGCCGACCAGGTCACCCACCTGCGCAATGAGGGTCGGGTAGACTGCGGCGGTGCCAATACCCAGCGCGACGGCCGAAGCCGCCCAGGGGATGAATCCATTCAGGCTCGCGAACCCGGCCAGTGCCACTGCTTGAACCAGCAGCCCTCCCACGATTAGGGGGCGCCGTCCGATCAAGTCTGACAGCGTGCCCGTGCCGAGTTGCGTGATCCCCCAAACCGCGGGGTATAGCGCCGCCAGCCATGCGATCTGTCTCACATCGAGTCCCTGCGCGGCGAAAAAGACAGGTAGGAGTCCCCAAGCCACGCCCTCCTTGAGGTTGGTGAGCAACCCCGCTTGGTTCGCGGCGAAGAGGGGTTTGTGGGTCCGGCCTCCGTGCCCTAATCGCGCTGCCCGACCGGATGCGAATTCAGGCGCCCCGCGCGCCGAGGTCGTTTTCACGATCGTATTTTCGAGGTCGACGTAGTGTCTGGTATCGCGAACGCCGAGGAACGTCACTGCCAACCCGAGCAGCGCTGCGCCCAGGGCGATCAGATATGGAGCGGGTCGCGGCCCGTACGCGTCCGCGAGATACCCGGCCCCGAGGGCCGCCGCGGCAACTGCCAGGTACCCGGCACATTCGTTCAAGCCCATTGCCAAGCCGCGCCGCCTCGGCCCCACGAGATCGATTGTCATGATCTGTGTGGTCGACCATGCGAGTCCTTGGTTTATGCCCAGGAGCAGGTTGGCGAACCCGATCCAACCCCACGATGGCGCCCACATGAGGAGGAGCGGCACCGGAATACCGAATCCCCAGGCGGCCAGTAGTATGCGCCTGCGTCCGACTCGCCCTGCCAGATCGCCTGCGAGAAAATTTGCCACGGCCTTGGCAAAGCCAAAGGCGACCAGAAAGCTGATCGTAACGGTCGCAGACGTGAGCCCGAATTCTACCTCGGCGAGAAGCGGAAGGACGGACCGTTCGACGCCAACCACTGCCCCGATGAACACCACAACGAGAAGAAGTAGAGCCACCTGTGATCCATTCTCGCGCAGACCAAGGCGCGTATCCGGCATCCGCATATCTCCTTCGTAGGCAATCGGCGGTGGGGAGGCAGGCTTCAAGAGTAAGCCCCGCAAGGTGCTGTTCATGGACTCATTGAGCTAGGGATAGGAACTTCAACGGGCCTACCTAGGCTGAACGCACGGTAAGCTTGTCAGCCGGTTCCATGAGGCCTACGGTGTCGATTATGGTGTCGATTGATCGCGGCAGATACCGACATTTTTAAGGTCAATTAGGGCAGGTTGCGCGGTCCGTCAGTGAAATGGCGGCATCTTGCCACGATTTGGGTGATACACTCGGCGCCTGATAAGCGTGAGGTCGGTGGTGTCCTCTCAGCTCGCGCTCGCGCGCTCGCTGCTCAGTGTGAAGGCGCCTGACGGCGCCTTCACGGCGAGTCTACCTAAGCCCCATCAAGATCCATCCCGTTCGACATCAGTGACGCGCTTACGCCCTGGGGCGCCTACTCACCGCGACCGTCACCTTCTCGATCACACCGGTGAACTCGTTGTTGCGCTCCTCGTAGTCCTCGGTCACCGGGGTGGCCTCATCCACGCCCACGTCGGCGGTCTCGTCGGCGGAGAAGAGGAAAGGGGTGGTCTTCGCGATCCGTCCTTCAGCGACCTTCTTCCCGTCGACAAAGATGGTGCCCGTACCGCCCGAGCCGGGCTCGCCGCCGTCGTAGGCAAACTCGTAGCGGATGGTGACCTTGCCGGGAGGCAACGGCTGCGGGGCGGTGATGGTGTACCACTGCTTGCCGACCCAGTTGTGGACGTAGGACACCTTGCCGTCCTTCATGTAGAGGCTCCAACCGGCAAACCGCCCGCCCTGGCAGACGATTACACCTTCGCCGCCTTCTTGCGGGATTTCGACCTCGGCGGTGATCGTGTGGGAACGGCCCTTCACGTTGATGAAAGCGTTCTCCATCATGCCGGTCATGCCCGCGTACAGCGTGAGCGATGTCCGGTCGCCCATCAGGTCCGGTCGTCCGGCGACCGCCGCGTCGAAGCGCTCGAAGACTCGGTCGTCGAGGGGGAGGACGTTGTACTTGATCGCTTCCTCCATGAAGAGATCCTGCAGCTCGCGCAGCTTGGCCGGGTTCGACGTGGCCAGGTCGTTCGCCTGACTGAAATCCTCGGCGACGTGGTACAGCTCCCAAGTATCCTCGTCGAGCGGCCCATCTGGCGCCGACGCCCACGGCGTGCGGTGCTTCGTCGCGGCCACCCAACCGTCGTGGTAGATGGCCCGATTGCCGAACATCTCGAAGTACTGCGTGGTGTGCCGATCCACGGCATCCGGGGCGTCGAACGAGTAAGTCAGGCTCACCCCTTCGAAAGGCTTCTGCACCGTGCCGTTGACCGACTCCGGAAACGGCAGGCCGGCCGCCTCCATTACGGTCGGTGCGATGTCCGTCACGTGGTGCCACTGCGAGCGGATCTCGCCCTGCGCCTCGATGCCCTCGGGCCAGTGGACGACCAGCGGGTTCCGCGTGCCGCCGTAGTGCGAGGCGATCTGCTTGGTCCATTGGAACGGCGTGTTAGTGGCTACCGCCCACCCAGCGTGGAAGTGGGGGTAGGACATGGGGCCGCCCCACTCATCCAAACGTCGCAACTGATCTTCGACCACGTCCTGCAGGCCGTTCAGCGCGACGGTCTCGTTGAACGTTCCGGCAAGCCCGCCCTCGGCGCTGGAGCCGTTGTCACCGAAGATGTAGATGAAGAGCGTGTTGTCCATCTCACCCATGGCTTCGATGGCGTCAGCCAGCCGGCCAACCTCGTGGTCCGTATGCTCGGCGAAGGCCGCGAAGGTCTCCATCTGGCGGGCGTAAAGCTTCTTCTCGTCTGCCGACAGAGTCTCCCAGTCCGGTATGTCCTCCGGCTTGGGCGCGAGCTCGGTGCCCGGAGGCACCACGCCCAGCTCGATCTGCCGGGCCAGCGTCTCTTCGCGGTATTCGTCCCAGCCGGCGTCGAACTGGCCCTCGTACTTGGCGATCCACTCCTTGGGAACGTGGTGAGGCGCGTGCGTTGCACCAGTCGCGAAGTAGACGAAGAACGGCCTGTCCGGCGTGAGCGATTGCTGGTACCGGACCCAGGAAATCGCCTGGTCGGTCATATCCGTCGTGAAGTGGTAGTCGGGGTCTTCGGGCGGCTCGATCTTGGTCGTCCCGTCGTAGATGAGCGGCGCCCACTGGTTGGTCTCGCCGCCGATGAAACCATAAAACTTGTCGAAGCCCGAATGCGTCGGCCAGCGGTCAAACGGGCCCGAAACGCTCACTTCCCACGGCGCCGTCTCGTGGTACTTGCCGAAGGCCGCCGTGCTGTAGCCATTCAGCCGCAGCATCTCAGCCAGCGGCGCGACACTCAGAGGCCGCCTACCTTGGTTGCCGGGAAACGCGGTCGCCACTTCCATGACCGAGCCCGCGTTGGCCGAGTGGTGGTTGCGGCCGGTCAAGATTGCCATGCGGGTGGGAGAGCACAGCGCCGTGGTATGGAACTGGTTGTAGCGCAGGCCGCTTTGGGCGAGCCGGTCCAGAGAAGGCGTCTGGATGGGACCGCCAAACATGGTCGCGGTCCCGAAGCCGATGTCGTCGATCAGTACGATGACGACGTTGGGCGCGTCCTTCGGCGCCTTGACCTCGAACCGCGGCGGGGCCGTAGCATTGCGGGCGTCCAGCTCGGTGATCGGCGGGTACTCGGGCTCGGGGATCGGTAGGACGGTGCGGTCGAGGGCCCCGGTCGCCGTTTGTGCGGCCACGGTTCCGCTGCCTCCGGCTATCAGAAACCCTAGCGTCAGAAAGACCTTGCGGAGAATCTGCTTCATTGGTTCTCCTTTGTTAGTTTGTCGAATCTGCGGCTCTATCGAATAGGTTCCAAGTATCGGCGCGTCAATAGGGGATTCTACGTACCAGCCTCTAAGGTGCCGTCCAGACGGCTTGCCTTCGGACGGTACACGCGGCGCCTGATAAGCGTGAGGTCGGTCATCCATCAATTCGGTCAGACACTGATCTTAGGGGATCACCGCTCGCACTTCTGAGAGGTTGTTCCGAGACGCTGCAACCGCTTAGCAGGGCGGGAATCCGGGGCGGGCAACTCGTGCCCACCCCGGGATCCTTAGCCGAGGACGAGCGGGCCTTCAGCCCAGGCTACTGCGTTGCCGCCGTCTGCATCGACTGCAACACCTGGTCGATGCCGAAGCTTGCCGGCTTCTGCCTGGGCGGGAACTCCTGGAATGTGGCCAGGAACCGGGCCACGAATGCCTGTGCCGGAACCAAGGCGAAGATTCGATCGAAGCGCCAACGCCCGTAGCCAATGGCTTCGTGGTCTGCGCGCTCGAACGGGTCGGCGCGCAAATTGAAGAGCTTGGGTAAACGGAGCAGGGTGAATGGGTTCTCCCAAACGTCCATTCCGTGGGCGCGCTGCTCGGCGAAGACGATCTTCCAATTGTTGTACCGCAATCCCACCAGGTTACCGTCGTCGCTGAAGTAGAAGATCTCCCGACGCGGTCCCACGTCGACCTCGCCCTTGAAGTATGGCACGAAGTTGTAACCGTCCAGGTGTACCTTGAACGTTCTGTCGCCTACCCTTTTGCCCTGCAGTAATTCTGCCTTGACGTTTGGCTGGCCCGCGGCGGCCAGGATCGTCGGTAGCCAGTCCAACTGTGAGATGATCTCATTGGAGATGGAGCCTGGCTCGATGACGCCGGGCCAGCGAACCATCGCGGGAACCCGGTAGCCGCCCTCCCAGTTGGTGTTCTTCTCCCCTCGGAACGGAGTCGTGCCGCCGTCCGGCCAGGTGAATGTCTCCGCACCGTTGTCGGTCGAGTAGTAAACGAGTGTGTTCTCGGCGAGCCCGAGCTCGTCGAGTAGATCGAGCAGAGCTCCCACGTGTCCGTCGTGCTCGACCATCCCGTCCGGGTAAATACCTAGGCCCGTAACGCCCTCCGACTCCGCCTTGAGGTGCGTCCAGACATGCATCCGTGTGGTATTGAACCAGACGAAGAAGGGTTGGTCCCGGTCATCGCTGCGACGAATGAAGTCGACCGCAAAATCTAGGGCCTCCTCATCAATCGTCTCCATGCGCTTGCGAGTCAGCGGGCCCGTGTCCTCGATCCGCCCGTCGGCGTAGCTGTGGAGGACGCCGCGAGGGCCGAAGCGCTCATGGAAGGCCGGATCCTTGGGATAGTCTGGGTTCTCCGGCTCCTCCTCGGCGTTGAGATGGTAAAGACTCCCAAAAAATTCGTCGAATCCGTGATTCGTTGGTAGCATCTCGTCCAGGTCGCCCAGGTGGTTCTTCCCGAACTGCCCAGTCGCGTAGCCGAGGGGCTTGAGCAGCTCGGCCATCGTCACATCTTCCGGTTGCAAACCCAGATCGGCGCCGGGCAGACCGACCTTCAGCAGGCCCGTCCGAAACCCGGACTGACCCGTGATGAAAGTCGAACGACCCGCGGTACAGCTCTGCTCGCCATACGCGTCGGTGAACAGCATGCCTTCCCGGGCAATGCGGTCGATGCTCGGTGTACGGTAACCCATCATCCCCTGGTTGTAGGCGCTGATGTTCCAGAAGCCGATATCATCACCCCAGATGACGAGAATGTTGGGCCGGTCCTGCGCTGCCGCTGGGGCAACACCGAAGGTCAGGCCCGCGGCGAGAGCGAGTGACGCCGCACCAAGACGCTTTGCCAACTCAGAAAGTCGCATATGCCCTCCTAGTCCTGGGTTCGAGGAAGCTACGTTATAATCGTTACATCCTACCTCTTCAGATGGTGTAACAAAATAAGGGGATGTACGTATGCACGGGGCTCTTGGTTCGAGGCACGTGGCTGCAAACGCTTGTCAGGTGGCCGTGTACTGACGGGTTCGATCTTTTCGCCGCGCAAGCTCACTCGCATAACGGGTCCCGAGCGACTTTGCGTGCTCGCGTACCCAATCGGTCAACTTCGTCGTGCCTGTCGGTGGCGAGTCGACGTAGAGTAGGCCGGCCATGAGGCCGCGGATCTCATCACGAGTGAGTACGACATCGCGGACCACAAAACCAAGAAGGCGGCTCAGGAGATAGCCGAAGAACGGCGAGACAGATACGATGGGCCTTGGCCTGCGCAGAATCTCGCCAATTTGTTCAACGAGCCCTCGGTAGGTGAATACCTCGGGCCCAATCGCGTTCACTACCACGTTCTTCGTGGTTTGCCCCTGAGCAACGGCCAGTTCTGCGAAGTCATCGACGTAGATGGGCCGCAGTCGATACTGCCCATCCCCGAACACGCCAAAGATCGGGAATCTCCGCAGAATCCAGGCAATGTTGTTGATCAGGATGTCCTCCTTGCCAAAGAGCACGGCGGGACGCAGAATCGCGTATGACAACCCTAAACCCTTCAGCGCGCTTTCCAGCTCGGCCTTCCCTCTGAAATATTCCAGCTCTGAGTCCTCGGAAGGGTTCGTGATGCTGACATGAACGATTCGCTCAACGCCAGCGGCCTCAGCGGCGCGAAACAGCGTGATCGTATTCCTCACGGCGGAGGCGTGAGTGAAGGTGCGGTGATTGAACCGAACCCAATAGGTGTTGTAGAGAACCGACACGCCGGTCAGTGAAGCGATGAGAGCTTCGGGCCGGTCGAAGTTGAACGGATGGACATCCACTTCTTTCCCGAAGGGATTGCGGCGACTCACCGAATTGGTCAGTGTTCGCACCTCGTATCCAGCCAGGAGCAAGCGGCTGGCAATGTACCGCCCAGAGAATCCGAATGCACCGGTGACGGCGTGTATATCTCGTACGGTCATCGCATGGATCCACTTCTTGAGAGCCTCCGCCAAGACCGGCGCTCAGTTACCGAACCCCCGCCAATACCTCCTCCCACCGATCGACCATCCGCTGGAAGGAGAATTTCTCTTTGAGACGGCGTTTCCCCGCCCGGCCCATCGCTCTTCGCTTCTCGGGGTCGGCGAGCAGCTGGGCGCCGACCTCCGCCAGCGCGTCGGCGTTCATGTCTACGATCACACCGGGAGCCACTTCATCGTCCTCTGCGCCAAGCGCCTCCTCCGCGCCGGCAACCGCCGTCGAGACGACGGGCACTCCGCCAGCCATCGCTTCCAGGTTGACGATCGCCAGCGACTCGAAATCGGAGCTGATCACCAGCACGTCGAGCGCGTCTACCACATCGGGTATATCGGTGCGCCAGCCTAGCAGGTGAAGGCGCTCACCAACTCCGAGCTCGGTGGCCAGCGTTTCCAGCGCTTCGCGCTGCTCGCCGTCGCCGGCGATCAAGCAGTGAACCTGCTCCGGCAGCTGCGCAAAGGCTCGTAGCAGGCGATCGAATCTCTTCTGGGTCACCAGTCTTCCGATAGCTCCGATCAGCGGCGCGTCTGGCGCAAGCCCGAGGGAGCGCCGCACAGCCCCACTGGGCTTTGACAAGTAGCCGGGCTCGATCCCCTTGTGAATGGTGACCACGCGAGCGGGGTCGTCACCGGCATCGATGTAGTGGCGACGCACGTCCTCGCTAACGGTCACGACTATGTCGATCCAGTTCTTGAATACATAACGATACTTGAAGTAGTGGGGCACGTTGCGCGACACATCGATGCGAGCGATCACTCTTGGCAACCCGGCGAGCCGTCCCGCTAGCGCGGCGAGCAGGTTCTTCTTGTAGAATCCGAGGATGAGGGCGTCCGTCTTATCCCTTCGCAGCGCACGTGCGAGACGCCATGCATGGTGAACCGCCGCATCCCCACCAAGATACGATTTGCGGACCTCAATGCCTCGCGCCGCCGCTCCTTCTGCCACCACTTCGTGGTTATAGTACATAACGGCATGGTGGCCGCGGCGGCTTAGCCCCTCAAGGAGCTCAGTTTGAGAAATCTCGGCACCGCCCCACTCCCGCGAGGCGTTGTGCAGCGCGATGCGAATACGCCGAGGATCGGCCATGAGGTTTCCTAACCCTTCCTAGCTCTACTCCGTTAAGCCGGCATCGGCGTCCTTGCCAACTTCTGCTGCCCATCCCGGCGGAGCAGGGGCACGCTAGTCTTCCAAGGCTCAGACCGTCAAGTACTTCAACCGGAAGAGTGCGGGAGGTCGTAGTGAGGTGTAGAGGGAATACCCGCCGGTCGCTGGGGGGTGTATATTCGGGTATCAGCGACCAGTCGAGCATCCACCCAGCACTATATGGAACGTAAAACTTCCCGCTTAGGGAGCTTCTTACGCGAACTAGGACGCCGCCACGTGGGGCGCGTGGCCATCGCCTACGCGGCCGCGGCGTTCATCCTCCTCCAGGCGGGCGAGATCATCCTCCCCGCCTTCGAGGCGCCGGCGTGGGGGCTCAGGTCGCTCGTCCTCTTCGTGCTCCTAGGATTTCCCGTCGCCGTCGTCCTCGCTTGGGTCTACGAGATCACGCCCGGCGGGATCCGTCGCCAGGAGGATATCGACCCCGAGGCGCTGGACCGGCGGCGCGCCGAGAGCCTGATGCCGCGCCTTGCCTTCCTCGGCCTTACCCTCGCCACAGCGGTCGCTGTAGGGTTCTGGATGATTCGCTGGACCGTGCCCGAGGAGGCCGTGGACACGCTCGCGCCGGCCGGCGCACCCGTCGGTCTGTCGAGTGGTCCAATCCGCTCGCTGGCCGTGCTTCCGCTCGGCGACTTCTCCGAGAACCCGCAGGACTACTTCACCGCCGGCATGCATGAGGCCCTCATCTACCAGCTGAGCCAGATCGAGGCGCTCCGCGTCGTCTCCCGCACCTCGGCGATGCGCTATGCCGAGACGACCAAGACGGTGCCTGAGATCGCAGCGGAGCTCGGCGTCGAGGGTATAATCGAAGGGTCGGTGCTCCGGGCCGAGGACAGGGTCCAGATCACCGTGCAGCTCATCCACGGACCAACGGACCGGCACATCTGGTCGAACACCTACGAGCGCGAGCTCGAAGACATCATCTCGCTCCAGAGAGAGGTGGCCCGGGCCATAGCCGAGGAGATCCAGGCCGAGCTCAGCTCGGACGAGCGAACGCGCCTCGCCATGGGCCCGCCGGTGGACCCCGAGGCGATTGACGCCTACGCGCGCGGGCGCTACGAGCAGGAGAAGGGGACGCATGAGGCGCTCGAGGCTGCCATGCAGTTCTTCGAGATCGCGGTAGAGAGGGACTCCTCCTTCGCCCCCGCCTTCACCGCCCTCGCCGGCACCCAGATCCTCATCGCGATGGGCGATTCGATGGAGTTCGAGATACCGGAGATCGCTGTCCGGGCCGTCGAGCGGGCGGTTGTCCTCAACCCAGACGACGCCGAGACGCAGGCCGTCGTCGCGGCCGTCCACTCCCAACTCGCCGAGTCAGAGGACTCGCTGGTCCGAGAGCGGCGCATCTTCGCAGTGCACCTCGATTCTCTCGGACCCAGTCGGGAATGGCTGGCGCGCCACACAGAGTTCGGCCGGCAGATGGAGAAGCTGTCGCTCGAGCGGGCAGAGGTGGCCATGGAGTCGCTGCCGCCGCACCTCGTGATCGGATTCGCCAGCCGCAAAGCTGCGGCCGGCGATCACTCGGGCGCCGAGCGGATCCTCCGCGAGCTACTCGATCGCCATCCAGAGGCGATCGAAGCGTGGGAGGAGCTCGAGCACGTGTATACGATGCGAGGCGACTACGCCGGCGCCGCCGGGGTGCGCCGGGAGCGCGCCGTGCGCACGCGGGCCGCCGAGCAGGAAGCGGCCCAGCTGGTTGAGCTCGAGCGTGCGGTGGCCGAGCGGGGCTCCGCGGGCTACTGGGAATGGCGGTGGGAGGACCTCAAAGCGAGGGAGGCCCTGGGCGAGCCGATCTCACACGTGGCCTACGCCGAGGCATCCGTCGCCCTGGGCGAATACGATGAGGCGATCGAGCGG
>SDBV01011659.1_pt1 | contig 11359 bp, 15 predicted proteins | sample 2277081 | NCBI WGS metagenome assembly SDBV01 (sample SAMN10402039, study PRJNA504765) | marine sediment metagenome | isolation source: marine sediment core GS10_PC15, 223 cmbsf | place: Arctic Ocean: Southern Knipovich Ridge | collected 2010
CGATTGAATTGATCACAGACTAGATCATCGACTTGACCTAAGACCAGATCCAAGATTTGATTCTCGACTTGACCTAAGACCGGATCCCAGATTTGATTATCGGTTTGATCCCAGATTTGGGCCTCGACTTCAAGCTTGGGTTGAACCCAAGCTTGAATATCTCCTAGACGACGTTTCATTTTCAATTTAGTAAGCACCTACCCCCCCCCAACGTAATGGCTAACAGGGAAGTATGCCCCAGGGACGGGGGAAATCAAACGAAATATGCACCTTACTTTCCGACATTATAGTCGCGGTAATCTAGAATACACTGGAAAAATTGATAGAACTCTTCCTCGCTAAGGTTTCCTTTAGCAACATTAACCTTATCGATGCACCAAGCTACATTGTTAGGCACATACCCCAAAGAAGGTATCAGGCGATCAAGAGTCATGGAGTTGGGGGACTTTTTTCCTGTGCCCGTTACTGGGCTAAAGCCCTCCTTTGTGTAATAACATTTACCCTGCTGCTTATGATATAGGGCTATTAGATATTCAACTGTTAAGGAGAAGGGCGTGTTGTCTTTTTTACTGCGTCTCTTATACCCGTCCATATTACACTTGATACGATATTTAATCGGGTCCGCCTCCTTTTGTTTGGCTTTGTACCGTTTAAGGCTATCTAGATATCTTGGTCTTAGATCGGGAGATTCGTTTTTCCTCCACCTATCGTACTCTCTGGTGCACTTTTTACACTTAGGCTTGTGCCGGTAGCAGTTTCTCTCTTTAGAAAAGTACCAAGGAAATAGGGTTCCATCACTTTCAACAGCGCATCCTGTACACCTATATTGCTTATCTAGTAATTCTTGAGGAACTTTAGCCATAATTAGTAGTTCTAGGTAACTGTTTTATTGTAGTAGTCTGCAAAAGAAAGCGGACGTGTCTGCGAGAGTGTTGCTTAGGAGTCTTTGGGTTTTCGGCTCCCTTTAACGGCCAGCACGTGTTTACAAAATTGATAAAACTCTTCCTCCACAAGATTACTTTTGGCGGTATTTGCTCTATCTAGACACCATACTACATTACCTACCACATACCCTAGAGAGGGAGTGAGACGATCAAGAGTCATAGATTGGGATGATTTTTTCGTCAAACCTGTAACAGGGGCGAAATCTTTTCCGGTGTAATAACATTTACCTTGCTGCTTATGGTGTAAAGCTATTAAGTATTCAACTGTAATGTTATAAGGTACTTTTTCTTTTCGGCTACGTTTACGGTATCCACCCATATTACACTTAATGCGATATTTAACCGGATCTTTCTCTCGCAGACTATCCCAGTAGCGCTTAACGCCCTCTAAATATTTAGGCCTTAAATCGGGAGAAGTGTTCCTTCTCCAGCTATCGTAGGCTCGCGTGCATTCCCGACATTTCGGTTTGCGACAATAACAATTTCTTTTCTTAGAGAAGTACCAAAGAAAAAGCTCCCCTGCGTCTTCAACCCCACAACCTGTACATTTATACTGCTTATTTAGTAGTTCTTGAGGGATTTTTGTCATAATTAGGGAACTCCTAGATGATTGCCTAGGTAGGAGTATACTAATTTATAGATATAAAGGAAAATGAAATTTTCGATTTAAGCCAAAACAACTTTACGGGTCTTTACTTAGTTGAGGGGAGGGTGCACACTACACGAAGAGAGTTTTGCCTAGACACCAGCCTACCACAAACAAATGAAAAAGATGTATATAGGGATTATTGGAACTGCCGGGAGACGGGCAGATGGAAAGCGCCTTTCGAAAGTCTTATATGTACAAATGTATAAAAAGGTGTTAGAGCTAATCGCAGATGTTCCAGTCGAAGAAAGACACTTAGTTTCTGGGGGAAGTAGTTGGGCCGACCACCTCTCAATAAGCCTTTACCTGGCTGGAGAGGCCGCTTCCCTTACTCTGCATTTTCCAGCAGATTTTGAGGATGGGCAATTTGTAGAAAAAGAAGCTCAATATGATCCTGGGCGCACAGCCAATTACTACCACCATTTATTTGGCTTGAAAATGGACTCAGAAGATCCTCTTTGCACCCTAAAGGGCATTGAGAAAGCGGTAGAGAACGGTGCGGAGTGCTCAATTAGTAAGGGGTTCAAGAAGAGAAACGTACTAGTAGGTCAGGTTGAGCGCCTTTTAGCCTTTACGTTCGGGGAGGGAGATGTCCCAAAAGACGGGGGGACCAAGCATACCTGGGATCGAAGCAAAGCCAGCACTAAAATTCATGTGCCTCTGGGCGAATTAGCCGAATAAGCGTTTGATTTTTGCGTCTAGCCGCGCATACTAAAGTAGGGCCGAGGCATTGCGCTCGTGTGAGAGGAAGAGTTGGGTGCTTACCAAATTGAAAATCACTCAATATAAAGGTACGCCCCAAGTTGATAATCAAGTTGGTGGGCAAGTTGAGGATCAAATCAGGGGAGATCGAGTCCTTTGGCAAACCTCTTGGGAAGTACGAGATCAAGTTTGGCGTCAATTCGCCAACCCAATTATGCGTCAAGTTTTGGCTCAAGTCTTGGATCGAATCCGCTTGCCCTTTGAATCGGAGTTCTTTTAGATGCTTACTAGTTTGAAAATTACGAACGAATTTTGGGATCACGTTTGGGGGCAGGCTGCCGAGCAAGTCGCGAACCAAGCGAAGGCGCAGATTTCGGATAATGGTTGGCGGCAAGTATGGGGGCGCATCGGTATAGGGAGTGGCGCCTCATTGAGGCTACTACTTTCAGAAGCCCTAGAAGAGTCTCTTTAGATGCTTACTGCCCTACACCGTCACCCAAATTACGTCTCAGTCGAGGGTCAGCTCGGAAGATTCATTGAGTATACAGTTTTTTTTACATTCCCAACCAGGCGTAAAGTCGCAGGACCAGTCGGACGGCAAATCAGGCTACTCCATTGGCCCACCCACGAGCAGCTTCGAGAAGCCGTAGAGGAGGCGGCTGCCAGCCTATAAACCTAAATTTTGTTGCCGTGAAGGATGCTTTCTGGTATACTGATATGTGAGTTTTTAATATGAACAACTAAATAGGAACATACAGTCATGGCAGCCATATATCGTAGAAAAAAGGCAAAAAGAGATAAAGACCGAGACGCAAAAAATCGGTATATTTTGTATTGGGCCAAGAGGATATATATCTACAATATGCTAGGGGGAGAGTGTATCCGCTGTGAGAATAAACGCTCCTCAGTGTTAGCCCTACATCACCACGATGGGAAAGAGGAGTCGATCAACGAGCTTTTTGGGAGAAAGGCTCGAATTGAAGACATCATTGCGGAAGCACAAAAGTGCCAGCTTCTTTGTGAAAATTGCCATCGAGAAGTGCATGAAGAACTAACCACACCAATCCCAAGAACTCGCCAAAATAAAGAAATCGTACTACAGATCAAAGGAGGAGCATGTTGCACCCAATGCGGATACAATAAATCCCTAAATGCCTTAGACTTTCACCACCCGGACCCCGCCAAGAAGGAGTTTGGGATCGCTAAAGCTGTAACTCGATATACGTGGAAAACTGTTGGAGACTTAGAAGACTATATAGTTGAGGAGATAGAGAAGTGTGAGGTACTGTGTGCGAATTGTCATCGAGATCATCACTTTGATTGGGAAAGATTTGAGTGTTGCCGCCTGGAGATAGAGGCCAAATCAAAATGCCTCAAGAGTAAGAATAAGGTCAAACAAGACGAGGTTATTGCACTTCACCAGGAAGGCAAAAGCGTCAAAGAGGTCGCTACACAATTATGTTGTTCTATAGGGAGAGCTTATGAAATACTACAAGCTCATGGCCTTAATTCTGCACCGCATAGGGTAGACCGTGCCCGTATTTTAGAGCTACACAGGCAGGGCCTCTCATCTAGGCAGATTCACAAAGAAACCGGATACTCTTGTAAGATCATTCTCCGACACATAAAGGAGGGGACTAATGAAAATCACAATCGCCCAGATAAATACGACTCCTAATGATTTTCAGGGGAATCTAGCCCAGATAAAAGAAGGCATTGAGACCGCGCACAAGGAGCAGTCTGATCTGTTGCTGTTTTCAGAACTCTCTATTCCTGGGTACTTAGTAAAAGACCTGGTGTACCGAGATAGTTTTATCACAGATAACCTGGAGGGGGTTCAGCAGGTTGTGGGGTGGTCAAAAATTGCCCCACAACTTAATGTTATTGTTGGCTACGTAGACAGGAATCCCACTGGCACTGGGAAACCCGCAAGAAATATGGCCGCAGTAATTCAGAACGGGCTTATTAGGGCAACTTATCAGAAACGACTTCTCCCCTTTTATGACGTATTCGATGAGGGTCGTTACTTTGAGCCAGGTACGTTACCATGCGTTTTTGAGGTTGCGGGTAAGAAGTGTGGGTTGTCTATTTGTGAAGACATTTGGTGTGACAAGGGCCAGGACGACTACAACTATCCCATTAATCCAGTTCAAGAATATCGGGACTTAGGTGTTCCGGTTTTACTAAACATCAGCAGTTCACCCTTCAACAAAGGGAAGATAGAACTGCGCCATAAGATGTTAATGGAGATATTCAAGTCTGGGTTTGATGTTGTGGCGTATGCGAACCAAGTTGGCGGTCAGGATGAGTTGGTGTTCGACGGCAATAGCGCAATTGTGTGGAAAGACCCTCATGGGCGCACTGGCGTCGAGGACTTTTTCTCATTCTCATCGCCCCCTAGACCCTCCACAATCACAGTGGACACCGCTGACCCAAAAACTAAGAATATGAAGGGCCAATTTTATGAGTGGAACACCATTGAGGATCTAAAAAATGCTATTACCCTTGGTATTAGGGATTATGTGCAGAAATCCAAGTTCACTGACGTAGTGGTGGGAAGCTCAGGAGGAATTGACTCTGCGCTTACTATTGCGTTGGCCTGCGAAGCATTAGGGGCAGAGCATGTTCATGCGATTATGATGCCCACTTCTATTAGTAGTGAGGGCTCAGTTGTAGACGCAAAGGCGCTTCATGCAGCCTTGGGATGCCGCGAATACACCGTCCCTATCGACCATTCGCCTCTTATCGCCCATATTACTAGCAGCCTTCCAGAGCCGCAGAGAGCCGGATATAACGCAGTAGCGGACGAGAACATTCAGGCCCGTCTACGGGGACTAACTATCATGTTCTACGCGAATGCGTGGGGGCTTCTTCCGCTTGCGACTGGCAACAAAACCGAATTAGCTTTAGGGTATTGCACACTTTATGGGGACATGAGTGGTGGATTCGCCCCTATTTCTGATCTTTACAAAGACGAAGTATATCGGATCGCCGAGGTAGTCAATTCAAGGCGTCACCGAGAGATTGTCCCAGAGGCAATTCTCAATAAGGCCCCTAGTGCGGAGTTGGCACCAGGACAAACAGACGAAGCCTCGCTACTTCCTTATCACCTGCTAAATGCTATTGTGAAAACCTATGTGGAAAAATACGTGGACGATTTTCAAACATTCACGCGCTGGATTGAGGATAACCTCTTAGGGGATCGGGCCACTCGAATCCATTATGATACAAAGGAATCCATCAAAGTGTGGTTGGCCGCAGAGGGTTCAGAGAAAGAATACCTGGAGATGGTGCGTAAGATTGATATGGCGGAGTTCAAGCGCCGTCAGGCTGCCCCTGGAATAAAACTCAGCCCGGTAGCGTTTGGGTCTGGGCGGCGTCTCCCAATCGTACAGCGCACGAAAGCCCACTCCAAGACCGCAACAAATAGAACCTTGCTTTTTTAGGAAAGCCCAATGGACGAAAATAAAACAGTTTGGGAAATTCTCGTACCAACCGAGCATACTAATCCTAAGCGCCCAATTCGGACTAGGCATCACCGCGTATGGGACGCAAAGGTTCGTGCGATTACTGGGGGGCTAACAATCTGTAAGCCCGCTACAGGCCACTGGGTTAGCCCTAGTGGTGAAGTTTTCGTGGAGCGCATGATTCCAGTTAGAATTATTGCGACTCAGCCACAAATGGAAGAAATAGTTAGTATGACCATTAAGTATTATAAACAGGAGGCAGTTCTGGCTTACGAAATTGCTCAGAACTTTATCCTCCGACATGCGACAGAAAAGTAAAAAATGGAAGGACAATTGGTAAAAAATAAACCTAATGGGATTTTTAAGAAGCTCCCAACTATGGTGAAAGCGCTTTGCTGGCGCAACGACGGGGGCTGGATTATAGGAGGAGCCGCTAGGTATCTGCTTGGAGAGGAAGAGGGACCACCCCGAGATTGGGACATAATGATCCCATTTTCTACATGGCCTAATGTGGCCTTCTTGATCCCAGAAAACGCCACCCTAAATTCTTTTCGAGGTTTCAAGTTCAAAGTGGATGGTATAGAGTACGATGTGTGGCCCGGTGATCTGAGCCACTTAGTCCTACAGGCAAAGATTGATATACGGGCCCTGCAACCCTTTGTGGGACGTTCACTTTTATGTACTACGCTGCCGACCTAAAACTATTATGTTGACTCCCCTTGATATTCCGGTGGTTTCTGGCCACCTTTTCAATCAAGCTACAGACCAACTACGCCTGAAAGAACGTTATCGTTATGTAACAGGAATGTTTGATGACTTTTGTTGGGCTATATGGGATGGGAGTAACCAGGCAGTTTATCAAGCTGTATCCCGCACAATACGAAGGCATTTATTTGAGACTATAGAATAGAGGAATTATGCGCTACCTACTAAGCCTGCTGGTTCTCCTGATGCTTTCGTCAGTTGCTGTTGCGGATGAGCGACTATCATGGGGACCATTCATCTCCCGCTCTACGGGGGTTATTAAGGTCCACCAACTTCGACCTAATCCAATACGTGTGGATGTGTTGGAATCGGGGGAGATGGAAGTCGTGATGTCCTTTGCGTATGGGAATATTTGGCACCCAGGTAGGAATGTCTTTCTGGACTATGAGTTCTCACGAACTAGTCTCGCTGTGTATATGGGTGGCGGCGAAGGAACCGAAATCGGGGTAGAGATTGGGGGCTACACTCATTTTGGAGGGTTCCTTGATGGGAGCCTGGAGGCGTCCCATAAACTGCTCGGCTTTCCGCAGGATGGTAGGAATTGGTATCCGCGAAACGAATCCATAATGCGTTGGCCCACTAGAGTATTTGGGGGCCCCGGCAATCAAATTCAAGATATTAGTATTTACCACAAACAACGATTTACTCCCGAAGGCTCAGATATTGTGGTGGCGGGCGGGCTAACAGGTAAGCTAAACATCGCCCCAGCCCTTTACGGAACTGGGGAACATGATGTGGGGTTATGGTTAGGCGGCAGGCTTCCTATAGTTGACGACTTTCAGCTATTCGGCTCGTCCACACTTACTTTTATGGGCAAGGGAGGCAAAGAGTTCTTTGGGGTCCAGTTGGCACGTATGCAGTGGTCGATTTTTGGGGCTATGGGGATTCGCCTATCTGACACCCTAACCCTCTTCTCGCAGAGTCTAATAACTAGCCCAGTGAGTACGGGTACGAATGTTGGGCTGCTAAGTGAAAATACCTATGAGGTCACTACTGGGCTGCGGGTTGCCTTTTCCAATATCTCCGGTCCAGGATTTATGGAAATGGGCATCACCGAAGATGCTTTTATTTTGGGAAATGCGGCCGACATCACTTTTGTGGTGAATATGGTTTTGAGGTACTAATGATGTGTATATTCAGTATAGGTAGAGCGCCAGATCTCTTAGTAGGTCTTCTCTTACTAGTACTCCTTCCCTTTGTGTTGGCGAGTGATCGCTCCATCAAAGACAATATGCAGCATAAGTTCCTAGTTGGGATGACCACCAGCGTTCACCAGCAAATCACCAAAGACGCCTGTGCGGAAATTGGTGCGGAGGACTGGGGGTGGACAATGGGCGCGGATAGCCTGGGTAACACTGATATGGTGTTGCGTCGCATCCGGGCGAAAATAGATGTAGCGGATATGCCTATATTTAACTCCGCCCCCATAAGCATTCATTTCGATAACATTGTATTCGAGGAAGGCGGCTATCCAGAAAGATATGATACTATTGAGGAGCTAAATACCCAGTGGGCAGATTTTTTAGCCTCCTATGAGGCCCTTACTGATGCGGAGGAAGACGACCTAGATGTATTCTACGACGCCTCTAGCGTATTTGTGCGTTCGTTAGGCTTCATCCTGCACTCCCTACAAGATCTGTATGCGCACTCTAATTATGTGGAGAGAGCCTTAGAGGAGAACGAAGAGTTGGGGGTGGAAGATATTGGGTATGTTGAGGACGTTGGGCCCGACCCCGATAACCTAGAAGAACCATTTTCTTATTACTATGAAGAGGGGTTATATACGGGAACCTATCGCGAAGACCCAAGGGAGGATATTCCACACCATGATGAGATGTGCAAAGACGGCCCTGAATTTGCGCGAGGCCCCCAAAGAATCCCAGACACCAACGAACATACGCTATTTGACTACGCAAGAGCCGCCGCAGTAGCCCATAGTATTGCATTTCTCACTTTTGTGAATAACTATATAGATGAAGAAAAATGTGAGTTGTTGTTTGAAAACTTACAAAAAGGACTAAATCATCGTCGTTAGGAGGCGCTATGCCCACCCCATTACAATTATTTCCAGAAAGACAACTATCTAGCCATTGGGGGCTGGGCTATAGGCGCCGAAGATTATCGGTTAGAAGTCAAGTCAATAGACAATTATCAGTTGCTCAAAAAGAACAGTGCACCATTGAGCAGCATATCGGCCCCATTGGCCTTATGGACTATATGTTGTGGCAGGATATGCGCACCCAGTTGCTTCAAGATAATCCATATTAAAAGCACTTTAGGCCCGTTTTCTCTTGATTTTCCCATCTAACGGCGCATACTTTCTTGAGGGGGAAGGAACCACAATCTAAAGGAGTACAAAAATGAATACCGCACTAATTTTGGTAGATTTGCAGAACGATTTTATGCCCGGTGGTGCCTTGGCGGTTCCGGGCGGAGACGAAGTAATCTCAGTGGCTAACGGGCTTATCCCTAAGTTCGACACTGTTGTGCTTACCCAGGACTGGCATCCAGTCAATCATGGGAGCTTTGCGAGCCAGCATGAAGGCGCAGAGCCCTTTCAGGAAGTAGAACTAGAGGGCCTTCCCCAAGTTGCGTGGCCCGATCACTGTGTACAGGGTACTGAGGGCGCAGAGTTTCACGTTGGTTTGCAGTACGACGACAACAGGGTGCATGTGTTCCAGAAGGGCACAGACCCCAAGGCAGACTCCTACAGCGGGTTTTTTGACAATGCGAAGCGTGGCGATACCGGCCTAGACGCTTTTCTTCGTGAGCGCGGCATTAAGTCCCTTCATATCATGGGTTTAGCCACCGATTACTGCGTCAAGTTTACTGTCTTGGATGCCCTAGACCTCGGATACGACGTAAAGCTGGTCGTGGACGGGTGCCGTGGATTGACTCAGGAAAGCTCCGCAGACGCCATTCGCGCCATGATGGATAAGGGCTCCAAGTAAAACAAGCCAAAAATTTACAAAATTGCTAAAGCCATCTGATTTATAGGATTGTCGGCTTACCAGAAATCTGTTACAATCTGGATAAGTTGATCGATTGATAAGTCTAAGGAGTTAGCGATGGCTACAATTCACGAAGTAACAGATAATGGGCGATTTATTCGAACAATAGCGATAGAGGGAGACACCTATCGCTACGTTGAAGTAGATCCTAATGCGAGCAGTGACGATCAGGACATGTTCCATGGAGGGAAAGTCCTTCAGGCTGTTGTGGACGCCATTCCAGAGACCAATGACACGAGGCCTTTTTACATTCACCTAAAAGATGGTGTTTACTTCGAGACCCTTTTTCTGACCCAAGATTTGGCGTCTGCAGGGGATCGGCTCATTGTCTTTAAGGGGGATAGTAGTGAAGGCACTATTATTCGCAGCTCGGATACGAATGCGCTCAGCGTAATCCATACTGGGAGCAACTCCAATACCCTCAAGCTAAAGTTCGAGGATATTGCGTTTGAGAGCCCGGACTCACTTGTAACAGCCTTCATTGCAACCATCATCGCTGGCGGTATTGAGGTGGAGTTTAAGAATTGCCGCCTCAATGTTCCAGGCAGCGCGGCCAGGCCCCTTAACTGTACTACAGATGCCGACTCTTTCGTCAAAGTTACATTCCAAGGCGACTCCCCAGAACAAGCTCTTATATTCGGCCGCAACGATGTAGACGGCCTCTTTCAGCTAGTCAATGCTGAAAGCTTCATGCACTTTAAGAACTGTAAGTTCATCCCCAATGACACTGTGCTAGTGCCTGTGTATATTTGGGAGGTCCTTAATGGGTCCTACATCATTTTCGAGGACACACAAAATGTAGGTCCTGGTGATAGTGTGCACCAAATTCAAGGAGATGCTACTGGTACTGCGGGTGCCGTGCACTTCCTTGGCCAAAACGTACAGGAAACCGGAGTCCCAGGCAACCCATTTACGGTTTTGTCCAATGGTGGGACACGACCTGCAATTCACGGCGCGCACGTCACAATTTCTAAGCAGATTGATATTAGTGGGGCCAGCACCACCCCAGTAGTAATGCTCCCTGGAGCCGATAGCGCGATCCTTGAAAGTGTTAGCATCGGATCCCTCAGTGGAACCACAGCCGCCACTACTGTAGATGTGGAGACTAGTGCGGGGGTTAACTACATGACCACACGTACTTTGGACACCCCGGTCATTGCGGCAGGTGCGGCAGGTATTCAGTTTTTGGCATTTGACGAAGCCGCGAACGCAGAGCAGGTTAGCCTTGGGGAGTTTATGGTAGTCACGGTTGCGGGCGCATTTGCGGCCGAAACCATTACTCTAAACTTCAATCTTATCTACATGAATCACCGAGACATAAGCTAAACGCTTTAAGGTAAAGAAAAAGCCCGGCGCAAACCGGGCTTTTTGCGTACTTAAATGTATTTATGCAGGAACCGGAACAACATTAAAGGGCTTGAACTCAAAGCACCACCGGATAACTGCTGTTCCCGCTGCCGCCACGAGACCAGTTGATCCGTAGGTGTCTGCTGGAAGAAAAACATCTACTACTTGGGTAATGCTGCCTGCGGCGGTAGAGCGAACCTCCACTGCTCCCCAAACCCCTACAGCAGTTGTAGCGATAGCCCCACCTATGGCATCGGCCGCATTGACATCAGTTGTAGCACCCGCCACCCCACCAGCGTCTGCAAAGGCTTTTATGACGAACAGAATAAAGAGCCAGTCAGTCGCTACCCCCCCCCAATCATCAAATGTAGTCGGAAAGAGCGCTTGAGTCACCTTCACTTCAGCCCCATCTTTAGACGTGAATTTAACAGGCGCATTAACCGCTCTAGCTAGGTCATTTATGGGAATAGTAAAGGT
>SDBV01011660.1_pt1 | contig 11359 bp, 8 predicted proteins | sample 2277081 | NCBI WGS metagenome assembly SDBV01 (sample SAMN10402039, study PRJNA504765) | marine sediment metagenome | isolation source: marine sediment core GS10_PC15, 223 cmbsf | place: Arctic Ocean: Southern Knipovich Ridge | collected 2010
CAGATCAAGCGTTACACTGGAGGAGGTAATACTCACATTGGCCGTAACATCTTCTTCAAGCCGGTAATTTCCTGCCGAAGAAATCGTGATAGTACCACCACTAATATCGCTGGAATCCAACAATGTGGGCGTTAGCTCATCAATACGTGCTTCAATCACATCAAGTTTGCTGTTTTCAGCAGCAACGATCGTATCAATAACATCAACCTTGCTCTCAACAGTATCTCCCCACAACACCTTAAGCGCTTCCCACTGGGGACCAGCCGCTAAAAGCGATAACAGAAGCAATAAATCGTTTGAATACAGTTTCATGATTCCTTTTAGACGTATACGTTCGCATACACACTTACCGCCGTACTGCTCGGTGGGTTAGCGAGAGCAAAACCTTTTTCAATACCACTTGCCAGCAAATCAAATCGTATCGTGTTGGCAATATTATGCGCAAAGTTTCCAAAAACAACCGACGCTGCTGGTCCAGCCACTACATTATCATCAATCGCTTTGCCGTCGACACCGCTTGCTGGGCCACCGGTTCCCGCAGCACCCGTGTTACGAATAATGCAATTATGCACCGAAACATCGGTGGAACTGCTATCAATAAATATTCCATCGCCGCCATCACCTTCAGCACCGGCACCATTCCCTCCGGCACCGGTTTTGAATATCGTACAGTCGGCAATCTCCACATCAGTTGAACCATTCACATTAACGCCATTTCCACCATCTCCTGCGGTTGCAGAATCGCCACCATCTCCCGTTGAAATCAGACAGTTACGAATCAGAATATTATTGGCAGCAGCAAACAAACTAATACCGTGCCCACCCCTAAAAGCACCGTCACCAGCACCAGTAATAATCGTGCAGTTTTCTACAATCCAATCATTCCCTGCAATCTCGATACCATCTTTTCCTTGTTCTGATAGGCCTGCATCCGCACCGCGTATTGTAATATTCGATATTCTTGTTCTATCCGAGGCAGCAGTAATAGCAGTACCACCTCCCGCACCTGCCGGGGGCAACAGCGTACCATTTTTGATCGTGGCATTATCGCTTGAGATAAGAATCGTTCCGGTTAAACACAAATCATTGAGATCAAGCGTCACGCAGCCGGCAGTAATCGTAACGTCAGTGGTAAGCGCAGCAGCCAATGTGTAATTTCCTGGGTTTGCCAAATCAATGTTGCCACTCACAATATCTGCAGACGTTAAAAAGGTGGTCCCATTATTTATGGTTGCATCAAGAATAGAAAGTTCTTGGTCAATAATATCAATCTTGCTCTCAACACGATCCCCCCATAACACTGCTTTTACAGATCCAACTGTCAGAACCACTAGTACAGCGCCCATCAGCAATACCGTTTTGATATCTTTTTTCATTCCTGCTCCTTTTTCAGATACATAATAGTCGATGAAAACACCCTACCGCGACAGTTAGAAAAAAATCTATGGTCTGCTACTAGTTTGAAAAAACGTTAGATAAACACGTTCGCATACATGCTCAATGCAGTACTCGTTGGCGGGTTTGAAAGATCAAAACCGGCCTCGCTATTAACGTCTTGTAAGTAATAGCGAATTGAATTGGAAATATTATACGCAAAATTGCCGACAACAATAGATAGGTTGGCAGCCGTGGTTACCTCATCCCGAACCGCCATGCCGGCTATCGGACTTCCACCCGATCCTGCGGATCCCGTACCTGATATATCACAATTGCGCACCTTAGTATCTTCACAGGTGTCCCCTTCAATAAACACCCCGTGTCCCCCACTTCCGCCAGTGTTACCAAACCCACCTCCTCCAAGATTCTGTATCAAACAGCTATCTATAGAGACTTGCAGAGTCCCCCCATCAACCTTAATCCCATGCCCCCCATCTCCACCGGTTGCATTCGAGCCGTTACCGCCACTACCGGTTTGTTGGATGGTACAACGAGCAATTTCAACAAAAACACTGCCACTAGCATTAATTCCTATTCCCCCATTCCCTCCATTATTTGATCCATCGCCAACACCGCCCGCGCCGGTACCAAGTATCGTACAATCTTCAACTACAACAATATTGCTACTACTCATAAGAATACCGGTTCCCCCATTACCTCCGGCAGAACCACTCGACGCTCCTCCTGCACCCGTAGTAATAGTACAGTTTTTTATGAGAATTCTATCAGCCTGAGCCGAAACTTCAATGGCATTCCCACCGGCACTGTTGGTTGCCCCAGAACCAGAATTAAAGGTACACCCCTCAATGATCCAATCTGCACCTGCAATATTAATGCCTTCTATCCCCGCACCATCTTCGGCTTTGATTACCACATTGGCTATACGAGTTCTATCTGAAACAGATGTAACGGTAATTCCGGGAGATCCCCCTGCAGCCGTTGGCAAAACTGTTCCATTCTTTATTGTTGCTTCATCAGCAGTAATCGAAACAAAACCGGTAAGGCATCGATCATTCAAATCAAGAGAAACACAGGCAACACTAATTGTAATATTGGAAGTAATATCTTCCGACAAACAGTAGTTACCAGCTGTTGATAATGTAATAGAGCCACCACTTACATCACCCGAACCCAGTGGAGTCGGTGAGCAGGCAAGCAATTCATCTATTTTACTTTCAACGTCATCCCCCCACAACTCTGCTCTTGCGGATCCTACAAACAAACCGCTTACAATACAAACCAATAAAAATGCTTTTTTCGATTCGATTATCATAATAACTCCCCTGTAACGCATTACATAACCAGAGCAGCCTATCTCGCGGCAACAGGAAAAATCTATATTTTAAGAAAAGAGCTAGATAAACACGTTCGCATACACGCTCACGGCCGTACTACTCGGGGGATTGGAAAGCACAAAGCCACTTTCAAGACCACTTGCTTGTACATCAAATTTTATGGCATTCGCAATATCGTGCGCAAAATTGGCATATATTTTTGAAGCATTCGCACCAGCAGCTACGTTGTCATCAACCGCTTTGCCAGCAACGCTGGGCCCACCGCCACCCGCTCCCGTATTTGATATCGTACAGTTGTGCACTGAAATATCAGCATTAGAAGCTCCTATAAAAACCCCATTCCCGCCATCACCTCCCACAACAGCACCACTGCCACCTGCGCCCGTATCGGAAATAATGCAGTTGCTAACCGCTATTTTTGTGTTACTTGCCGAAGCAATAAAAATTCCATGCCCGCCATGCCCGCCATCACCAGCGGCACTACTTCCCCCATCTCCTGATTTTTGGATCGTACAGTTTTTTATAAACACGTTGTTTGCTACACTCGTAATGAACGCAATGCCATGCCCCCCATCACCCGCATCTGCTCCTCCTCCTGAGCTACCACCCATACCTGCTCGAAACACGGTGCATTCTTCTATCACCACATTATCGGCTCCTACAATTTCAATACCATGCCCCCCATCACCCGTTCTGTCACCACCATCGCCTCCTATAAGCACGCTGTTGGCAACCACCACGTCATTCGCATCGCTCGTAAGGACAATGCCACTCCCCCCATCACCCGCTGATATGCTGAACAAAGCCCCCCCCGCTCCTGCAATGAACGTGGAATGTCTAACCTGCACATCATCACCCGCAACCTGAATCGCATCCCGCCCTAGCGTATCAAAAGCAGAATCAACACACTCAACGGTTACGTTATCGATAAAGAATTTGGAAACTCCTAATGCCACATCAATCCCTGCCGACGGCGCCGCACCTCCTGATGGTGCGGGCGGGTTAACAAACCCGTTTTTAATCACTGAGAAACTTCCACTACTAACCGCGATACTCCCGGTTACGCAGCGCCCATTCATATCCAAAAGCACGCAGGATGCGCCAATTGTAACGTCTGCGGTGATATCTTCTTTTAAGCAGTAGCTGCCAGCAGTAGAAATTCCAAGCGTTCCGCCCATCACACTTGATTGACCCAGTTCAACAACACCGCACGCCACGCCAGTCGTAGAGGTGTCAATTAGATCAACTTTGCTTTCAATCGCATCCACACTCAGGCCAATCCGTTTTACAATCCACCACAAGGATTGCCCAGAAATAATCGGTGCCACGGTGGCGCACAAGGGAAAAACCACTAGCGCAAGCATGCTTACTACAAAACTAATGCGGATCCACTGCTTCATTATTTCTTTACATCCTCACGACATGTACGCATTCACAAACTGATTTGGCTCTGAAAGAACAGTATTATCCGGTGGGTTTGCAACCAATGTTCCGTTCTCAATTCCCCCTGCCTGAAAATCATACTTAATTGAGTTTGCAATATTGTGAGCAAAGTTGCGTAAAAATACTGATAGGCTGCCCACGGTGGTTACCGAATCAAAAATTGCTTTACCTCCAACAGGGCTACCGCCCGAACCCCCCGTTCCCGCAGCGCCCGTGTCGCGAATAATGCAATCATGCACCGCAACATCAGTACAATCGCTTAAAACACGTATACCATCTCCCCCATCACCAGGAGTACCAGCTCCATCTCCATCTCCACCTGCGCCTGTTGCCATAATAATACATCCATCAATTTCCACATCAGTCGCTGCTTCAATATGAATGGCATTCCCTCCATCACCACCATCCGCATCTGGAGAATCGGTTCCATTGCCTCCTGCACCAGAATATATGATGCAATCACGAATAAGTGTTCTCGTTCCATTTACTTGAATGCCACGCCCCCCAGCAAAACCAGTTGTGGCGGCTGCACCATCGCCCCCTCGAATCGTGCAACCAATGATTTGCACATCCTCTCCGGAGCCAATTACCATACCCACTCCACCGGCCTTCGTTGTTGCAGCAGGGGAGTGTATCGTAACATTGCGTACTACTGCCCTATGACAACCAGAACTAATTATAATGACGAAATTGGCTCCAGCAGCCTCATCAACCCATATAAAGGTTCCATTCTCTATAGTCACATCAGTATTCAACGCCTCCACTACCACATTCCCTGTCACTATCCGATTATCTAAATTCAGCAATACACAAGAAGCTTGAATTGAGATACCCGCCGTCACATCCTCACCCAATTGATACGTACCAGGCGTGGTAATCGAAATAGTACTCCCGCTAATATTAGCAGAAGTAAGCACTGTTTCTTCGCATGCCTTGAGCGCATCAAGTTTGCTTTCAATAATATCGGATGTTTGCCCAATACGTTTGACCATCCACCATAATGATTGGCCAGAAACTACTGATCCTACGATTGCAGTAAGGGGTAATGGGAGGATCAACATCAAACATAGAATTAACTTTTTCATATTCTTCAATCTCACGAATAAAAGAAGTTCACAAACTGATTGCCTATAATCGTAGAATTCGGTGGAGGATAGGCCATAAAAACGCCATCCTCCGTACCACCCGCTTGCAAATCATATTTCACGGTATTGGCAATATTATGCGCCACGTTACGCCACACAAAGGATTCACCTGTTCCTGCTGGCTTCAGATCTTCAACCGCTTTGCCACCAACACCATTTGCATCAACCCCTGTACCACCCGCACCCGTATTACGGATCACGCAATCATGCACGGCAACACTACTCGGATCAGAACTAATTGCTATCCCATGCCCGCCATCACCACCATTGGCAGTACCAGTAGGCCCACTGGTATTATTCCCACCAGCACCCGTTTCATATATAAGGCATCGATCAATTTCTATATCCGCTGCCCCTGCGTCGAAAACATTAATGCCATTTCCGCCAGCTCCTGCTGTATTATCACCATCAGAGGTATTTCCTCCTGCCCCCGATAAAATAACACAATCACGAATAACTATATTGTCTCCATCAATCTCAATACCATGCCCTCCAGCCAATCCTGCACCACCTCCAACAACGCCAGCATCCCCTCCCTGCACCGTACAGTTGAGCACCTGTATCTTTGAACCACTCAATACCATACCTTTGGCACCAGCAACGCCTCCCGTTACCGCCGTATCCTTCACCGTAATATCTGAAAAGAGTACATTGCTGCTTCCAGATGTAACCTGCATACCAAGCGTACTTGCTGCAAAGTTTGCAAATACAAATCCGCGGGTAACCGTTACATCTGCAACATTATTTTCAACGCTAATAAAGCCATCAACGCGACGATTATTTAAATCAAGAAAAACACATGAGGCGCGTATCGTAATACCTGATGACACCAACACATCTTCTGAAAGGCAATACATCCCAGGTGATGTGATTTCAATGTTATTCACAGAAATATCATCTGAACTCAACGACGTTTGCGCGCAAACAGACAACGCATCAATTTTACTTTCAATTATATCTGCCGTCTGCCCAATCCGCTGCGTAATCCACCACAATGATTGACCAGAAACGATTGAACCCACCACCGCACAAATAGGGGAAAAACTTACTAATACGATGAATACTATAATTTTTTTCATTGCATCATTCCTGCATAAATACATTCACCATATAATTATTAATTGTCGCGGTTGGGCTAAAATCATGAAACACGAGATCAGTTCCATTTTCAGTACCACTGCCTAGTAACTTATAATTCACTCCATCAATATCATACGCAATATTACGGAATATGACCGAGCTCGTCGTAGTCACCAAATCAACCACCCCATTAGCCACTTTACCTCCTGCCGTTCCTGCGTTCCTTATAATACAATCATGCACAGAAACCGCATCCGAGCCACTCCCAATATGAATTCCATCACCCGAGGTACCAGTCCCTCCCGTTGTTAAGCCCACTCGCAGGATGGTACAGGAAACTATTTCCGCATGTACCGCATTATTGATATGAATACCATATCCCCCGTCACCAGGCACAGTTCCTGATCCACCATTTCCCGATGAAAGAACACAATCTTTTATAACCGTATTGGTAGCAGCACTCGTGACCTCAATACCATCACCCCCATCACCCGGACTAATAAATACCTCATCCCCACCCGCACCGGCTATAACCGTGCATCCCGTTACTTGCACATCGGTGCCAGAAATTTGCATGCCGCTGCGCCCTGCTATTTCATCACCAGAATCAGCGCAGCTCACCTGCACATCCCGAATACGTACCTCGCTCACATTCGCACCGGTCACAATCGCTGCTTGGGGAGCAGCAGTTGGAGAATCTAGCGTCAACAATCCATTCTCAATCACCACATTACTCGTCGTTCCTGCCACCTCAATCACCCCGGTCACACAATGCCCATTCAGATTAAGCGTCACCCCGGAGGTATTTGCTATCAAAATACCGGCAGCCAGATCAGTGGCCACACAGTAGTTGCCTGCAGTAGATAAGGTAATAGTTCCTGTGGCAGCGACATCGGCCGTATCAAGCACCTCGCCACCGCACACATCCAGCGCATCAATTTTCGTTTCTATGCTATCGTACGTTGCAGCAATGCGTTTATCGATCCACCACAACGATTGGCCGGAGACAACCGTGCCAACTTCCGCAGTCAGATAAAGAGAAAAGCTGAGAATACAAATTGCGCATACTAGATACTGTTTCATCTTCTCCTCAAACTATTTGCACATTCACAAAATCATTACGCACAAATGACCCAGAAATCGGTGGATTGCCGGGATTACCGCTCGGGCCAGGACTGTTATTCAAGAAAAATGCAGTTCCATTACCTTTATCATAGGCAACGTTGCGGAAAATTACTGACAAAGCGCCTGCTGCTACCACTAAATCGCGAATCCCATCACCATTCTCTCCCGTCGTTAAACCACCGCCACCCACACCGGTACCTCGTATCACGCAATCATGCGCCGAAGCATCAATTGACGCACTAGTAATAAAAATTCCCGATCCCCCTTTTCCTCCCTGCCTATTAGAAGAACTATCTCCTCCACCCCCGGTGCTTAGAACCAGGCAATGCGCTATTTCTGTGCCCGTCGCTGCGCCACTTACATGAATGCCATGGCCTCCTACTCCTCCAGTGTTTCCCGAGGAACCCCCGGCCACATTCCCTCCTCTGCCGGTATCAACAATCGTGCAATTGCGAACAATCGTATTTTCCGCCGTAGAAACTATCTCAATGCCATCACCTCCAACCAAACCGTCCAATCCACTATTAGTTTGGATTCCCGCAGCACCACCGGTAACCTTACAACGAATAAGCTGCGCTTCATCTCCTTGTACCTGAATTGCAACACGCCCCAACGCATCATCGATAGAAGAATCCGCACATACCACCGTTAGGTCAACAAGCTTTACTCTGCTTGTCACCTCATTAATGTCGATGCCTGGATTCGGCGTACCGAGTAGAGATGGAGCTGGAGGCTGCACCGCCCCATTGAAGACGACAATGTCGGCACCAAGTGGCCCAATAGCTACCGTTCCCGTTACGCAATGGCCATTTAAATCAAGAGAAACCCCTGTCGAGGTGATAGAAAAATCTGCTGTGACATCTGATGCAAGGCAATAATTGCCTGAAGAACTCAGCGTAATAGTACCCGCACTAATATCAGCAGAAGTAATTCCCGTTTCAGCACCCAAACTGAGCTCATCAACACAGCTCTCAATAGGAACAGTCGATTCACCGATTCGTTTAGTGATCCACCACAACGATTGTCCGGAAGTTATCGTGCCAACAACGGCTGCTACATAAGAAGGGATAATAAGAAAAAAACAAAGCAAAAATAATTTGGCGTAATCATCATACCGGTTCACTACTACTCCTCGTTGGTAATCAGACTGATATGAAGCACCATACTGCGCGACACAAAAACGGTCAAGGGGTAATTTGGAGCCTGTCGAGATGGTCAGAGCGAACGGAAAGAGCGCATTGCCTGCAACAAACGATCAATGTCATCTTCTTGCGTATAGCAATAAAAACTGGCACGAATGGCACCATCATAGCCTAATTTTTTAAACAACGGCTGCGCGCAAAAATGGCCAGCACGTACCGCAATTCCTTTCTGATCAAGGAAGGCCGCAACATCATGCGGATGCATGCCTTCAACCACAAACGTAACGAGGTGGCCTCCTGTTTTGAGTTGATCAACAGGTCCCAGAATAGAGACGTTTTTCATCGTTGAAAGCCCATCAATTAATCGTACACACAACGCAGCTTCATGCTCACGCAACGCATCAAAGGGAACATTTTTTTGTAGATAGTTGATCGCTACGGCTAATCCCATTGCTTGTATAAACGGGGGTGTTCCTGCCTCAAATTTGTGCGGCCCTGTGCGCAAGGTGTACTGATGCCAATCCACTTGGAATGGTTGGCCGCCGCCAAGAGAAAGTGGTTGCACATCATCTTGCATGGATTCTTTTATATAGAGCACACCAACGCCAGTGGGGCCCAACAGTTTGTGGCCAGAAAAAACCAGAAAATCACACCCCATCTGAGAAACATCAACTGCTTGATGCGGTACCGTTTGGCAGGCATCAATAAGCGTTCGTGCTCCCACTTGTTGTGCCCGCGCAATAATTGCTTTCACATCCACTAGTGTGCCGATCGCATTAGAACTATGCGTGCAAGCAACCAGTTTGGTTCGTTCAGTGAGCAACGCATCAAGCTTGCTCATATCAAGCGAACCATCTTGCAAGATTGGAATGAATTTGAGCTGCGCTCCCGTTTCTTTGGCTACGCGCTGCCACGGCAAAAGATTGGAGTGATGCTCAAGCTCAGTGAGCAAAATTTCATCACCCGATTTGAGATGCTGCCGCGCCCAGCCCTGCGCAATAAGATTAATACCGGCAGTGGCGTTAGCAGTGAAAATAATTTCGTTCGGTTGTGCCCCAATAAACTGCGCCACGGTGTTGCGTGCATTCTCATACTGCTCTGTTGCCTCTTCGGCAAGCGTATAAATCCCGCGCCCCGGATTGGCATTGTACGTAGTGTAGGCATGCTGTATCGCATCCAATACCTGCTGTGGTTTTTGCGTAGTAGATGCACTATCGAGATAAGAAATATTTTCTCGCATGAGAAGTGGAAAATGCTTTTTTAGATTATTCATTACTAATCTCTTTTTCTTGGTATAGGTACAACATACGTACCATTCTCACGAGTACACAGTTCATCTATTCGTTGTTTTTTTTCGCGCAACTCTTTCAAAACCAACTTAAGATGGGACAAGCGGTCTGCATCCAACTGACCCTTGGCCTGCTCAATTTTTTCAATAACCGCAGTATAACGAGTTTGTAATCCCTCATCAATGTGAAACATCCCAAAGAGATTTTCTGTAAAAACTGCGTTTCGTAAATACGCAAGCGCTCGCACCGGATTTTCTTCCATATCCTTCTCAGCCAAGGAAATAGCGTCAGACGCTTTGTCTAGCCCATCGCACAGCTCCTCTTTCACTTCCTCTTTTTCTTTCCTCATCCCCACTATCGTCCTTTTCTTTTCTTTTTCCCTTTTTCGCTCATAAATTAAGCGTATTACCTGCCTATAAAACTCCTCCGCTCGCTCATCTTCATTATGTTCATGCTCCATTTGTTTTCCTGCTTTTTTTACAAAAAATTCTGCCTTTTCCATATCATTGCGATGAGAATGAAACGCCGCATAGAGCAAATACGCTGATGCTTTATAATTTTCAGCACCATTAACTAACATTTCAAGGCATGTTTGTATGAATTTTGAGCTCCCTTTTTCAGCAAGATTTACGCCACTTTTGGGATGTAACACGTAGCGTACATAAGGCAGTAACGTTGTCTCATGATAGCCACTATCCAACATCGCTTTTCCGTGAGCTTTCAATGCGTTCTCCATATCTCCACACCATCCATAGGCACGCCCCAACAATGAATAACAACTGCTGCACAACGTAGCAAGCTCCGGGTGCTTCTGGCTAAGTGTATCTATGGCAATCACCTCATCGCTCATCTTCTTCAACGTTACTTCAATATCCGTTCCATTTGATGATTCAATCGCACGAAGAAGTTGAATACTATTCATGGTTGCACGAATCGCCTGAGCAGACCAATGCGTATTGGCACCCTTCTTAAAAGGACTATGTGATACAATCTGTTCATACTCTTCATCCGTATGATAGATACGTATCGGCGGAAATTTTTTTTCTAATTCGTCTAGATACGCATCAAGCGTACCCGATTCAACAGCACCGGCAATTTGAGCAAGGAGCGGCAAAAAGTAGCCTTCCTTCGTATAACGTTGCGCAATCCCAAGAGCTTGCTTCCTTTCGCCTTTTTTTAATCCTTTTTTAAAAGCACCCATCAAATATAAAACCCGTCGCCGTTTAGTGAGTCCCGTCTTTTCACTCGTGGCAAGATAGAGCTGTGCGGGGGTACTCCCCGCTCGAACTGCAGCATAGATCAGTTCAAAGGGCAGTTTTTTTTCGACTTGATCTCGATCCGGTTTATCTCCAGCATTCTCAAGGAGTAATCGCCCAATTACATAACAATCCTGTTGTTGTACG
>SDBV01011661.1_pt1 | contig 11358 bp, 10 predicted proteins | sample 2277081 | NCBI WGS metagenome assembly SDBV01 (sample SAMN10402039, study PRJNA504765) | marine sediment metagenome | isolation source: marine sediment core GS10_PC15, 223 cmbsf | place: Arctic Ocean: Southern Knipovich Ridge | collected 2010
AAAAACAGTTCCGTCTTCTAATTCATATCTAATCTCCAGTAAACGGGTATTCGCATCGTTAAACACAAGTACGTGATCCTCGACACTCATACCAGCAGAATGTAGGGAAAACCGGGCATGTTCCTCCCAATCAGTACGGTCAGTTGTCCGAAATTCCTCGGCTCCTTCATGTCTAATCCAAGCTTGTTTAAAGTTTGGAATCCACTTATGCACGGGATAATGAGCATCCACGATCTTCTCCACCACATCCTTAAGATTCTCAGCAGTCATATGTCTATGTCTGCCGCTCCCCGCATTTGGATGGCCACCCTCTAGAGGGTCTCCTTCCTTATGCTGGTGCTTACCAGAATCGTTCTCATGGTTATGAGACCCACCTTTGGGTAGATCTGCATGATCATGGTCACCATCCTGGCCATGAGGATGTGCGTGGTTTCCTTCATTTTCAAGTTGCTTATATATTTTATCCTTCTTTTTCTTTTTGTCTTTATCTTTGTGTGCATTTAATTCCAAAGATATTCTCTCCTGCTCTTTCTTCTCAATCTCAAAGGTTGTAGATATATCCTGTACAATCTCCATGTCATCTACTGGACCCTTTGACTGTATAACAATCCGGGCAGCTAGTTCGCGCAAATGAGCACAACTATAGTTATTAGTTTTAGCGGTCAGAGCTTTAATTCTTTCAAAACCTATTTCTGGAAGATAATGTTTTAGGAGGGCTTCTCTCTGATCATAACCTGGATTAGGGAGAGCTAACTTAACGTCAAAACGTCCAGGCCTACTTCTTAAGGCCTCATCTAGGAGTTCAGGATAATTCTCGGTAGCCAGTGTGATAACATAAGAATTTTCCTCAATTCCATCAAGCATGTTTAACAAGCTACTCAATTCAGAACCAACTACTTGTCGCCTGTCGAGTCCACCATGGGAAGCAATATCTTCCATAAAAACTATTGAAGGTGCCAATTCTCGTGCCATCTTGAACACATGTTCATAAGATGTATCATCGCTCGGCACCCATATAAAGGTACATTCCTTGCCGGAGGTACTAGCCAGGATCTTACCGATCATGGTCTTACCATTACCCGGAGGGCCGGTTAATAGGACACCTCGCTTAACAGGAAGTCCCTTGGCCGCTAATTCTGGCATCATCTTTATATAGTCGATGGTATATGTACAGATATCTTTTCTAATTTTACTTGGTAGGATTATATCATCCCAGGTGAGATCTTTAATTTTTAAAAACTGTCCAAATGCATTTATGTTCTTGCCCTTTAGAAAATTATTCTCCGTGATATATTCTTCAACTTCTGCAAGGAAAGCACCTAGCTCTTTCTTATCTGTGCCGATTAGCATAAATTCTGTGCCACCCCAAATGGGTGTAACACTCATAATAAACTTTTTTCCATTACGATTGAGGAACATGATACCTTCCGACATGTATTCCAACTCTTCATCTCCCGTTGAGAAGGTTTCATATTCGGGTGGACATAGATCCTCACTGCCATAGTGGTCAAAGTTTCCTGAGAATTCAATGTCATTTTTATTTAATATTTTAAGAAGGGCAAAACGCCATAGATTAACACGATAGGTGGGGACACGTTCAGCCATCTTGACCATTTCACTGTAAGGTGTATCCAGAAATTCCATGATCATCTTACGAAATACAGGGAGGACCCTTCTGCCATGCAGAATCTCTTCATACTCAGCTAAAGTAGCTTCAGAAAACTTCTTTTCTGGATCTACAAATTTAGCCATTGCTTTTGTTTCTTCTGTAGTTTTATCAGCCATTAAAACACCTCATGGAGTTCTTAATTAGTATGCCTATTTTTTCTTTACTTATCAATAGGGTCCTTATTTTTTCCCTTTACACAGAGAAAAAGCTATAGCTGCTGCCTGTTCTTTTGACTTACCTTCTCTAATTAGAATCGCTATCTTACGGGAAACACAGTCTTTAACACTCTCTCCTTCGCCAGCTTTATCAACATGAACAACTGTTTTCCCCTGCACAGGTCTACTCTTTTCACACGAACGAATTGCCGCTACTGCGGCCTTTGCTCTTGTCATTCCTTGACGCATATTAGCTAATAGTCTACGTTGAACACAATCAGAAAGTGGTTCCTTTGCTTGATTACTGCCGGGGCTAATAGCAACAGGTCTACCCGGAGGAGTACGGGGAAGATCCCCTTCGTTTAAATCTTTAACAGTTTTTTCATCCATGAGTAATCCACTCAACTATACTACGTTGCAGGATATATGCAACAGACTATTCTCCCACGGGAAGATCTAGATCTATCACAAAAAATCCTTCCACTTTTAATGTATGATCCAACTCGCCAGGAGTTAATCTGGCAAGAGGCCTTGAAACTAATATGGTATTATCCGCAGGAAAGTCTGCATCTTTTGGTGCTTCCAATTCGCTCTTAGTCACCTGTCGTATCAAAACACCATCCTTTACCAACCTACGAATCAATGTTTTGAACTTATCATCCGTTGGCCGAACCAATAATGCTGACTTATTCCAAGACCAGGTTCCCACTCGAACACCATTAGATGTAACTATCATACCTTTACGGGCAATACCCCAGGTTTCAGATATTATAGTAAATGCATCCAATACTTCTTTTTGTTCTTTTTCAGTCGGCATTGCTATCACCTCCAGTGATCATATCTATAAATTTTCCAATAGAAGTTGTTTTCAAAAAGTCCGTTAATATAGTCTGAAAATTAGGTCCATAAATACCAGCCGATGTAGGCTTGGTTACATACAATCTCATCCACTCTGCCCAAAATGCCTGTGGACTTGCTAAGCTATCAACATTAATAACTGGAAGATCCGTTATATCTTTAAGTATAGGCTTAATACCACTCTCAAAATTTCTACCCCAAAAACCAAGGTTTCGAGGCAGATTCCTATCTCTACTACCTAACGTTATGTCTCGGATATCAGTTATGGGACGCTTGGCTAATCGTTGGATACCAGCTTTATTTTCTAACACATCAAATGTTTTACGCAGATATTCTGCATATTCTTTCTTAATTCTAGTACGTAGACTTGATGTCGATTTCTGATATATATGTCTGCCCACTATATCAGATAATAGTGAGGCTTTACTCTCACGAGATAATAGCCTCCATCTGTCATAATTAATGTTGAAAGTACCCTTATCGAAAAAGGCTAGATTTCTTCTGGAACCTGATATCTTACCTATCTGTAGTTTGTCCAGGAATTTTACATTTAATCCTTTGTAAAATTCTTTACGATGTAGATTCACGTTGTCTCGTATAATCTCTTGTACTTGTCTTTGTATGGTAGAGTTTCCAACTCTTTTAGTTGCAGTTCTGAATCTAACTACTGTCTCTGCAAATGTATCCAAGTTGGGACCAATAGGTAAAAATGCAGATCCTTGAGGTAAATCATATCTAAACGAAGTTGCCACGGCATCAGGAATAACTTCTTGTACACGTTTTACTGAAGCCTGTTTAAAGAAAGCTGGAAAACGTTTGGCCATAACTTTGTTTAAGTCTGGACTATGCAATGCTGCTTTCGCCGGATCAGTTATTAGAATAGAAAACCAATCGGCAAAATATTCTCCTCTGTCCCATAACTGATAGCTCCTGACAAGCTGTGTACCAGATGAGAATTCATGTATGGTTCTATTTAATAGTTGCCATGCCTCTTGTGCATCTACTCCACCAAAAGTCCCGCCAGCTTCAACGGCCTTAAAAAGGTCATCTATGAATCCATCTGGATTTTTAAGAAAGTTTCTAGCTATATCCGCAACAGGTTTTAACTCAGCTTGCCTAGCCTGTGGTATACGAGCAAGAGCATTTTCAAAATTACTCTGTATCTTGGCGAAAGCTTTTGCTCTTTCTCTTCCGGCTACCTGAAGAATTTCATCAGCAGCACTAAATCCATGTGCGCCTATGGATATAGGGTTTACTCTACTGGCTCCGTTTGAAGCAAAGGTATGACCCATCTCATGTGCAAATATTCTGGTGACTTCATTAACTTCAGTCTTGCTTAAATTGGCAACTGTTTGGCCTCGACCTAGAGTTACATTAATTTCCGTTTTTAAAATTGCACCCTCTTCACTAACATATGTTGCTCCACCGGTTGAGAAACGTGATCCCTGTTTAACATTAAAAGATATACCATTTTTTGGATATTTATTCCAAAATGCATTTCGTCTAAAAGCAGTGCGACTCACAATGTCATCAGCAAATCGACCAGGAATTATAAAATTTCTTGCATTAAATAAAGATAATAGTTTTGTTGCACTTATATCCTCTTTTACTTCTAGTCTATCTCTATCTGTTCCGAAACGCGCTATGCCTACATTTGCTGTCCATTCCGTAAGAAAACGTGGACCTTGAACAATCGGGGACAAATGGCATCTACAATTTCCTCCACAGTCTAAATTAGGAGACTGTGGTATCATGCCCATTTCAGTCAAGGTATCGGCAACCCATACACCGCTACCATCCTGGTCTTCTCCTTCAGACAAATTAATACAATCAGGTGAATGTGATGCATCATCGAACAACACCCATTCAACTTGTACAACATCAGGCGGAAAAAATCCTTGTGCTAATACCGCCAATCCTCCTCGATTTATCCGTTTATGTAATTTTTTGTTTAGACCGGTAATATTACGAGAAAAAACATCATAGGCTACGGAGGCTGCTACGGCAGAAAAACCTAGAAGAAATTTATCAAAGCCGCTTAATAGTTTTCTTTGTTTCTCAGGAGGAGTCTCTCTTAGTTTATCTTGAACATCTTTACGAAATAATGTATCGGCTCTGTCATGAAACACACTATTATGTCTTCGAATAACTTTTCTACGTTGTGCCGGAGTAAGCCCTTTGATGTGAAACTGATCCTCGAAGTAACTATTACCCTGCTGAACTCCTTTGTCAAAAGCCTCGGAAGCTATATCATTAAAGTTGCCTAGCATTATATCAAATACGTCCCGTTGATCTCCCGTGATTCTTTTCTCAACGGTAGCTAGATAGTCTTCTTTAAACTGGTTCCAGGCAATTAATAATTTAGTAAGAAACACATTACGTGTCCCTTGGATGAGATCATAATGTTTTCTCTCACCTGTAGGGAGAAAAGCAGGAGCACCTATTTTAGGTTTCTTAGGTGGGGTGGGGGATTCGTATTCTTCCGTCTTACTTTTTGGACGAGGGATATGGCCCCCTTCACCTAGTGGTTTTTTTTGAGGGTCTTGAGCTAGTTCCATTCCGTGTCCTTTTTGTCTTCTGGCATATCAAAAACATCTTCAAACATATCAGGGTCCAAACCTAATAAGTCATCTTCTATTTCTTTATCCGTTAAAAGATTGGCCTCTACAGATTTGACATCTGTGTTGGCCTTATTCTCCTTATTCTCTTGACCTTCAGGTCTACCAACTGGATTCTGTCTCTTATCAGGATCACCTCCATTTGCCGGAGGTGGCTCATTTGACGGTGGAGTAATTGGAGTCGGCATAACAGGATTACCTTCATCATCAATAGGTATAACTTGATTGCCCAGTAATACTGTTCGTTGATCCCCTCCTTTCACTGACGGTTTTCCAATGTCACTCCTTAATTCATTAGTTGTAATCTGACCGGCTCTCCATAATACTACAAGACCTTTGGACTTATTTTCAAACTGTTCATCAGGTCCCCTAACCCATTTAAACTTTTGTTTAATATCGAATTCTTTAACTACTGAATTCATATCAAAGGCTATCATTCTCGACATAGGAATAATTAGTCTGGAATGACTCGTCTTAACAGATATATCAGCACTACGGGCAGCAACGTCACTGAGACTGGATTCAACTGAAGACAAACCAAAGTTCCTAGCTACGATACGTTCAATAATAGGCATCAATTCAGCAACCTGCATTTCTCTAAACGGTCTTGTGAATTCTACCCACTCTACCTTGTCAACATTATCTACAACACGCATTTTATTATTACCAGATAAACCACGAGCAGCCTCAAAACTTGCCTGTGCTCTGGCCAAAGCTTCCACGCCGATCTCTCCCAAGTGTAACATTCCAGGTGGAATCTCATCTTTAGTGAAGGCCCAACCGATTGCTTTCACAGATAACATCAATAGAGCCACTTCATTAACAATGGTTTCGATGATTGGAATTGTTCCTAACGTATAACTGTTAGGCGTGAAGTGACGAAAGATAACATCATCTTTCTTAAAGCTACCGACAACAGTATTAGTGTGTCGTTTCAATAGATCGTAAGATATAATGTTACCAAATTTATCCATCCGGGGTCTGATCGTTGACGCATCCATTGTGACTAATTCAACAATCTTTCCATTTATGTTTCTTACCTTCTCAATAGCACCCTTGCCGATGATAAGAAGATCATTAACATATTTTGAAAGAACAACAGATAGATCCTCATTATCAGTATTGGGATTTTCAAAGAATTCATGGATCATCTGACTTTGACTTGGAGGATGATACTGTAAATCCTTATGTATCACATTCCATTCAGTGTTAGCTACTTGTCTAGTAATTCCGTCAACAGCAGGTCTTACTGCGGAAGAAGTTTGATAAATATGGCGTAGTAAATGAAAATTAAGTCGGCCTAATTCTGCGGGATGTACAGCATGAAAGCCTGTATTCTTCCACTCCGCATATCTGGATGTATTTATTTTTTTTAAGGTATCGAATTCTTTTTCGATGGTTTCTTTCTTTGGACTACCATCCGATACCCTATTTCCCATTTGATCATATACTGGCATTAAGTCACCATCTCCATACTAAATTTTAATAATTCCACACGCCAAAATTCCCACCTATTGTTCCACGTTCCGATACTTTCCTTAATCCTTCTAAAGCAAACCAACTTGCCATAAGTGTGTCATAAGAGCCAAGAGGAAAGCCTTTAATTTCTGTTATCCACAAGCAATAATTACATTCACAAGCTTCACTATGGCTACCTCCACTGCCGAATGGAATAATCCACGCACCAGTTTCGAGTTCTGCCAGAAGTGAAGGCACACCAGTTTCGATACTCATTTTTTGAGTGCTAGTAAAGTACCCCTCAATCGGTAACCCTGTTGGTCCCATCGATTTCAATATATCAATCAGATACTTCTGTGCTCCTACATTCTCTACCATGATTTTAGCAGGTTTTAAAGTTTTGTAAACATCTATAATAACTCGACCTATGGCAAGAGGGGAACTTTCATGGGAAACCCTTATATCACAGGGTATCCTTTTTCCGGTTGGAGTACGAGCAATTGTGTAAACAACCGATGGTGCAGCATTTTCGCCCTCTCTATGACCAAGGTCAACTCCAGTATATTTAATAAACTCAGGGTTGGCTATGACATCAACTACCTTTAATTTCCAATCTTTACAGCTATCTATGACTGTAGGATTGACCCACACCTCATCACTGGACATTGGCTGTAAGCGATAGGCTCTGTTATAAGCCCGTTGTTTAATTAGCTTTAATTTCTTCTTTAAGAAATCAGGTGAACATTTCTCCGGCCACGGTGAGTTAAAATGCTCATCTACCACATAAGTCTTAGACTTTGGGATATCATCATTATTATGTATTTCCCAAATAACATCATCTTCATGCCAGGGGGTACCGATCATATACCATCTGGTATTGTCGCCATCCAGCATATTTATCCATGTATTATAAACAGCATCTTTAACCTGTTTACGCATCTTAGGAAACTGGATTGCATTTCGGTAACCAGTTATATCATCAAAAAAAATAAGATCTGCTCGACCTCCACCAGCCGCAGTGATAACTCCACCGCCTTCGATAGTCGGATCTTTATGTGGTTCTTCCCTTGCTGTAGTTAGTTGTGATTTTGTCCATGAAGCAATAGAAGATGGCGCACAATTTGGAAACACTTCTTTGAAACGTTCATTTTTTAAAATGGTAGCGGAGATACGTGACAGAATCTTATTAGCTAACTCATCGGATTCTGTGACCAACTTAATTCGAATACCCGGATTAGTTCCGATCTCCCAACATATTCTACCAATCGTTATTTGTTCTGTTTTACCATGTCCCCTAGGAGCCAAAATTAGGCCAGACTGACCATGGGTAATAAAATCCTGCCAATTGTGATGCATTGATACACTGACATATTTAAAAACATAATCAATAAAAAATTTAGGATCTATCCTACATTTTTCAAGGACCACGTCTTTAAGACATTCAGCATATTTTGAATATGCTTCGTGTTTATTCTGTACTTCCTGCAAGTTCATCAGTTTCTTCTGGGACAAACTCGAACTCAGCCTTTGCCACCTTTACGACATTAGCTGTAATGGGTGCCGGGACACTCGGTGTTTCTAATTCCTTGTCCCAACCGGGATCAAGCCTATCAATTAACCTCCTCATCTCCACACATTCGGCTATCTTTTCCTCAAGATCTTTGGTGTTAACATTGGACGCAGCTTCACCTTGCTCCTTCGCGTTATCTTTTAATTCGTGAAGGAGTAGGATTCTCTGCTTGGCTACAAATTCTTTTATTTTGATTACTTGCTGAAGGGAGAGGTCTTTGAACTTTGTGGCAACTGCGGCATCGGCAGTCTGACTCATTAGGGTGAGTGAATTAATTTCATCTGCTAAACCTTCCGAGAGGTTCCTTACAGCTTCATTATCGGCATCAGATTTAATGGTGGAAGCATCAGTAGGATCGATTATCTGTTCCTGAATAGATGAGGTAACTTCTTGGATTCTCTCATCCCATTTATCTTCTTTTTTCCAGGTGAATAGTGTAGGTGCAGGGATGTCTAACTCTTCTGAAACTCTGGTAACGTTTCTTGTTTTGCAATAAAGGCGGAAGGCTTGCTCCCTGCGGTAGGTGTCTTTGTTCCGTCCCATAATGGGATCAGTATACAATAAAGTTATAATAAGTCAAGACTCTATAACCTTATTCTCTGACCCAGGTGGTTTTAAGAAATCGCTCCAAGGTTATGATTTTAAACATGTAATTGATCTTTGTCTGAGGATCTGTGGCATTAAAAAGGATAGCAGGTATATCAGACATACCACTATCATCCCGGATAAGAACATAATCTAGGACACCGGCCTTGGTAAAAAATACAATAGAATTGTCACTGTTGGTGTCATCGTTCGATTTTAGCCAATACTGGAAAACAGTACAGGTATTTGGTCTCTTGAATATCTCATCAAAAGACCACACCTTTTGATGCTTACACTCGATGGGTCCTAAACCTGCATCCTTCCAAATAGTATACATCTCGTGAATAGGCATTAGATCCCCATGAGGTTGTCCACCGGTTGTTCTCTTGGTTCTCAGGAAAGCTTGCTTCCAATCTATGCCATGGTAAGCCGCTATCTTTTTAGCCACGTCACGTTCATAGGCTCCACCCTTTTGAGAGTTACGTTTATTAATCTTGGATCGAATCTCAGGCGGAAGCTTTCCATCAACATAGTCTGAAGCCATAGGGTAATTATTCTTCATAATCGAAATCGTCCTCCGTATCTGGTAATTGTGATTCTACAGCTTCTACTAATCCCGGAATATCATCACGGGCTTTCCACAGAGCAACCCACGCAGCTTTCAAGTCAGGATCAGAATCATCTAAATCATCAGGTCCTAAACCATAAACGAGAGCAGCTAAAACACCACCCTCCCACTCTATCTTATCAGCTAGTTCAACCGGTGTCATGAACATCACTCCTTCTCCACAGATTTGACAGCCTCCTTAAGCTTCTTAGCTCCTTCTATATTGTCCACGGCTAAGGAGATCAAGTCAATGTATAGCATAGCAAATAATGCCGGATATACAAACCAAAAACTCATGTTTGACCACAGAGCCTCGGCATCGATAGATAGTCCAATTAAAAGTCCAGCAAGAAGGATTGCAAATCTCATTTTACACCCCCATCGATTCCTAGTTTCACATAAGCATTCTTCAATACCTTATCATCCAGCTTTATTGCGAGGTCTGCTTTATGATATTTACTACCATCATACTCAAACCATCCACCGGATTTCTTGATATCATCTAATGGATTTGCAAGAAACTCCAGTAATATCTCTTTTGGCCGGATGCCTCCTTCTTCTCCAAAGAAAATATCAAATGTTCTATTTCGGAAAGGCTCAACAAACTTGTTCTTCTTTGCCTCGACCCTAACGGTCATACCATGAGGCTTTGCTGCATCTCCTGTTTTTAGATATGTACTTCGCTTAACCTCAAGTAGAATGCCACCATGAAATTCGACTGCATGACCACCAAGTTTAGACTTGTTAGTACCAAACATGATACCAGGATTATCTTTAAGCTGCGAAATAAACACTACGGCAACATTGTTTCTATATGCACGGCCTTGAATCTTACGGATGCCTTGTGAAATAACAGAAGCATGTTGACCGCGCTGTTTGCCAGCCGTTGAATCCTCTGCTTCCATCTCTTCAGCCGTTGCAATAGACATACTATCGACTGCCATAAAAATAGGGTTACCTTTTTCTTGAGATCCAATGTCATCCATCAGAAATAACATCTTGTCAAAAACATCCTGTAAATGGAGGGGATGAATTAGAACAAGATTCTTGGGATCGATACCATGCATCCTACCCCATGAAGCAGAGTATGAGAATTCTGTGTCCAGGAGTATACAAGTAATTCCCGCTTTCTGAGCCTGGGCTATGGTTCTGGCCACGATGGTTGATTTACCACTACCATACGGACCCGCTAACTCTGTCATACGTCCTACAGGAAACCCCGGCTTACCAAGTACATAATCCACAGCCATGTTACCAGTAGGAATATATCCCATCTGATCTGGGGTGAATATTTCATCCAAAGTAAATGCCGTATCAAAATCTATATCATCTGTTTTAAACTTCTTATTCACTGCTTCTGCGAGTTTATCTGCTAATGTTTTCTTTTCCGCCATATCGTTCTCCTTATAAAATTGGGGGGCCAGGGGAATCGAACCCCACATTCATACGTCAACCGGCCCGTATTGCATCACCCAAACCAGATTGCGACTCTAGTTCCCCAGGACTATGCATTAGCCCCCACAATATTTATTTCTTTTTCTTCGCTTCCTTGTCCGCTTGCTGTTTCTGGAGTTTCTTTTCCAGTGCATCGATTTCCTCCATAGGATCTTTGGCTTTCTTGTCCACTGTCTCTTTTACGGAGGCCTCGCTCTTACTTGCTTCCTCTGCCGGACCTGGAATATCAGTCGGAGCCTCTTCTGCTTGATCTACCGGTCCCGTAGATGGTTCAGACACCTCACCTGTTGGGTTTGGTGTTTGTTTCTCATCTGTCGGACCAGGGATATCCGAAGTTGGCTCTTGTGTTCCAGATGTCTCTTCCTCACCATGCACCTGTGCAG
>SDBV01011662.1_pt1 | contig 11358 bp, 7 predicted proteins | sample 2277081 | NCBI WGS metagenome assembly SDBV01 (sample SAMN10402039, study PRJNA504765) | marine sediment metagenome | isolation source: marine sediment core GS10_PC15, 223 cmbsf | place: Arctic Ocean: Southern Knipovich Ridge | collected 2010
GCGCTGCACCGCGACAACGGCCTGGTGGTGGCCATTCCGCGCGACGGCGGCAAGGTGATACGGATCGATGACACGGGAAAGCCGTCGACGCTGGTGGAAAAGGACGAGACGCTGGTCCATCCGGTCGACGTGGCCATCGGCGGCCAATCGGACACGGTTCTGGTGGCCGACAACATCGCCGACGTGATGGCGGCCACCACCAGTGGCGGCATCCGGCCCAAGGTCTACCGGCGTTTCGAGGGCCAGAAATGGACCGCCCAGGACATGTCGATTGCGATCACCAACGACAAGCACGTAGTTTTCGGCACCAACGGGGAGCAAGGGATCTATCGTCTCTCGGGCGACGACGCGTCGGCCACCAGCACGCCGCTGCTTCCCGGTCCGGGCGGCGTGGCGGCCGATCCGAAGTCGCTCCGCTGGGCGGCCACCCAGGATCGCAACCAGATCTACGTGTTCGAGGGTGAAGAGCTGGTCAAGAAGCTGCGGCTCCCGCCGAACAAGAGCATGTACCGCAACGGCCTGTTGTCCTTCTCGCCGTGCGGCTCGCTTTGCGTCGCCATGCGCGACAGCGACAAGACGGTCGGCGAACCGTGGTTCCTGATGTACGACGTCGACGAGGGGAACACCCGCAGCCTGTTCCCATGGACCCGCGAGACCATGACCGACTTCGTAGTCGGTCCGCGGATGCTGTGGGATCGGAAATCGCCCAATACGTACAAGAGCACTTACTAGATAGCCTTGCGTGATTTCGAGAGGAATCGTCTTTCTGGTTCCCAAGCTCCAGCTTGGGAACCAAGCGGCGACGACAGATGGTAAGCTGATGCGGGTTCCCAAGCTGGAGCTTGGGAACCAGGTGGAAACCCTGTAACGGCACTTTTTCATGAAACTCCGTATGACATGGTTGTTGCTGCTTTGGTGGGGCTTCGCCGCCGGTAGCGCCTTGGCCCAGCGGCCGGGGACCACCGTGCAATTGCCGACGTTTTCGTCCTTCTCGGTCGGCACGACGGTCTCGGTGCCGGACCGCGGCAGCGTCTATCTTGGCGGGATCAAAAGGGCGTCGACGGGCCGCAACGAATTCCGCGTTCCTCTGCTGCCGTTTCGGCCGTTTCGCAATACGGGCATCGGCCGCGAGTTGAGTGCCTCCAGCGTCCACGTCACGGCGACGATCCACGATTTCGAGGCGATGGACGAATTCCTCCTCAGCCAGCCGACGGCTTACGCCCGGTCTTTGCGGTCGCCACCGGTCGGGGCCGCCGCCGCGTGGGCCAAGACGCTTCGGCGGCGAGACCCGGCGTACGGGACGAGTTGGAAGGTGTCCGGCGCCGCTGAGCCCCGTGGTGCGTCGGCGATGAGCGTCGCGGAAGCGCGGGCGCAACGGCTGCGGCAGCAAGACTTGCGGGCTGCCGAGGCCGTGGAGTTCTTCGAGCGGGGCCGCAACGCCGAGATGGCGGGGAAGTCCGGTGCGGCCAAGGTCTATTACCAGATGGCCGCCCGACGGGCCACAGGGCAACTGAGCCAGCAGGTCGTCGCCCGACTCGAGATGCTGAGCCGTCCGGCCACCGCGCGGCAGATCGCCCAACGGCAACCCTAGGCTCTGTCTCAAAACGCACCACCGGGCGGATAGTAGCCGTCTCGCTCCGCGAGACGAAGCTTCATCTCGCGGAGCGAGATGGCTACAATGGCGTTTTGAGACAAAGCCTAGTTTCGCCCCGCCGTCAGAACGTCCCGCCGGCCGGCGGTGCAGCCCGCTTGCTCCCCGGGGCCTCTCGTGCGACAATATATGGGAGTCGCGCACACCGTCTTCTTTTCTGAGTCCACCATGAGCCCGGATCATTCACAAAGGCTCGTAGTGGCCCGATTCATCGGGCCCAGATTATCAGGACCGCATGAATGCGGTCACTACGAACGGCCTGCGAATCACCCGGGTATGCGCCATGGGAGGCTGATGCGGTGAAACGCTGCCGGTGGTGCCGAAGGGAGATCGACGAGAGCGCGACCGTTTGCCCCTATTCGGACTGTGGCCGGCCGGTGTCGTCGGAAGGGGGCACGGCCGGGGCAATTCCTGCGCCGCCTCCTCCAGCCGGTGCGGCAGCCAATCCGCCCACGATCGCCTCGCCGCCCCCTCTCGGGTCGGCACCGGATTCGCCCATCATGGCGACGCCACCCAGCCCCACCACCGAGCGGCCGACGATCGCCGCCCCACCTCCGCCCGCCCCACCCCCGTCTGCCTCGACGCCGAATACGCCCGTGGTGGCTCCGCCGCCTTCACCCGCGGGCATGGCAAACGCTTCCTCTGCGGGGATAGCCGATCGGCCGCCGGCGGCGGCGTCTCTGGCAGCCGAGGCTGAGGAGCCGCCCTCAGCGGACGCTCTGCTGAGGGAGCCGGCGCCCGAGGCAATGCCGGACGACATGCAGACCCAGTTGCAGGGGATTGCACGTCCGGTTCGCCGGCAGAGAAGCCGCCGGCTGCTGTGGATCAACGGGATCCTGGCGGCCGTGGGGTTCGGGATCCTGTGGTGGGCGGCCCACCATGCCTACTCGGAACTGAGTTACGCCGAGCTGGCCGACATCGAGATCCGGCGCGACGCGAGCGATCCCGAGCAAGTGGCCCTGTACTATCGCCCGTTGAGCAGCGGCACGATCGGCTTCGGCCGCGTGGACGGCGATCGGAGGACCGAACGGCTCGAGCAGGTCGTGTCCGGCGCCGTGGGGAAGCGGCAGAAGTTCCAGTGGCGACTCAGCGGCCTGACCACCGGCGAAACGATCGAGGTGACGTATCTGAAAGGCTGGTGGCGGGTCAAAGATCCTTACACTGTGCCCGAACTGCCCGAACTGCCCGATCTGCCGGAATTGCCCGAGCCGGCAGTGCCCTCCGGTGAACGGGGCGCGCTAACCTCCGGGCAACCGGCACCGCAGTTGCCGGTGCGACGGGGTGAAGGCGTGCTCGCCGGTTGCGTGGTCAACGCGATCGACAACCGGCCGGTGCCCGACGCCGAGGTCCAAATCGCGGGCACGACGCTTCACGAGAAAACCGACGCCGACGGATATTTCCGCCTCACCGGCGTGCCGGCCGGGACGGTCTGCGCCGTGGTTTCGGCCACCGGGTTCATCCCCGATCAGTTTCAGCAGGAACTGGTGGCCGGGCGGGAAAGCTCGGTTCGCCGGGTGCTCAGCCCGGCAATGCAGAAGGGACAGATCCGCCTGGTGCTCACCTGGGGCGACGAGCCCAAGGATCTCGACGCCCATCTGGAGGGGCCCTTGCCGGGCGGGCAGCGCTTCCACGTCTATTACCACCGCAAGGGCGACCTGGCGAGCGCCTCGAACAAGAAGTTCGTCCGTCTGGACGTGGACGAGCAGCAGGGCGAAGGGCCGGAGACGGTCACGGTACTGGGGCTCGTGCCGGGCGTCTACCGTTACTTCGTCCACAACTACAGCGGCCGCGAGGATCCGCAGAGCGTGGCCTTGGCACGTTCGGGGGCCGAGGTGAAACTGTATCAGGGCGGACAAATCTACCGTTTCCGCGCCGGCCACGACCAACCGGGCAACGTCTGGGACGTCTGTGCCATCGAGGTCACCGGCGAAGGAGCGATCGTCAAGAGAATCGACGATTACAAGGGGATCAAGGCCGATCAGATGGTGGGGCTTTACGATAAACGGACCCGGGCCGACCGGCCGCGGTGGATCGTCAACTACGGCGGTAGCCAGCTCAGCGAGAAGGCGGTCACCGACGGGCTGGCGTGGCTCGCCCGGCACCAGGCCGACGACGGTTTCTGGTCGAGTGAATGTCTGGCCGACGGCCAATGGTCGCAGTGTGCGAAGTCGGACCCCTGCACGGGCCCGGGGCGCAAATACGAAATGGCCCAAACCGGCCTGGCCTTGTTGGCGTTTCAAGCGGGCGGGCATTACTACTTTAATAAAGACAACGCCAAGTACTCCGATCGCGTGCGGCGAGGCCTGGACTGGATGGTCGAGCATCAGCGAGACGACGGCGCCCTGGTCAGCGAGAAGGAGGGCGGGGGCCATTCGCGGTATCACACGTTCTACATGTACGATCACGGCATCGCCGCGTTTGCCCTGGCCGATGCGTGTGCGGCGGCGGCCGCCATGGGCCAGCCGGCCAACCAGCGATACACGGAGGCCTGCCGCAGGGCGATACAATACATCGAAAGCCAACAGCACGACGACGGCGGCTGGCGATACACCGACGACTTCACCCGGCCCGGCGACGCCTCGGTAACCGGCTGGCAGGTGCTGGCGCTGAAGTCGGCCAAGGAAGCCGGTATCGAGGTGAACTACCGGCGGATCGAGATGATCCGCGACTTCTTCCGGCGGCTGGAAATGGGTCGCGACGGGCGAACCTGGTATCGCAACGACAGCCTCGCGGCCCAAAAGCAGGAGAGCGACGCCACCACCGGCATCGGGATGCTGGCTCGCCAGTTCTTGCTGGACGAGCCCGACGCAGCGTTGATTCCCGAGGCCGCCCGATATCTCGCCGAGATGGCCGAGAGCAACGCGGCCGCTGAAGTCGTAAAGCAGCGCGATCTGGAGTATCGACTGAAGTACAACTACTATCTTTGGTACAACTGCACGCTGGCCATGTTCCATGCCGGCGGCGAGCCTTGGCAGCGGTTCAACAAGATCATCCGCGACACGATCATCGGACTTCAGCGACACGACGGCTGCGCCCGGGGTAGCTGGGATCCCGATACGCAGTGGGGCCAGCGCGGAGGGCGTATCTACACGACGGCCTTGGCGATTCTGACCCTGGAGGTCTACTATCGGTACACGCAGCAAGAGGAAATCAGCCCCGGCAGTCTCCCGCTCGAGGTGATCATCGAGGGCGAGCTTCCCCAAAGCGAGCCGGCAGTGCCCTCCGGAAACGGGCCCGAGCCGGTCGTGTTGCCGAGTCGGAGATTCTAGTACAAGAGATTTGCAGGAGCCGGCCCATGAGCGAGTTGTTGGAAGTCCTCGACGCCCACGAGCACGAAATCTCTCTGGCCTTCAGCGAGAACCTCGAACAGGCCGGTTGTTCGTCGTTATTTCCACCAGATGGGGGGGCGCAAACCAAGGCGGGTAGTTTTGGCGCGATTCTCGAGGCGACCCGCTCCTGTTGCCGCCCCGGCGAAAAGGCGTCTGTGCGCCCATGGGCCATGGCCCTGCACGCCGAGGCGGCTTCGCTCGGGACGTCGCACGGCGACGTGTTGGCCGCCTTGAGTTGTTTTCAGCGGGCGGTCAACTTCCACCTCGTCAAGGCCGTGAGCCAAAAAGGCGTCTTGATTTCCGCACTGGCGGAACTCAGCCGTGCCGTTGACCGGCTGCGCCGCCGCTACGTCGATACGCAATTGGCCGAACCGCGGGAAGCCGGCGAGGCGGCGCTCGATTTCGCCGCCCTGGCCGACAGCGTCGATCTGTTCGTCTGCATGGCCACGCTACACGGAAGACCGTTGTACCTGAACCCGGCCGGCCGCCGACTGGTGGGCCTGGACGTCGCCGCCGCAGCCGCCTCCCACGGCGACGCCCCGGCGCTTCCCACCAGCCTGCACGATTTCTATACGCACGATTCGTGGGTACAGTTGCGCGACGTGGCCGTGCCGGCGGTGAAAGAAAGCGGCCACTGGCAAGGCCAAAGCCAGTTGCGCAACGCCGGTACCAAAGCGCTGCACGACGTGCTGACCAAGATGCTCCTGGTGAAGCGCCCGCACCGCGACAAGCCCTACTGCCTGGCGATCATTCATAGTGACGCCGGCGATCGGATCCGGCTGGAAGAATCCCTGGCGGAATCCCTGGCGCGGAAGCACGCCATCCTGGAGTCGGCGCTGGATCCGATCATCACGGTCGACCACCGGGGAGTGATTACGGAGTTCAATCGGGCGGCGGAGCAGATCTTCGGCCACCGCCGTGGGGACGTGCTGGGGACGAAGCCTTCGGAGGTGCTCTTTCCCGCCTCCAAGAGCGCCGGACACCAGAACCGCATCGAACGCTACCTCGACGCCGGCGAAGGATCGTTGTTGGGCAGGCGAATCGAAGTCACCGCGGTGCGGGCCGGCGGCGAAACCTTTCCCGCCGAAATGGCCATGACCATCAGCCAGGAACAAGGGGCCCCCGTGCTGACGTTCTTCGTTCGCGACATCAGCCAGCAGAAAAGAGCGGAGAAGGAACAGGTCCGCTATGCGGCCGATCTGGAGCGGTCGAACCGGGAACTGGAGCAGTTCGCCTACGTCACGTCGCACGACCTGCAAGAGCCGCTGCGCAAAATCCGTACGTTCGGCGATCGGCTGGAGATGAAGTGTAGCGAACAGCTCGACGAAACCGGCCGCGAGTGCGTGTTGCGGATGCAAAGCGCCGCTGCCCGAATGCAAACACTGATCGAAGGGCTCCTGATCCTCTCGCAGGTGACCACCCGAGGAAAAGAGTTCGAACCGGTCGACCTGACCGAAGTCGTTCGCGAGGTGGTCTCCGATTTGGAGGTGCAGATCGAGCAGGCGGGCGGCCGGGTCGAGGTGGGCAAGTTGCCCGCCATTCAGGGCGACGCCGTACAAATTCGCCAGTTGATGCAAAACCTGATCGGCAACGCGCTGAAATTCCGCCGCGTCGACGAGCCTCCCGTGGTCAAGGTCCACGGACGCTTCGTCGAGGGACGCGAGCAGCGACGCCCCGGAGGGTCCGCCGCGGACGAAAGCTGCCGCATCCTGGTCGAGGACAACGGGATCGGATTCGACGAGAAATACATGGAGCGGGTCTTCGGCATCTTCCAACGCCTGCACCCGCGCGACGTTTATGAGGGAACCGGAATCGGCTTGGCCATCTGTCGGAAAATCGTCGAACGCCATCGTGGAAGCATCACCGCCCGCAGTGAGTTGGGAAAGGGAACCACCTTTGAAGTCGTCCTGCCGGTCGCTCATGCCGAACGAGGAAAAGAGTAGACCCCCGGACCTGAAGATTTGGACCTGAAGATTCGGACCTGAAGATATGGCCCCGCATCGCAAACGTTACACGATTCTGATGGCCGACGACGACGTCGAGGATTGCCTGCTGGTCCGCGACGCGTTGCAGGAGGCCGGAGAGCCCCACGAATTGCGCCACGTTCGCGACGGAGAGGAATTGTCCGATTATTTGCACCACCGCGGCAAGTATGCCAACGGGCGAGATGCACCCCGCCCCGACTTGATCCTGCTGGACCTGAAGATGCCGAAAATGGACGGGCGCGAAGCGCTTCAGGAAATCAAGTCCGATCCTCGTTTCAAGCGGATTCCCGTCGTGGCGCTAACCACCTCCACGGCCGCCGACGACGTGAGCTTCTCTTACGAAGTGGGCGTGAACTCGTACGTCACCAAGCCCACGACATTTCGGGCGTTGGTCGATCTGATGAGCACGTTGAGTAAATACTGGTTCGAATTGGCGGAACTGCCGCCGGCGGAATGAAATGGAAAGCCAAAGGTGTAGAATCCTGCTGGTCGAGGACGATCCGGACGACGTCTGGGTGATGCGGAGTCTGCTGGGAGACCGTTGGGACGGTCCGTTCGAGCTGGTCCACGTCGAGCTGCTCTCATCGGGGATCCGCAGATGTCAGGAAGACCTCTTCGACGTCGTCCTGCTCGACCTGGCGTTGCCCGACAGCCAGGGGCTGGAAACCTTCATCGCCATGCACGCCCATGCCGGCGGCGTGCCGATCGTGGTCCTTTCCGGCTACGACGACGAGATGACGGCCATGAAGGCGGTTCAGGCCGGGGCCGAAGATTACCTGGTCAAGGGCCAGGTCAACGACAACCTGTTGGTGCGCTCCATCCGCTACGCGATCGAACGCAACCGGCGGAACAAGGCCGAGGAGGCGCTGGCCGACACCACCCTGGAGTTCCGCGCCGCCCAGGAAATCCAGCAGCGGCTCTTCCCCACCGAGGCCCCCGTGCTGGATGGCTTCGATATCGCCGGGGCGTTGTATCCGGCCAAGGCCACCGCCGGCGACTACTTCGACTACATCGCCATGCTCGATCAGTGCGTGGGCGTGGTCCTGGGCGACGTCAGTGGGCACGGCATGGGACCCGCGCTGCTGATGGCGGAAACCCGGGCCTGCGTGCGGACCTTGGCCCAATCATATTTCGACGTGGGCGAGATTCTTACCCGCGCCAATCGGGTGCTGGCCGCCGACACCGGCGATTTTCACTTCATCACCCTGGCGATTGCCAGGATCGACCCCCGCGCCCGAAGGCTGGTCTACGCCAGTTGCGGGCAGCGTGGGTATTTGCTCCACAACGGGGATGAAGTGACGATTTTGGACAGCACGAGCCTGCCCTTGGGGGTCTCCAAAGACACGGTCGTCCCCACCGGCGAGGAGTTTACGCTTTATCCGGGACAGATCGTAACGTTTTTTACCGACGGGGTGTTCGAGGCGGAGTCCCCCGGCCGGGTCCGCTTCGGGGTCCAACGCGCGCTGCAAGTCATTCGCTCCGAGCGGGACAAACCGGCCCGGGCGATCGTCGACGCCCTCTACCAGGAAATCGCCGGTTTCACCCGACACCGGCCGCAACGCGATGATATCACGATGGTGGTTATCAAGGCGGAATAGGAATTGGGGATCAGGGATTGGGGATTGGGGATTAGACAGTCACCAATCAAATCCTGCGCAGAATGGCAAGAACTTTCGAGGACCGAGCTTGCGGGACAGCCGCTTGCGGCTTCGCAATGCCGTGCGAAGCCGCAAGCGGCTACTGCACGATTCTGTATGGTTCCGGCTCGTCCGGGTATAGGGATCAGGGATTAGACGCGACGCGGCCGACCAATCCCCAATCCCCGATCCCCAATCCCCCGAGGACGGCGGCTATCGGGGCGGGTCGAGTTGCACCTCGACGGTGATTTCCTTTTCCCCGCGGCGAACCACCACCTTGACGCGGTCGCCGGCCTTGTGTTTACGCAGCGCGCCGTCGATGTCTTCCAGGTTGCCGATCTTGCTCTGTCCGAAACGGATGATCGCGTCGCCGGCTTTCAGGCCCGCCTTGTCGGCCGGCCCTCCGTCGGTCACCCCGCTCAGCGCGTAGCCGGGTCCTTCGGCGGCGAAATCGGGGATCGTGCCCAGGTAGGGCCGATCGCCGCTGCGGCGCGTGCTCGCCGGCCGCTTCGTCGACACGTACTCCGGCCGGTCCTCAGCATCGGCCAGCGCCACCGCAACGTCCGTCACCAAAGCGGTCACCCGCCGCATGCCCGCGATGTTCAGCTTTTCGAAGTCGTCGCTGGGGCGATGGTAGTCGCTGTGGACGCCCGTGTAGAAGTGCATGGCGGGAATCTGCTTGCCGTAAAACGATGCATGGTCGCTGGCGCCGAAGCCGCTGGGTTTCTTGGATATTTTCAAGCCGTGCTGCTGGTTGATCCGGTCCAACAGTCCGTCGAACTGTTTGGCCGTTGCGGTGCCGGTGACGATCAGCTTGTCCTCGCGGAGCCGGCCGACCATATCGAGGTTGAGCATGGCCACCGTCTTCTGGAGCGGGACCAAGGGATGGTTGACGTAGTGGGCGCTGCCCAGCAATCCCCGCTCCTCGGCGGTAAACGCCATGAACACCACCCGGCGGCGGAGCTTCTCTTCTCGGTTGGCCAGCGAGCGGGCGATCTCGATCACCGCGGCCACGCCCGAGGCGTTGTCGTCGGCCCCGTTGTAGACCTCCCGCTTTCCGTCTTTCGAGGAGCCGCTGCGGCCGAAACCGAGATGGTCGTAATGCGCGCCGATGACGAGCGTCTCCTCGGCCAGCGGTCCGGTCGCCTCCAGCACGCCCACCACGTTTTTCACTTCGACCTGCTTCCGCTCGACGTCGGTTTGGCCGACGGCCCGCCAGCCGGTCAAGGGGCCGCTGTGTGGCGTCGGGCCGTCGTCGATCTGCGATTCGAGCTCTTTCAGCCCTTTGCCCAGCGCCGACGCAACCATGCCGTCGAGTGCTTCGCGGCGGCAGTGAACCACGACGAAGTCCGGCCGGGGGTCGCCGCCGGAAGCGGAGCCGAACTTGATCACCGGGTCGAACGCGTCGCGGAGCTTCTCGCTGCCGGCTTCGACCTGGCTAAGCAGCTTGTCGATGCTTTCACGCTGGGCCTCGATCTGTTCGAACGTCGGATTCTCCACCTTCTTAGACTTCTCGTGCTCGGCCGCCAGCCGGTCCAACGCCTGCCGCCATTGCTTTCGGCGCAAGGCCACCATCTTGTTGACGTCGAATTGGTCGGTACAGAAGATCACGCCCGCCGCACCGTGCTCGAACGCGTTGGAGATCTTGCGGCGGAAGGGGGCATGGGACGAGTCCTTGGCACCGTTGAACGCGCTGTGCGGGTTGGCCTGTTGCGGCTCGTGGCGGAGCACCACGACCATCTTGCCTTGGACATCCACGCCGGCGTAGTCGTCGTAACCCTCTTCCTTGCCGGTAATGCCGTAGCCGACGAAAACCAACGGCAAGTCGAACTCCGCGGAACCGCTGGTGGCCATGGGGGAGAAGTCGTCGCCCAGTTTCAACTCCAGTCGCTGCGGCAACTCGCCGTCCCTTTCCGGCGGCCCGACCAGCGTCAGGGTGTTGCTCGAGCCCATCTCGGCCGAAGTGGTCAGGGCAAACTTTTGCATCGGCGCGGCATCGAACAGATCGGTTTTCAAGCCCAATTCAGCGAACTGCTCGGCGATGTAGTCGGCCGCCAGGTCGATTCCGCCGGTTCCCACGCCGCGTCCTTCGAGTTCGTCGGAGGCCAGGTATCGGGCCGCCTCACCCAGCCGCTTCTCGACCGCCGCGGCGTCGTCCGCCCGCGCCAGCCTGGGCAAGGCCGCCACCGAAAGCAACAGCAGCACAAGCCCAAAGACGAAACCGGGTCGGCGGGGGGCGCCGCGAGGCCGCGCGACGGGGCCATGAAGGGGAAACGAGCATGTCATGGGTGGTTCTCCGAAGAATAATGTGGGAGGCGTCTCCGACGGCGACAGAGTGCAGCAATCCACGGCCGCCGACGGAGTCGCCTCCCACAATCTGTCTCGCGACGGCCCCGAACGGAATCTGCAAGGGCCACAATGGATTTTGGGTAGTCTAAGGCGGAGGCACCAATCAGTCAAACAGGGAAGGCCGCCAACAGGGTACTTCCCTATTCTTTTCCTTCCACCGGGCGGCGTCAAGCCAACAATTCGCTTTGACACGCAAGGCATCTGTTGCTATCCTCTGGCCCCTTCGGGGCAAGAAAGGCAAGAAACGGGGACAGGTCCAGTTTATTGCTTTTTCGCCGAAGCGCCAAGAAACGGGGACAGGTCCGAATGGCACTGTCGAACGTAACGTCTTTCATGTGCAAGTTTTACGGAGTGCTCTGCGAAGTGCATTCCTCGGTTTCTGCATGAGTTTATAACCGTGCCGCCGA
>SDBV01011663.1_pt1 | contig 11356 bp, 8 predicted proteins | sample 2277081 | NCBI WGS metagenome assembly SDBV01 (sample SAMN10402039, study PRJNA504765) | marine sediment metagenome | isolation source: marine sediment core GS10_PC15, 223 cmbsf | place: Arctic Ocean: Southern Knipovich Ridge | collected 2010
TTCTTATTTTTTCGTAAATTTCGATTACTTTTGGATACACACACTCCGCTTCAAAATCCCCTTTTCTAATTGAGCGTTCATATTTTCTAACCATTCCATCTGCTTCACTGACCATTCTCGAAATATCCGCTTCAAATTCTTGTTCTCCTAGTTTTTCTAACTTCTTTTCTTCTAGCATTCTAAGTTTTTCATCATCTCTTTCCACTCTTCCTCCTTTTAAAGATTTTAAAAATGCTTCATCTTTTTGCTTCTTTTTAGCTTCGATCTCGCGTAATTTTTTGTCTTGTTCTAACTTTTCATGGGTTACTCTAATTTGATTTGAGTAAAGTTTTGCCTCCTCACTCCATCCTCTCTCATTAAGCATCTCTTGTATGGCTTTATAAATTTCAATAATCTTTTCAAATGGTGGTGCCTTATCAAAATCTCCTTTTTTTATAGCTAACTGATACTCCCTCTCCAATTTTTCGGCATCTCGACCCATTTTAGCAATTTTTGTTTGAAATTCTTCCTCTTCTCCTTTTTTAAGTGCTAACTCCTTGATTTTTTGAACTTTCTCTTGTTCTTTAATATCTAATACTTTTTGAGATTCCTCATCCAATTCATCTAGTACTTTAGGTTCTTCCTTAATAGTTTTCCTTAAAAAATTAGCCTTATAATCATAACACTTCTCGATTAATACGTATAATTTTTCTATTTCTGTATCATTGTTGGTTTCTTTAAATAAATTAATGGCATCGTCGAATATTTCTATAGCATCATCAAATTCCTCTATTTCTACTAGTTGATTTCCTTGTTCCACTAATCTTTCTGCTTTCTTAATTAAATCTCCTTCTGGTTTTTGATCATCCTTAATTATTACTATTTCGCCTTTGTTAGTTATATTCTCTTTCTGAATTACTTTTTCTTCTTCAGTTTTTTTAAAAGCGGTTTCCTTCATTAGATATATTTCTGTAATTTTATTTTGTATAGCACTAATTTCATCATTTTTATTAATTTGACTATATAAACCGATTGCTTGACGTAAAATTTCAATGCTGTCGTCATAAAACTGAGATTCTATTAAAGATAATGCGTGTTGAACCAAATCAAGTGCCTCTGCTACAATTTCATCCTCCATTCCAACTAAATCGGAGAAAAAAGCATCTTTAGTAATATCCAACCCACTATCTTCGATAATTTTGTTATTTTCCCCTCTTTTTTCAATATCTTTATCCAAAATAATCACTTAATTTTAAAGAAATATTAAATTAAACAATATTATTATAATTACTCTCTAATTTAAATATAATAATTAAGTCATAATTTAAAAATTCAATTTAAAAAAGCTTCATAATATTCGAGACACTGTGAAAGTAAATTGGGTTTATTATGATAATTAAAGCTTTAATTTAATGCAAGAATTTAAAAAACTAAATAAAAAAATATGGATTCTTATGTATTCTTAATTTTTTCAAGTTTCTGTAAGGCTACTTCAATCTGTTTATTATATACTTTTGCATCATTTGCCCTTTTCTTTTCCAAAAGCATATTCTTTACCTTAGTATAAATCTCAATAATGGTTTCATATGGAGGACTTTCATCGATTTTTCCTCTTCGGGCTGCTAATTCATATTTTCTCTCCATACTAAGGGCTCTATCCACCATTTCATATATTTGAGTTTCAAATTTCTTGTCCACAATCTTATTTTTAACCGCTTTCTCTTTAACTTTTACTCGTACTACTTCTTTTTTAGCTTTAATAAATTCTTCATACTCCAATTGTTTCTGTATTTTTTGAGCCTCAATTTCTCTTAATTTCATGTCTTGCTTTAATTTTTCTTGATAAATTCTAATTGAATCAATAAATGGCTCCGCTTGTTCATTCCAGCCCTTTTTCAAAAGTTTATTATTAACTTCGGTATAAATTTGTATCAGCTCAGGATAAACACATTCAAAATCAAGATTACCTTCTTTTAATGCCCTACTTCTTTTTAATTCATATTCATGAGCTAGTTTTTCGGCATTCTTGACAACTTCAGTGATTTGTGTCTGAAAAAACTCATCTTCAAGTTGTTTTTCATATCGATCTTGAGCCGCTTTAAGTTTTCCTATATTTGATTCTGTTTCACCAACTCCGATTTTAGATCTTATTGTATCTTCATACTCTTGTTGCTTTTCTATTTTTTTAGCTTCGATCGCCCTTAATTTTCTATCTTGTTCTAACTTTTCGCTCGAAATTCTTATTGAATCTTGGTAAAGTTCTGCTTGTTTTTCCCATCCTCTTTTTAAAAGCATATCACGAATATTTTTATAAATCTCAACTATTTTATGATATGGAGGTTCAAGATCTAATAAAGTTTCATTTTTAATGGCGTTTTTCTTCTCTAATTCATATTCTCTAGCCTTATTTTCTGCATTATCTACCATGAGTGTAATTTCTTTCTTAAAGTTCTCTTCTTCTTCTCTTTTGCTTTCTATTTCAATTAATTTCTTGCTTTTTTCTTCATCTTCAAGTTTTTTTCTTTTTTTAGCTATATCATCTAAATATTCTTCCTGCTTTATTTTTAATTCAATTTCTTTATCTTTTTGCTCTTTTTTAAGTTCTAATTCTTTTAAGAAAATTTCTTTATCTTTTTTAATTTGAATAATTGTTGATTGAACTTTTTGCACCTCATAAGTCCAATTTACATAATTAAATAATTTTACGGCTTCTTCGTATAATTCTATCGAACCATCAAAATCATAACTATCTATTAATTTTGAACCCTGTTCCATTAATTCATAAGCTTGATTAGTAATTTTTTCAATACTACTTTTAGTTTCCTCAAATTCTCTTAGCTTTTGTTCTTTTTCTGAAATTTCGATAAATAGTTCCTGATCATCTTTTTCTGCTATTTTTTCCTCATATTTTGGTTTTCTAAGAAATTCTGTTTTGTAATCATAACATTTTTCAATTAATTCATAGATTTTCTCAATTTCAGATTCATTTCCTATTTCTTTATAAAAATTAATAGCATCGTCATATTTATCAATGGCATCATCAAATTCCTCAATTTCTATTAATATTTTAGCTTCTCTAATTAATTTTTCTGCTTTATTAGACATATCCATTTCCTTCTCATTCATAAAATTCATCTATCACTAAAAACTGCAAAAATAAAATTGTACTAAAAAAATATCCCACTAAATTATGTAATATATATTGTTCTAACTATTTAAAAATTCATTTTAAATATAATAATTAAGATAAAATAAAATTAGAATTCGATACCTTCAAGATTTTTATTAAGATAAGTGTCGCATATTCTTCCACCTTCATTAGATAAGATCCAACCGTTATTTTCTTTTTTTGCAAGACCTGATCTTTCAATGATTGTTATAATCTCCTTTATCTCTTCTTGGCTTTTCTTTATATTAAAGTCTGTGTTTAAACAAAATATAATCTTATCTATGGATACTGGTCCACCTAACTCATCTTCCATAACTCCTATAGCGCCAATTATTTGATGTTGCTTCAGCATTTGATCATCCATTTCAGTTGAAATTTCAGATAATAGCCAAGGATACTTGGCTAACATGGTTTTAATTTTTTTGTCATTTCCTGATTTAAAAACAGATTCGAACTCTTCTCTAATTTTCTTCTTTTTTGCCATTACAAACACATAGAATTGTTAATGAGGTTTAATTTGTTTATTTCGCTAAAATTTTATTTTAGCTAAAAATTTTTTAATAAAATAAGAATTTTGAAGATATTGGTTATAAATCTTGAAGGAAACTACCTATCTCAGTTTTAGAACATATCTTAAAATTATTATCTTCTGATGATTTAACATATGCCAAACGAATATTTTCTTTGCTTAAATCCTCGTCTGTCGATTCTTTAATTGCATTTAATGCTAACTTAATAATTTCATTAAAGGTCATACCTTCTTTATAATTATTTTGAATATATTCCCGTGCTTGAGCTTCTCCATTTCCTAAAGCATATGCTTTATATTTGCGATATATTCCGCTTGGAGAAGTTGTATAAATTTGAGCGCCTGTTTTATCTATACCAATAAAGAATAAAGCACATCCAAAAGGTCTAATTCCCCCATATTGAGTATATATTTGTTTTAAGTCTGCGATCGTTTTGACAAGCATACTTAGAAGAACAGGTTCGTCATAAGTTAATCTGAATGATTGAGCTTGAACGCGCGCATAATTAATTAACATCCTCGAATCAGCATGCAAACCAGCTATTGCACAACCTGCATGCTGATCTATCTGAAAAATTTTATCAATTGAGTCAGAATCCATTAATTTTGAAGGTATTTTAATTTGAGCCGCTAAGCATACATCTTCTTTCGATTTTACTGCAACAGCAAGTGTACCCCTTCTTACTGCTTCTAAAGCATACTCTACTTGATACAGGCGTCCTTCTGGGCTAAATTCCGTTTAATAAGCTAAATGCAAAATTAAATACCGTCAAAGCCCTATCATATTTCACCTGTCCTCCACCAAACATTTTTTATTTCACCTGTCCTCTGCCAAACATTTTTTTATTTACCTTTTTTTGCTGGAAAAATTTTTTCCAGATTAGTTCACATAATAAGAAATATTAATTAAAACTATAATAAAAATTTATTTTAAATAGATTATAATCATTTTTTTAGATTTTCATGAGAGTGTATCCAAGAGTGTATCCATATTTGCAAAACTATATAAATACTCTTTTTAAATATTTAATGGCTGCTTTACTGGATTGTTCCAATTTCTTCCATCTATGAAAAAATCAATGCGTAAATCTCCACGATGGGACTGTAATTCTTTAAGCTGAGAGATTGAAAGGTCGTTATAGCTTAAGTTTACAATTTTCAAGCTGGGCAGTTCGTAAAGATATTCAATATCTTTAATTTTATTAATACTTAAATCAAGTTTTACTAGTTTATTAAGAGTTTTTAACCCTTTAATTTTATGTAATAGATTACAACTTAAATCTAATTCTCTTAAGTTACTAAGCGAATCTAAACCCTTTATCTCAGTAATTTTATTAGAATTGAGACTTAAACGGCTAAGGTTTACCAGGCAATCAAGACCCTCTATTTCTGCAATTTTATTAGCATCAAAAAATAAATCTTCCAAATTAGATAAATTGTCGAGGCCATGAATTTTTTTAAAGTTATTACCACCTAACTCTAATCTTTTTAGCGAGGTTAAATTCTCAAGCCCACTTATTTCACTAATATCGGAGATCCGTAGATCACTTACATCCAGCCAATCGTAAGGCCCTTTAACATAAAACTTTTCGTTTTTGAATGTTACTGACATGATATAACTAAGAAATATATAAATTATTGTCTATTTATATTTAATTAATTTATCTTCTTCTCCCATGATTTCCATCCTTATTGTTGTTAAATAATCCTTTAAAAATATTCTGACTCGTTTATTTAGCATTTTTGAATAGATATTTAATATTATTTCGATGTTTCTAGCAATTCCCTCATAATTATAATTAATCCATACTTGTTTATCTTCTTCAGTTTCGGGGGAATCACCGTATCTTGTTAAAAAAACGAATACACTTTTGTGGGATTTAAAGTACTTTTCTATAGTCTTGCGATATCTCGTGAGTTGATCTGAATGCTCCTTTGATAGAAATTTATTTTCAATAGCAACTATAAATTCTTTGCAAATTATTAAAATATCTATATGTTGCCATTCTCTCCGTATTTCTACAGATCCCAAATCGGTAGCGTCGATCTTGAATTCATCCATCCAGTCAAGATCGCGATAAGCAAATATATCTTTGAGGAACTTTTTCAAAAATAACTCACGCAAACCGTGATTTGCATTTGGATTTAGCAACCAAGCTAAGAAATTAGAATGTCTTATTTCTGCTGACTGAAACTTCAAGATGTAGAAAATATTGGGTTTCTGTAGCCTTAATTCCAGCTCTTCTAATCTCTGATCAGTGAGAAGATTGCTTAGTTTATTTCTATTCATTCTAATCCTCTTGTCTTTCTTTAGTTTTTTTATGTTTGTTACTTTAAAAAGTTTTTTCGACACGTTCTATTGTTTTATTTTTTCTACAAATTCAGGATATAAAAGATATATAACCTTTAAAATTGATTTTATCAATTTATAGAAAATACTAGGTCTACTATAAATTTAAAGATCAGAAATAAGGCAATTAGTTTAAAGATAAAATCAACTGGATCTACGTTAATATCAGTATAACAGATTAATATTACAAATTTTATACAGAATTTTAATTTAATGATTATTAATCGAATTTTAATTTATCTGATTAATAGATAAATCATCGTTCTGTTTACCTAAGATGATTAGATCTTATTTGTCGACCTTAAAATCGCTAAAACAGCTTCTTTAAAAACATTTTCTACTCTTAACCCTTCTTTAGCGCTTGTCTCACAATAAGATATTGCATTCATCTCATGTTTTAAAGCTTCTCCGTCTTGCTCTCCTACTTCTCGACTCCCTTTTTCTGCTAAATCTAATTTGTTGCCGACTAGTATACTTGTTTTTTGACCTATAACTTTTTCTACCTCTGATTTCCATTCATGCATATTCGCAAACGAGTTCCTTCTTGTTAAATCGAAAACATAAATAATTGCTGTAGCACCACGATAAAATGGAGGTCGAACAAAAGAAAAGTGTTTTTGGCCTGCTAAATCCCATAATTGTAGTCTTACATCCAGATTAGGATGGTCTTCTAGTTTAATGGCTTTTGTCGCGAAATTACTTCCAATGGTCATTAAATAATTTTCCTTAAAAGTATTTTCAGTATAACGCAATACCATCGAAGTTTTCCCGACTCCGCCATCACCTACAATGCAAATTTTGTAAATGAAACTTTTAGTAGCAGCCATTATCTCTTACTAATTCATTTCTTAGACAACTAAATTTATTGATCTCGTATTAACAATAAACTATAGCTGTCATTATTTGATTTTTCTTATATTTTAATTATAATATTATATTAATATTCAATAAATAAAAATAATAGCAATAAAATTATTTTCGTTTAATTTATCTTTTTGGAGTATTTTTTATATGAACAATGTTGAAAGTAAAATAGAAAAATTTGCCGATCTTATCTTAAATTCTCATAATATCGTAGCTTTAACTGGTGCGGGGATGTCTACAGAGTCTGGAATACCTGATTTTAGAAGCCCTGGTACTGGTTTATGGACAAAAGTGGACCCTATGGAATTTGCAAGTATTAATAGTTATATAGCTAAAGGTACGAGCAATCTAGATTCTATGTTTGAAATGGGAAAGACGATATTTAGTGCAAGAGCTAATAAAGGTCATAAAGCACTCTCTAAAATGCAAAAATTAGGCAAGTTGGTTGGAGTCCTTACTCAAAATGTTGATAGTTTGCATCAAAAAGCTAAGACACAAAATATCGTTGAATTACATGGAAATGTCAGAGAAGCAATATGTATGAGATGCAAAGAAATTTTCCCCATAACAACTATGATAAATCAGTTCTTAAAGGAAAGAAGAGAGCCCTCATGTGAGGTGTGCAATGGATTGTTAAAACCGAATGCTATATTCTTCGGGGAGCCGTTAGAGTCCAAAGTTTTAGAAAAGGCCGATAAAATGATTGCCGAGTGTGACCTTTTAGTAATTTTAGGTAGCTCTTTAGTAGTCTATCCAGTTGCTTTTTACCCACATAAAGCTTTATCTGTAGGCGCAAAATTAGCTATAATTAATATTCAAGATACTGAAATGGATGGTTCATCAGAAGTAGTTATTCATGAGAAAATAGGTGAAACACTGCCTAAAATTATCGATATAGTTGAGAGAGAACTTAAAAATTAATTATAATTTTGATTTAGGGTGTAAAATTAAATTCAAAATTCGAACACTTCTAATATAAACAAAAAGGGAAAAATAAAGACTTATAGGTTATACTTAAAATGCTTGAAACCATTATTATTGAGTCATCACCCGAATTGCGTAAACTTTGGGAAGAACCATACATTAAATATTGGAAAGCATAGTTATTGTATAGGGTGTTTCATAGGTTATCCTTCAGTTATTATTGGGATTTTAGCGATATATTATTTAAATTTGGTTTTGATTTTAGAATCGATATATCTTTTTACACTTGGCATGGTTTTAATATCTTTTTTCATCCTTAGCCCCCTTAATCTAACTAAAATAAAATCTGTGAAGATTCTTCAAAAGGTTTTAATTGGATTTGGTTCAGCTTTTTTGTTTTGGTGGGTATGGTCCTTACCCAATATATTTATCCTCAATTTTTTATATTTTATCATGGTCTATGGATTATTAGCTGCGCTATTAAATATGTATCACATGTATGGTTTAAATAAGACCTGTAAAAATTGTGAATATTCACGAGATTGGCAACATTGTTCTGGTTTCAAAAAAATTTTTGAATGTTTTGAGGAGCATAACCTTGATAATATTTTTTAAATTCCATATCAAATAGCTTCAAATAGTTTCAGGAGTATTATTAAAATCTTACCTGAAGTATAATCATTAAAAATTAAGAATGAGATATTATGAGTAAAATTGATTACCCTTTTCAACCTGTTTCTTTTACTAAAGTTAAAATTACAGATGAATTTTGGTCTCCCCGGATTAAAACTAATCGTAATGAAACGATTCCTCATGCATTTAAGAAATGTGAAGAAACCGGTCGAATAAATAATTTTTTAAGAGCGGCAAGAGTAATGGATAATGATAAAGTGTCTCATTTCCCTTTTGATGATTCTGACGTTTATAAAATCCTAGAAGGTGCGGCGTATTCTTTAAGTGTGAAATCCGATTCTAAACTCGAAGAATATGTAGACGAGTTAATCGAAAAAATTACAGCAGCCCAAGAAGAAGATGGATATTTGTATACAAAAAGGACAATTGATCCCATTAATCCACATAAATTTTCGGGCAAAAAGCGTTGGGAATATGTCGCCACTCTCAGCCATGAGCTATATAATATAGGTCATTTATTAGAAGGTGCACTAGCGTATTACGAAGCAACTGGTAAGCATAAACTTTTGGATGTCGCTATTAAAAGCGTTGAATTAATTGATAAGATTTTTGGGCCAGGTAAAAATGAAAGCGCACCAGGGCATCAGGGAATTGAGGTGGGATTAATCCGGTTATATCGAAAAACTGGTATTGAGAAATATTTGAGATTAGCGAAGTTTTTCCTTGACATACGTGGTTCTAAAGTGGCAAAAAACTATAAAAGTTATCTAAAACTAATGGAAACATTACCAGCAAGCATATTTTCTGCAAATCTTGAACATAATCAAACTCATAAGAAAGTTATAGATCAAGTTGAAGCAGTTGGACACGCTGTACGTGCAACTTACATGTATTCTAGTATGGTAAATATCGCCGTACTTACTAATGATAAGGATTACATTAAAGCAATCGATAGTATATGGGATAATGTCGTTTCTAAAAAGATCTCTATCACAGGTGGAATCGGCGCCAAGCCCTTCACCTCAGGTGAAGCATTTGGTCCTAATTATTATCTACCTAATATGAGATCTTATAATGAAACATGTGCATCTATTGGTAATTTTTTTTGGAATTATCATCTTTTTTTATTACGTGGTGATTCTAAATATTTAGATGTAATGGAACGAATATTATACAACGGTCTAATTTCAGGTGTTTCTCTTAATGGAAAAAATTTCTTCTATTCTAATCCGCTTGCTTCGAAAGGACGTCATAGAAGAAGACCATGGTTTGATGTCGCATGTTGCCCCTCAAACATCGCTCGATTTATACCGTCTATTCCGGGATACATATATACTCAACAAGAAAATGCTGTATATGTCAATCTTTTTGTTAGTAGTACTGCCACACTTTCAATTGATGGTAAAACCATTTTAATTACCCAAGAAACCGGATATCCGTGGAATAGTGATGTAAAATTGACGATTAATACTCAAGAGGGTGGAAAGTTTTCTATTGCCATTCGAATCCCGGGTTGGGCACAGAATAAGCCATTACCTAGTGATTTGTATCATTACTTAAATAAATGTAATGAAATTATTAGCCTCAAAGTAAAGGGGAAACCTATTGATATTAATCTTGAAAAAGGTTTTGTTCATATTAACCGGATATGGAAAGATAGTGATGTGATTGAGCTTGAATTGCCAATGCCAATAAGGCGAGTCCTAGCTCATGAAAAAGTTAAGGCAAATATTGGGAAAGTAGCTCTCGAGCGGGGACCAATTGTATATTGCCTTGAATGGCCAGATAACGGCACGAATAATGTATTTAATATGGTTATAGATGATAATGATTCACTTAGAGCAGAATTTCGCAAAAACTTACTCAATGGGATTGTTATTATTACAGGTTCTATTCATTACCTTGAAGAAAAGAAAAAAATCAAAAAGAACTTTACTGCTATTCCCTATTATGCTTGGGCTCATCGTGGAAGGGGTAATATGACAGTGTGGATAAATCGAAAGTGAAAATTTTATTTAAAATTAAAGTAAAAATAAAAATCAAATTTTTTCTCTTATTTTCTTAAGACTTTTTTATCCACCTTTCCTATATCCGTAACGGGGATTTCCTGAGTTATCTCAATTATTTTAGGAACTTCATAGGGTGCACAGCTATCTCTAGCGAAATTTAGAATTTCTTCTTTTAATGCTTTTTCATTTCCATCAAATTCATAACCCGGGTCAAGTTGTACGATTGCTTTTACAATCTCAGAGCCTGGTCGGTCAGGGTTTGGCATTCCAATTAAGGCTACTATCCCTACTGCTGGATGGCTGATTAATACGTCTTCAACCTTAGAACAAAATACTTTAAATCCTCCCACAATTATCATATCTTTTGTACGATCTACGATTCTTATATATCCGTCATTATCCATTACCCCAATATCTCCAGAATGCATATAACCATCTGAATCGATCGCTTTCTCAGTTTCTTCTGGTTTATTAAAATATCCTTTCATGACTTGAGGTCCCCTTACACAGATTTCTCCTGGTTCTCCAATAGGAACATCCTTTCCGGTATCTGGATCTACTATTTTTAAGTCTACATTCATAATTGGCAAGCCAACAGTCCCTAATCTCTTTTCTCCCTTAGATGGATTCATAGTTGCTACAGGAGATAATTCTGTCATTCCATAGATTTCCAATAATTTACCCTTTCCTATAATCCTTTCTAGTTCTTCTTGCGACTCTTTTGGGAATGGTGCAGCAGCGGAAACACAAGTTTCTAAATTAGTGTGATCTAAATCTCTAAATTTGGGATTTTTTATTAATAATTGATACAATGATGGAACATTTACTAAACTCGTTGGCTTATATTTCTTCATCGATTTAACGATATGATTTGTGTCACGAGGATTTGGAATCAAGAT
>SDBV01011664.1_pt1 | contig 11356 bp, 10 predicted proteins | sample 2277081 | NCBI WGS metagenome assembly SDBV01 (sample SAMN10402039, study PRJNA504765) | marine sediment metagenome | isolation source: marine sediment core GS10_PC15, 223 cmbsf | place: Arctic Ocean: Southern Knipovich Ridge | collected 2010
AATAAAGAAAGCGTTAGCATTTCCTGATGTCTCTACACGAAAATCAATATCATCGCCATCTTCGTTGAAAACAAGCTCATCTTGTCCTGCTAGTTCTATGAGGGTAATGAACTCAACAGCTCCTGCACCTATACTGATTTGGTCAGTAGCCGCCCATATTCCACTATTAAGGTCTCCTCCGAATATTAACCCGGGTTGTGATTCAGCCCCAACACCAACGCTAACTTGGCCACTAGAGTTTAATAACTCCATCATCAGCAACGAACTTCTAAACTCTAAATTGCCGGATGTATCAACTTTTAGTTCTATGAATTGACCGCCCGAATTTTCTTCTAACTTTATTACCTCACCACCAGAATTGGCTACGATGTGAAGTGGTCTATCAGGTGTAGCTGTACTTATACCAACATTACCGTCTACCCTTAGGTCAGACGGAGCATAAATATCCCAAGAATTAACAATTGGCTTGACTGCTCCTGATGACAATATCCATACTTGCCCAGGGGCACTACCAACTGGCGCATCTTTTTTATCGTATTTATTATAAAAAACTAAACCAGATATACTAATGATACCTATAATTGCTGAGACTATATATTTATTTTTAAATATATTTTTTATTTTCATAACTAGTTCTCAAAATAAAATGTTTGTTTAAATTGGTTGCCAACGAATACAAATGTTTTCTTATGGCATTCGTAACATAAGGTTCTTCCGTTATTGATATCCCACAATTCTTTACATTCTAACGCCTGATCTTTAGTTTCAATATTGTTTCTTTTCAAAATTAACACAAACATATCTATATGATCAACATTTAATATTACCTTTTTACCATTACCACTTCTTGTTCCACAAAAAACACACGTATAATTATCTCTCTCAAAAACTTTTGTTCTCCAGTCTTTATATTCTGGGAGTTCTCTTACTGTTCTATTGATACTTGTAATTCCACCCTTCCAATTCCAATGATTTTTGCTTCTCATTTTTAACCCTGCTTTTTTCCTACTTTTTTTTGGCACATAGTCTATATGGCCTGCCTTATAGCCATTACCATAATTGCCACGTTTTTTCGCGGATATACTTTGCCTTCTCCTTGTTTCGGCGCTCAGTTTCCAGCTTCTACTTTTTGTTGTTTTATCTGTATCTTTAGACATGATTATTAAAAGTTATACTTCAAAATAAAATGTTATTCCCTCACCGGCCACTCTACTATCTACATAAATATTGGCAAGATCATCAGCTCTTAATTCTATTACATTAGAAGCGTATATCCCTATTCCTCTTTCACTACCATCCGCAGCATCTACATTGCTATCTCCTAAATAAACTACATCTGTGTTGTCAACTATTGCTTGTATAATAACTTTTTTAACCGTTGTGCTTGCGGCTATTGCCACGGCCACTCCTGGTGTCGATACTGTTTTTCTACCAGTCCCTATAGTTGAAAATCCGCTCTCTATAATTGTTATATTACCACTAGAATCAACTTTTAGTTTCACCCATTCTAATGCATCTGAATTCCATCCATAAACACCAGCTTTTTTCAGCCTAACATTAGCCGAGCTCTCATGTTCGGCTATTACTATTTCCTTCTCGTATGAGAACTCTCCTAATGATACTCCTCCTTTTGGCATTTTTTTTTATTTTATTTTCTATTTATTTTATTTTCTATTAGACTCCTTTTTTATATCTTCAATAATTTTATCAAATGCCTTGTCTATATCTTTATATTTTTCAAAATATTGTTTAAATAACTCTCTAAATTTATTAGGATTAAATTCTGCATATATTTTATCATCACTATATAGTATTACTACTCGTAAAGCCATTTTATGTTTGATTCACTAATCCTTTTTTATTTAAAGAATATATTAAATTTGGTAATAATTTTATTCTTTCTGAATACACATGTTCTTTCTTGTTGCAAAATTCTAATACAATTTCTGCTTGATTTTTCTTTATAACAAGATGGTCAGTTATTAAATTAAGTAATTTTTTACAATTAACCTTACTGCGTATATCAATATTATATGAAGGTTTCCAGTTCTTGTTTTTGCTTTTGCGTTTACATGTATAATATACTATGTTAAACATATCTAATATGGATTCTATTTCATTTATTAATTTAATATTAGTATTTACAATAGCAATAACAGGAATTATCATCGGTACATTTCTTTTTCCTTTAATATTCCTTTTAATATTGTATAATCCGACACACCCTTCTCCATCTATAATCCCGGATAACCAACCTAACATAATTTTTCTGTCTACTTTAAGCATTTTTTTTAAAATTATTTATTTCTGCTTTAGAAATTTGTAATTTATCCTTTAAAGTTATTTCTTCTTGAACTAAGCGTAAATATGTAAAAAATTTATCAAATAAATTATCTCTTGCTTGACCACCAATTTTAAGACCAGTTTTTTTTAAAAATAAATAGATATCTGCTTCTTTTGAATTGTCTTTATAAAATTCATATATATATTTAATTTTGTCTGATAAATCATCTTCTACAAGATTTTCAGAATTTATATTAAAATAATTAATAATGGTTAACATATCTTCTATGTCTACATTTGGTATGTTAATAGCAACCGGAAGAATGTATTGATCTGCAGACTTAGGCACAACTCCATTATTAGAAAGCCTACCAAGAGTAGTATAGGCAAATGGATGTATTTTTACATTTTCTGCATCGTCTAATAGGTTCATGTTCTTTTAGTATAATAACACACTTATACAAAATTTTCAACTAAAAGTGTGTTACTATGCCAGTAGCTAAATAGCAGTTCTGTCCGAAAAGGTTGTATTTGGTTTAGATCTGTCAATATATTGTGCTGGTTTAAAGGCTGCAGCAGAAACCGCCCAGTCCTCAGCTCCGCTCCACGTCCATGACATAGTTATACTTCCAGGTGAATTGTCGCCCTCATAACTCATTACGGCCCTGTCTGTAGCACCACCACCCGTGCTATTAATTGTAAACTGTGATAGCAATGTCTGATTAGCTCCTATAGTAAGATCATTCCCTTCTTTAGAAATACCGGCATCTATCACCCAATTATTATTATTTAAAGTTGTTACTGCAATTGTCATTAATGTATTATTTCCGCTAGTTCCATTCTGTGAATCTACAGGATTGTCTTGGTCTACCCCAGCCAAACTTACCGCACTCCCAGTAAGGACTTGACACGTTCCCGTAGCAGTTGCTACAATATTGGCCGTTCCTACTGATGGATTAACTAGATACCATAATCCAACAGTTATATCTTTTGCATTATCATTATCTTCTCTAATCTTTGTTAATGCTACACCACCATAAGTTATGCCAGTTATTGGTCTATCTACATCTGTATCATCTTTAACATGAGTCCCCACAATTAGGATTCTATTTAAACCAGCAGAAACAGTGTGAGACCAAGTTACAGTCGTGCTATTTTCATTATCCCCAGAATTACTTGCTACGTCTAGGGCTATTACACCCAATGCTGTTCTGTTGGTGAATGTAGTGCTTGGCTGTGTTCTGTTAGTATAGGTTGTTACCATAATTAAAAATTACGCTTCTATTACGCTTCCATCTTCTTCACGAGCATCGCTAAATTCATCGGACAACTCTTCTACGGATGGAGAAGACTCAGGCTTTTCAACAGGTTCTCCCAAGGGTTCAACTTCTTGTGGTATATCATTTACAAAAGCTCTTAACTTTTGTATAGGATCTTGTATCTTTTCATGATCAAAAACTGCATCAAAATTATCAGATAAATAACTTTTTAAATCATCTATAAAACTCATTCTACACCTTCGATTAGTTGTCTTCCTAAAAATCTACCAACACCACCAAATTGAGCAGTTGTTTCTCTCACTATATTTTTTCCTTGACCTTTTAGATCTAGACCTTGGTCTATTATATTCTCAAGTACTGAAACTGGAAAGCTTCCTGTTGGACCCAGCATAAATTCAAGCCCACGGTTATCTTGTATAGACTCTAAGAATTCAACACCCATGCCAAAACCACCAGAAGATGCTATATCTTCAAAATATTTTCCTATATTCATTTCGTCTATATTGGTTGGTCTTCCAGCTATAAAGTTATTAAAACTCTTAATAACATGACCAGCAGCAGGATACATTGTAAGTATAATCATCATATTTTTCTGTGCTTTACCCGCCCTACCAGCAGCAAATTCACCAGCAGTTTCATCTAATATCAAAAGCATCTGTCTATATATAAATGATTTAAACTGAACTATTACAGACCCCCATGGAGTTGACCATAATTCAGGATAATCTGCAGGATTCCATCCAAACTGAGTATTTGTAACCAATCCCCTGGCCGAAGACATTAAGTCTTCTTCGTCTAAATAGCCTCTGCCTACTGCCTTTTTTATTCTGTCTTTGCTTAAAATTTTGCCTAATTCATCAAGTTTGCCAATCTTAAATAGTTGTGCGCCGTATATAGCACCTGCATTTCCTGTAACGGCTCTATTCAAACTATTCTCTGTCCACTTAAATAAGGCTAACCATTTATCTAAAAATTTCTGATATCCCTTAAAGTATTTGCCACCGAGTTCTCTTCTTATGGCTGAATCTTGGATAATACCAGCTCTTTTAACAAGGTTCTTGCCATCTATGCCCCTAAATGTTTTTAAAAATGCTTTGCTTAATGTTGGCAAATCTGTAGCCATTAACGTTGCTAATAACTGGGTTGAGTTAGCCACAAAAGAAGTACTAAGTTTAGCAGCCTGTATTTGTTTCAACCCCGACACCAATCCACTTTCATCAAATGGCAAAGAAAAGAATTGTTTATTAACATAGTTTCTGGCCATTTTGTCTATTATTAGTCTTTCAGATTCATTAAATTTTTTAGCAGTTTCTTGTCCTATATCATCATACAGCTCTTGTAATACCTTATTGACTTTTCTATGTGCTGGTAAGCTATCGAACAATTTAGTGTTTGAGACCTCTGTAATTCTTGCTCTTGTTTTGCCTTTTGGCAATGCTAATTCTTTCTCCAATAATTCTAGTGCTATCTTTTTATTTTTTATTACAAGTTCAGTAGTTTCTTCAACAGTTTTAAACCCCGCTTTCTTTTGTACCCTATCGACTATTTCTCTTGCTGTCAGTCTTGCAATATCAAAATCGGATACAAGAGTATCTTCTAAAAAATTATAACTTACATTACCTGCTGGTAATTTAATTTTTCCAGCAGAGGTTATTATAGGTTCGCCCCTTAGCTTAAGTTTATCAATTATTGATTTTACTATCGGATTAGATGTGTCAGACATTACAGATTGTAAACCAAGGAAAGCAGCGTCTCTATCAATCATTTCATCTATAATTTTAACTATATCAGTTTCTAATCCGGCATTAGTATAGTCATCTATTGTATTTAGCGTCTGGGTTCTTGCACGACTAGCAACTGCTACTCTTTGATCATCTGGTGTTAATGCATCAAATTTCTTTCTAGCGGCTATCTGTTTTTTATCTGCATCTGTCATTTTTGATATTCTAGGATCAGTATCTGCTATTTGTTTAATCGCCTTATCTTTGCCAGTCTCTAGTAATTCTCGCCTAGCTTTTCCGGTTAATGTTCTGGGCATAAATACTCCTGGCTTTCCTGCTGTTCTTACTATCTCTCTAATCTGTCTGCCTGCTTCTATTAAAAGTGCGCCACCACGATATTCGGTTCCAGTTCTAGAAGCAACTTCTGACAGAGGTTTTGTTATATCATTAAAAAAAGATTTTATTGCATCCTGTAATGTGATATCAGTAATACCCTCTCTGGCTATAACTTCCTCTGGGGATAGGCCAAAGTTTGCTTCTTTAGCCACGATATTAAACCAGTTCCTTTTGCCTGCTTCATCTAGTTGATTATATATTGGCAAGAATTTATCTTTACCAATCATTAATTTTCCACCAAGAAAACCACCTTCTTCTCTTGCTTTCTCTGCAATGGTTCTTAGCCTACTGCCACCTTCGCCAGTGCTACCAATAACATTTTTAAGTGGGGAACCAAGCTTTTGCATCATCCACCTAAATGGTTTACTTTGTATTTCTTGTGGTCTAAGTATTTTTTCTCTTATAGGTTGTAATAATCTACCAGTTAATGGCAATGCTGCACCAAATGCAGCACCAAGTGGGAGACCTATAGCACCCCGCTTTAATCCTTCTGTTACATCACCAGTTTCCTGTATTCCTGCTAAAGTTGCTCCTGTTCCACCAAGAGCGCCACCAAATATAGATTGATTTATTGCTGCCCTACCAGCGGTTACTGGTGCTCTTATTACACCTCTTTCTACCACCTTACCACCGATAGCCTTTCCAGCCCTTTCCACAGATTCAAAGCCTAGCCTTGTCCCTAGTTTAGCACCACGCAATAATCCAAATGCTGGTACTGGAGCAATGTCTAGAGCCGTTTCTGCTACTGCTGCACCCAGCTGTAAATTAGATGGTAATTGGAATATATCATCCTGTAATAAATTATTAGTATCTTGTATGAATCTTGCTAAATTAGCAGTTCTTCTTTGCTTTATTGTAGGATCATCTGTCTCTTCAATTAAACGATTTATCAATTCTATATGCTGGATAGAATCATCAATAATTTTACCTTCGGTTTCTTTTATTTGACCAGAAGCTATTTTTCTAGCAAAAACATCTGGAGCAGTAAAAATTCCTAATCTAATTTCTGGAGCAAACCTACCCTGCTCTGCTTGTTGAACTCCGCCTTGAATAATTTCTTGTTGAGTTGGTTGTTCTAGCGTTGGTTGAGCAGCCGGTTGAATAGGCTGTATACCCCTAGAGATTCCTTTGGTTGGGGCAAAAGTAGGCCCACCAGTTTGTTCGCGTATGTCTCTCGGTGTTTGCGGTGTAGCCATGGGTTGGATTCCTCTTGACACACCTTTTGTTGGAACAAATGTAAACATTATATTTTAATCCAGCCATCATTAATCGCTTCTTGTATTTCCGGTTCATTAGGGTCACTGTATTCGACTATCTCTCCTGTAACCGGATTCTGTATTTTAACTACTAATATAAACTCTGTAAAAGATGCTATGGCCCCTTGTGGATCCTTCTTACCAAAGAAACTACCAACGTCACCCTTACTAAATGCAGAGATTAAATCAAATACCGGCTTATTTTCTATAGTACTTATCGTGCTAAGTACTGGTATAGACCCCAGTACCGCAGTTAAATCACCTTCTTCATATACGCCTTTGTTTTTTTGTAACCACTTTGTATATTGGTTTATAAGGAAGCTTTTGCTTTGCTCGCCAGCCGAAATATTTCCCAAAAATACTGGTTGATTGGTTGCTTTACTAATTGCTATTGCTGTAAATGTCCCATCTCCATTGTCTTCCCACCGTACATTTGTGAATGGGCTTGCAGCAGTAGCAGCTTTTGCAACGCCAATGCTTCCTATTTTCCATATATCATTACCATCAGTTCCAAATACTTCTCCTGTTAGATCATTTCTCAATATTGATTGTGCTTTTCTGCCAGTATTCTCACCAATTCTAGCCACCATATCTTGTGGTAGATATCCATTATCTTCTACAAAAGTAAACCATTCTTTTAGAGTTTTCTGTGGAACGCCCCTAATCATTTCTGGATTACTTGCAATGAACTGGAATGTTTGTTGCGCATTCTCCCCAATCTTGTCTACTCTGGCCTGTACTTTATCATAAGAGTTTTGTAAGCTATTTAATTGATTATTATAAATATTGTAATTAGTTACAGCATCGGACATCCTTTGTGTAACAGTTCTTTCTGCATTTGTGATTCTATCATTAATTAACTCCTGACTTCTTATAAGTGCGTTTAATAATGCTTGTGATTTATTTGTTAAATGTGTTACTCTTCTGTTTTTAAGTGTTCTTGAAAAATCTGGATCATCCTCAATTTCTGCCCTTGTTAAATCAACTTCATTAAAGATTTCATTCATCCTAGTCTTATTTTCTAGGGATTCTTCATAAAGTCCACTAAGACCAACTTCCTCTCTTATCTGTGCCCTAAGACCATCTACTCCGGTAACTGCAATATCACCCAAAGGAGAATTTCTTAATTCATCAATTTGTGTTTGTAGATTGTCTGCTTGTTTTTGAAGTTCGGAATCTTTACTAACTATTTGTCTATTAGGATCAAATTCTAATATGTTTTCAGGAGATATATCTATATCACCGAATTCTTGTATTGACGCAGCAGTATTTATATGATCTATATTAAGATCTAGCTCTTGAAATGTTTTTAAGTCCATTGGAGTACCATCGGCATTAAATACATCCCATGCTCCTTTTTCACCAGTTCTTTGATCTATCGCATCAGGATTCCAGCTTTTATACACCTGATTATTGGCATTTGTACCACTATTTTGATTAAAACCACTAATACTTGGCGCACCAGTATTCGCTGTCTCTAATTTCTGAGTTATATGAGAATCATATTGTTTCTCCGTTAGAGTAGTAAGATCTACTTTTGGCTGTGGTTCAGTCAACTCATCAGCAGTTACTTCTCGGAATTCTGTGGTAGGAGTTTTCGGAAATGGTTCAGCCTGACCATTTTGTCTAGCAAGTCTATTAGCATCTTGTTGCTGTGCTTCATTTAAATTTTCCTTGCCTAGTTCTGGCAATGTATTAGGATCTATGCCAGATTGCTCAGCATTCCCTACTAATTTAAACTGCCCACCAGTTGTTTCAAAAACTTGGCCTCCAATTCTGCCAAAAGTTCTTTGTCCTGGTTGCAAGAATTGGCCAACGGCACCAGAGACATCTCCAAAGACCTGGCCAGTATCAAATCCACCCACCTGTTCTCCTGGCGCTTGTCCCGGAGCGGTTATTGGCCTACGATCTGATGGGGCTACTTGTGCTCTATCGCCACCAGCAACAAATCTATCTAATTTTCCCAATCCCTCTAATAATAGTCCCCCTAAATTTTTAATATCTGCCAATGGATCTACTTGTTGGTCTCCAGCAGCTTGAAAAGCGCCAAATGGTATATCCTGACCAGTAGCTTGCGCTGTAGTGCCAAATATATTTCTTCTATTTCTCTCTTCTTCTTCTGGATTAAATCCAAGTGATCCTCCTGCAGCTCTTCCAAATCCACCAGTTAAAGAACCTGGGACAGTTGCTCCTCCTCCGGTAATACCAGATATTCCAGTTCCACCTTGGAAGAATTGAGAACCGCCACCAACAGTACCTGAAACACCTAATGGGTAAGTAAAGCCAACTATTCTTCCACCAGTATCAAATTGTGGTATTGGAGTGCCACGACCGGTAGCTGGTGTGGGGGCAACAAAACCAGGACCACTAGAACTAGGTGCTCTTCCTGTAGCAGTTGTCTCTACAAGACCTCTATTGCTTGAAGGTGTCTGAAAGGGTGCTGGTCTTAATAATTGTCTGCCAAATTCTGTAGCAGCTCCTTTTATAACTGTTCCTACAGTTTGAACGTCTTGTCTAGCAGTAGGTACATCAAAAACAATATCGCCGCCGGGAGCAAGACCTCTTCTTCCTGCTAATGTTCCAAGATTAGCCAGGGGGGCTGTTATTCCTGTGGTTAAGCCACGAGTAACAGCAGGGCCAACTATGTTGGCTGCACCTGTTAAGGTACGAGTAACGGCAGGACCGACTATGTTAGCCACATCCGTAATTCCCCCCAGAACACTACCTACTATATTTCTTATATTAAATGCCATCTATTTATTATTGATTATAACACATTTTTATTACTTATTCAACTTTAATCCTATAACGATGAGATTTGGATACTAAATAATGTACCAGTTAATCCTGTGGTTCCATTCACTCCTGTTACTCCATCAAAAGCAGCACTTAAAACACCTTCATCATATCCTAGCCCACCTGTTCCACTTGTTCCACCTGTTCCACCTGTGAGAACAGTAGTACCAGAACCAGATAAATCACCATAAACTAATATAATGACTCCACCAGAACCTCCAGCTCCTCCGCCTCCGCCGCCTCCCCCGCCACAATCGGCATTACCACCAGGCCCAGACACCCAAGCATCACCACCATCGCCGCCATTTGAACCAGCACCACCCTTAGATGATATTGTGCCATTATTTATAATTTGTTTAGAGAAGACTGCTATCATCCCACCAGAGCCACCTGCGCCACCGCCTCCGCCTCCTCCGCCTCCAGTAGTTGCTGTGCCAATAGCGTTTGCTCCGCCACCACCACCACCACCACCACCAGCAGAACCAGCAGAACCAGTGAATACTGTAAACGATGGAAATGTATCAAATAAGTAATAAGCAGAAATAAAACTTCTTGGGATGTTAAAGACTGGACCACCTGCACTACCTCCACCGACACCATTACCGCCAAGACCACCAGTTTTGGTGATATCATCACCGTTACCACCTGCACCAGCACCACCACCGCCAGCACCTGCGACACCTAACGCCTTACTGACACTATCACCAACGGGAGTGGCATTAGAACCATTTGTACCAGCACTAGAGCCATCAGAACCAGCTCCACCAGCTGCACCATTTTTTCCATCTTCAGAACCAGACAGAGACCCTGTTGTTGTAGAAGCAGCAATACCAGTACCTGCTATACCACCATCGCCGCCATTACCTTGGGCAGCATCAACACCATCAGCACCATCAGAACCAGCAGCATCACCTAGGCTCTGAATAATACCACCGGCCTTAATCTCACAAATATCAGCAAAAATCCTGAAAGAATTATTTTTTAAAATACCACCATTTTCTATAATTAGGTGGTCATAGAACATATCTCTTGTTAAAGTAGTTGTTCCAGTAATAGTTACATTGCCATCTGATTTATCAGAAATCTGATTTAAGGTAGCCAAAATTAACTTTCTTTGATTTTTTAGAACATTAATTTCTAGAGAATTTCTTCCATCATGATCGTGTATTGCAAAACGCTCTAATATTTCATCTACTTTATTTTCTAAAGTAGTTAAATCATCTTTCTTAAAAATATCTTTTACTTTTATATCATCTTTGGTCATATTTATATTATTGGTCGTTCCTCAGAAATTACTGATATAGAATATATTTGTGGCATAGTTGTTGTACTAGAAGTAAATCTAATTCTTATTTGTAATAATCTTCCTACAACACTTGTAAATTCCCTATACCAAAATCTATCCCCAGTTTCTCCGCTATTTGAAAAATCATTAGCAGATGTTAATGCATTTTGGGAGTTAGAATCATAACTAGATGCATTATCTGTTCTAACATCTATCGTTATTGTTGTAGAGGCAGGCATATCTTTTGTCCTTAATAAGAATCCTTTCCAATCTTTGGTAGATTCTTCATTTTCAGCATCTATTAATATAGATTCATATGTTGCATTACTTGATCTTGTA
>SDBV01011665.1_pt1 | contig 11356 bp, 10 predicted proteins | sample 2277081 | NCBI WGS metagenome assembly SDBV01 (sample SAMN10402039, study PRJNA504765) | marine sediment metagenome | isolation source: marine sediment core GS10_PC15, 223 cmbsf | place: Arctic Ocean: Southern Knipovich Ridge | collected 2010
CCCATCCCGATGATGATATTGCGCAGGCTCTGGGCGCAGTAATCAATTACCCAGCCCATTTCAACCCTCGTGGGGTCAACATCAAGTCGGCGCATTCCGGTCAGTTTTTCAAGACGGGCGTCGTCGTAGTTGCGTTCGTGCTGCATCCTGGCGGTAAGGGCTACCATGGCCAGGTTATGCGCGTTCATAATATCATTGATGTCGCCGGTGAGTCCCATTGAGAACTCGGTCATCGGAATTAGCAGAGCGTTACCGCCACCGGCCGCCGTGCCTTTGATATTCATGGTTGGGCCGCCGGAGGGTTGGCGCAGGGCGCCACCGACATTCTTGCCCCGTTTTCCCAAGCCTTCCATAAGACCGCAGGAGGTGGTGCTTTTACCTTCGCCTAACGGAGTCGGAGTTACCGCCGTCACTTCAATGTACTTACCGTCCGGCTTGTCTTTAAGACGATCTATAACTTTCAGGAAATCTAGTTTCGAGATTCTTCCGTAGGGAAGCATCTCATCTTTCTTTAGCCCGAGTTTCTCCCGCCACTCATCGGACGTAGGCATATTCTCTTCCGCCGCTTCAGAAATCTGCCAGTCCGCCATCTTTACTGCATCGTAAGCCATGCAACCTCCTTATATTTCCTTTTACTTTAGTTATTCCCCATTCCTAACGGGGTTATCTCCAATATTATTCATTTTTTTAATTTGCGCCTGATGCCTTGGCACCAGCTAACAAAGCCTGATGGATATCTTTCACGGCAGCCATAACCGACTGGCTGGAATCCAGAACAGGACGATTAGCCAGGTCAGCGTCAACCACCGCCTGGTCATAGGGAATAAAGCCGAGGAATTCAAAATCAGGCAGGTTAGCCAGCAGGAATTCTTTTTCTGATTGGCTGCGGATTTTATTGCCTACCACGGCGATATCCTGTAAGCCGATATCTTTGGCCAGCTCATCAACTCTACGGGCGGTTTCAATGCTCCGCCTGCCCGGCTCTACCACCACAATCAGCTTGTCCACCGCTTTAGCCGTTGCCCGTCCCAGATGCTCTATGCCCGCCTCCATATCCAGAATAACCACTTCATTTCTGATCACGAGCAGGTGGGAGAGTAAAGCTTGTAACAAAGCGCCCTCAGGACAATAGCAACCGGTGCCACCCCTTTTAATCCGTCCCATCACCATCAGCCTGATGCCATCATGCTTTACCGAATAGTTTTCCGGCAGGTCGTCAACCTTGGGATTAAGTCTAAAATAGGGGGCCATTTGGCCCGGTTTAGCTCCTGTTCTCTCTTCAACAAGCTCTTCCATCTCCGAGATAGGAGTAATGTCTTCAGGATGGGGAAAGCCAAGGCTAGCGGCCAGATTAGAATCAGGGTCAGCATCGATAGCCAATACCGAATAGCCAGATTCAGCGAACAGCTTGGACAGGAGAGACGCCAATAAGGTCTTACCAACTCCACCTTTGCCACTAATAGCAATTTTCATCGAAAACCTATTTAGGCATAATTAAAGCTGAGACTTCCTGAGGGAAAGCACTCAGCCTTAACAAATTCCGTTACCTGTTGCTTACCCTAAACAGTATAGTCAATGCCGAGTGAGAAGTCAACTAACATGAGCTTGTTTCCGGACTAATCGGAAAGTCAGATAAAGTACGCCGGTTTATAAAACCTTGTCCCCTACTCTACGGTCACACTTTTTGCCAGGTTGCGGGGAAAGTCTATCGGGCAGCCCCTCTCCTTAGCCGTATAGTAAGCCAGTAGCTGCAAGACCACTACATTAACCACCGGTGAAAATACAGTATCAAGTCGGGGCACGGTAATGACTGAATCGGCCAGCTCCTCGATAGCCTCATCTCCCTCCTCGGCCAGCGCTATCAGGGGTGCCCCTCTCGCCTTAATTTCCTTAATATTGGTCAGCATAGCCTCATAAGTGTTATCTTTGGCAAGGATGGCGATAACTGGTGTCTCATGACTGAGCACGGCTAATGTATGATGCTTTATCTCCCCGCCGGCAAGGCCTTCGGCATGAATGTAGGAAATTTCCTTTAGCTTAAGTGCTCCTTCCAGAGCTACCGGGAAGTTTATGCCTCTCCCTATAAAGAAAGCGTTCTCATACCTTGACAAATATTTGGCATACTCCATAATATTAGATTCATTATCCAGCACCTGTTGAACCTTGTTTGGTAGTTGCCTTAGCTCCATAATCAGCCCGGCCAGTCTTCTGGCATCAGCCTGAGAATATGACATTGCTAGCCAATACAGCACCATAAGCTGAGCTGTAAAAGTCTTGGTGGCCGGCACGCTTATCTCCGGACCGGCCTGGGTATAAATGGTCTGGTGGGCAATTCGGCTGGCAGTGCTGCCCACCACATTGGTAATTACTATCACCCGGCAGCCGGCTTCCTTTAACTTTTTCATAGCCTTCAGGGTATCAGCCGTCTCGCCCGATTGGGTGATAGTAATGGCCACGGTTCCGGCCAGGGTGTGGCTGTAATAGTTGAATTCAGAAGCTATCTCAACCCTTACCGGGATGCTGAGAAAGTCTTCCACAATATATTTACCAATCAGGGCAGCATTATAGGAAGTCCCCGCCGATAATATAAGCATGGATTCTATACTTGCGTCCCTCATCCCAGCTAAATCGACTACCGGTTCAGTGTCTCGTGTATACTCTCCAAGGGTATTCCGTATCACCTTGGGCTGCTCATGAATTTCCTTAAGCATGAAGTGCTCGTAGCCTGCCTTCTGAGCCTCTTCCAGGCTCCACAAAATCTTATGCTCTTCCCGGTCAACTTCTTGCCCATCTTTACTAACCTTTATGCCATTTTTAGTAATAACTCCGATATCACCATCCTCCAGATAGATAACCCTATCGGTATAATCCAGTATCGCCGGTACATCCGAAGCGATAAAGTTCTCCCGGTCACCGACGCCGATAATTAATGGGCTGTCTTTCCTGGCGACTATTAACCTGGGCTCACCAGCCTTTAATACAATAATGGCATAAGAACCTTCCAGGTCACGCAGAGCAGCGGCTACCGCCTCCTCCAGGCTACCGTCATAGTACTTCTCAATGAGATGCGGTATTACCTCGGTATCCGTTTCCGAAATAAAATTATGCCCCTCACCGGTTAGCTGGTTTTTTATCGCCTGGAAATTACTTATCACCCCATTATGCACCACGGCGATGTTACCGCTGCAATCAAGATGAGGATGAGCATTGACCTGAGATGGTTCGCCATGAGTTGCCCACCGGGTATGACCGACACCTACCGTCCCATTAAACCGTGGCGCTACTTTCTCCAGCGCCTCCACCCTGACGATATCCTTGTACATCTCAATACCGTCAGCGGTCACCGCCAGGCCGCAGGAATCGTAACCCCGGTACTCCAGCCTCTTTAAGCAATTAAGCAGTATGGACTGAGCCCGTTTGTTTCCAATATAACCGATAATACCACACATAATTCCTCAAAATACAGAGCTTCTATTAGGCAATCGACCACTAATCAGCTTCATCGCCTGAATTTGACTGTAACTACCGACAATAACCCCCGGTTGAGCCACGACTCCATTGCCTAACTTACAGCCCACACCGAGCATCGCCCCTACCTGCACCAGATGGTATTCATCATTAGCCTTAATCTCAACTTCATCGCTACAGGCGGTAAAGTACCCTTTAATAAGACAACTTTCATCAATAACCGAATCCTGTACTATCGAACCGCCCCCAATATTAACATCATTACCGATAACGCTATTCTCAATCTCGCTAAATGGCGAAATAATTACATTATCACCGATACTGGTCGCCGGCCGGATACATACACTGGGTCCGATATCGCAATTTGCCCCGATAACTACCGGGCCAACTATATAACAGTTCGACCGTATCACCGTGTCCTTACCCACCGATACCGCCCCTTGCACCGAAGCCCCCGCCTCAATAGTACCCCCCAGGCTGGTCGGGATGCGGCGCAGCACAGCTTCGTTAAGACTTAATATATCCCACGGGTAGACAATATCAAGCCAGGTACCATCCGTTTCCTGAGCACTAATCGCACAACCCTGAGCCAGCATCTTGTTTATGACATCAGGAATATCTAACTCAGCCTCAATAAAGTCGAAAATCCCCCTGTCAAAAGCATAAATACCGGTATTGACTATGTTCCCCTCGGCATCCCTGGGCTTTTCTATAATATTCCGAACGACGCCGTCTTCAACAGTCACCACCCCGTATCTGGCGGTATCATCCACCTTCTTCACCAGCACCGCATTCGGCTTAGCCGCCACAAACCGGGCAATGGTGTCCCTTTCAATCAGATTGTCACCGGGCAGAATCAGAAATTCATCCTCGACCACATCTTTAGCCTGGACTAAGGCATGAGCCGTCCCCAGTTGTTTTTCTTGTGTTATGTAAACTATATCAACACCAAACCGCTCCCCGTCACCCATATAATTAAATACTTCCTCTCTCTGATAACCAACTACAATGACAATATTACGGATACCGTTCAGAGCTAAAGATTCAACCACATACTCTAGTATCGGTTTATCAGCAATGCTCAGCATTACCTTAGGCCTGGTAACCGTAAATGGTCTGAGCCTTTGTCCTTCGCCCGCGGCTAGAATCACTGCCTGCTTCATTTATTAATACCCCATAATCCCTAAAATACTTTTGAATCCGGAGCAACGACCCCATGAACGATAGCCCCCGGGCCGATACGAGCATTATTACCGATTACAGTGCCTACATTAATAGAGGCATTAATTCCGGTTTCAACTCCATCTCCGATTATAGCGCCCAGTTTACGTCTCCCGGTATTTTTACCAGCTATCCATATCTCGCTCTCGTCAAGCTTGAGATTAGCAATCTTGGTACCGGCACCTAGATTACACCCCTCACCGATAACACTGTCCCCCACATAGTTATGGTGGGGAATTTTACTGCCACTCATAATTATAGAATTCTTGACCTCTACAGCAGCACCTATATGACAACCGTCACCGATAGCGGTATGAGGACGCAGATAACAGTTCGGGCCGATAGCACAATCCTGCCCAATCACCACCGGACCAACTATATAGGAGCCTGACCGGACTACCGTACCCTGCCCGATGGCAACAACGCCCTTAATTACCACATTCTCTTCTACTTCACCCAGGTTCTGCGCTTCGGTCTCCGCCAGCAGGGATTCATTAGCCGACAGTAAATCCCAGGGATAACTAAGGTCCAGCCAGCGGTCAATCTTCTGACACGAAATCGAGTCCCCCCGGTCAATCAGCAACTGCAGGGTCGTCGTTATCTCGTATTCGCCACGGGGTGATTTCGGGGTCTGCGATATAGCGTCAAATATACCCGCGGTAAACAGATACAGACCGGCATTAGCCAGATGAGAGGGAGGCTTTGCCACCTTCTCATAAATACCAACCACTTTGCCTCTGCTCAATTTAACCAGGCCTAAATCCTCAGTATCTTTAACCTCAATCACACTCACGGTAGTATCGTTCCCACTGGCTAATCTATTGATGTCCTTATGACCAACAATAACATCCCCGTTTATCATCAGGAAATTCCCATCCACCATACCATCAATCATTTTAAGCGCATCAGCCGTACCCAGTTGCTTACGCTGGGTAGAATAGTCAATGCTTACCCCCCACCGGTCACCACTACCAAAATAATTACGCACCTGCTCATCATGATAACCGACGGTGAAGATGAATTCCTCGATACCAGCCTTAACCGCCTCAATAAGCAAGTGTTCCAGGATAGGTTTATTGGCTATCGGCAGCATCACCTTGGGCCTGGTATAGGTGAGAGGACGCATTCGATTCCCTTCCCCGGCGGCTAAAATAACTGCTTTCAACCTATTTCTCCTTACCCCCTGCACACTCCCTGATTACCCTGAGACCACTATCGTATAGCTGATGCACCCGTACCTCGCTCTTAGCCTCAGCCGTTATTCTTATCTTGGGCTCGGTGCCTGAGGCCCTGACCAGCAACCAGCCGTCTTCAAAGTTCAGTTTAATACCATCAATATTACTCACCGATAACGGTTCCATAGTCAGGAGCTGCTTCTTCAATTTAGAAATGGCTACCCCCTCACTGGCGATACTACCCCGCAGAAGGGGGTAATGAGGGATGTCATTAACCAGTTGCGATATTTTCTGCCGTCCGGCTATGGCTACCAGCCACGCAGCCGCATAAATACCATCGGGACACAGCGAGATGCCCGGGAAAACCCAGCTCCCTGATGGTTCCCCACCGAAGTTTCCCCCCTGCTTGAGTTCCTCAGAAACATAGTTATCTCCAACCGAGGTTCGGACAACACTAAAGCCCACCTCGTCAATTATCATCGAGGCATCTATGGTGGTGACTATTTCTTTTGCCCCTACCTGCCGAGCCAAAAGTACCAGCAGCTTATCTCCCGGAATGAACCGGCCATCATCATCCACGGCCATCATACGGTCACCATCTCCGTCATGGGCAATACCCAAATCGGCACCAACTTCCTTTACCGTCCCTATCAACTCTCCCAGATTTACCTCAGTCGGCTCAATAGCGTGCGGGAAGAAACCACTGGGACAACAATTAAGTGCCACCACCTCACAACCCAGCCTTTCCAATAAATGAGGGGTAATCACCGAGGCGGCACCACAGCCGCAGTCTAGCACCACCTTGAGTTTCAGTTCACCGGGAAAATCCGCTAATATACGTTCAATATGCTGCTCAACGGCTTCCTGATAAACGCTGCCACTCTTAATTTCACGCCACGGAGCCACACAAAAGGAATCACTCAGAATCATACCTTCTACCTGCTCCTGCTGGTTAGCATCAAAGGCAGAGCCATCCGGATTCAGAAGCTTGATACCGTTATATTCGGGGGGGTTATGCGAGGCAGTAATCATGGCCCCCGCCTGAAATTCTCCGGCCGCTAGAGCCAGCGTTGGGGTGGGGATGATCCCGGCATCACTACACCTGGAACCAGCCATCAGCAACCCGGAGACAAAGGCATGCTTCACGGCATCGCTGGAAGTTCTGGTATCACAACCTACCACTACCCGGCCATGAATATTGCCTACCGCCAGGCCGGTCTTCAAAGCTAACTCGACCAGATTCTTATCGGCAAGCCTTCGTATCCCGGAGGTACCAAATAACTTCATATTATGTTGATTTTAATCCTCGTAAATCCCGATGTCAATTTACCGCGTTTCAGCGGACATCCAGCCAGAGGTGCAGTCGTTGATAAACCTGACCCTGTCCCTGCTTATAGAGTAAGAATTCCACCTTTTGCTCATCCCCGGCCCTATCCGGGGTAAAACCAACAATCTCTTCCCACCTTTCATTATGTTCAAGTGCCACCGGCCCCACCTCATTACCGATAGTACTTAAGTTTGCAGTATAATCCAACCCACCGGCAAAGACAACAATGTTGACACCCCTCTTGGACGCCCCCTTAGCTCAATACCCTTCCCTTATTCCTTTGACCATAAGCAGGTTTGGTGATACAATTAGGGCAGAGTTTAGTCAGTCAGCCAAGGAGAGACAGCCGTGTCCGGACATTCCAAGTGGTCTTCAATCAAGCACCAGAAGGGGGTAGCTGACGCCCGGCGAGGCCAACTTTTTACCAAGCTGACCCGGGAGATTATCGTGGCGGTACGTGAGGGAGGCAGCAACCCCGAGTCAAATTTCCGGCTGCGTTTAGCCGTACAGAAGGCCCGTGACAGCAACATGCCGCTGGACAACATAGAAAGGGCCATCAAGCGGGGCAGCGGGGAGCTGGAGGGAGTTACGCTGGTAGAAATGACACTCGAGGGTTACGGACCCAGCGGGGCGGCTATCCTGGTGCAAGCTCTGACCGATAACCGAAACCGAACCTTACAGGACATCCGGAATATATTCTCCCGCGGCGGCGGTAACCTGGGGGAGAGCGGCACTGTCACCTGGCTTTTCGACTCAAAAGGACTGATCCGGGTAGAGACCGGCGACCTGGATACCGAAGAACTGGCACTGCAGGCTATTGATGCCGGAGCCGATGATGTCAATGTAGAGAGTGATTGTGTCGAGATTTTCACCAAGCCCGAAGAGCTTGAGTCGGTTAGAGCCTCCCTGGAGCAAAAAGAGATTCCGGTAGCCTCGGCGGAACTGGCCCTGATACCCAAGACCCTGCTTGAGATTGGAGAAAAGCCAGCCCTGCAAACACTGAAGCTGCTCCACAAACTAGAGGAACTGGATGAGACCCAGACCGTCTGCAGCAATGTCGATTTCCCTGATTCTGTTCTAGCGCAGTACCAAGAGCAAGTTTAATGTTATTTCCCCTTCCGGCCATTTTCCCGCAACCGCTAGTTTGGTTTAGTAATGAGAATTTTAGGTATTGACCCGGGTACAATAGCCATGGGCTACGGGGTGATTGCCAGCCAAGATGACGAAATAACCCTGGTTGATTACGGCACGCTGACCACAAAAGCACGCTCCCCAATGGGGGAGCGTTTGAGTTATCTGTACAACCGCCTCCTGGAAATTATCTCGCAGCATCAGCCTGATGTGGTCGCTGTTGAGCAGCCTTTTGTGGCCAAAAACGCCAAGACGGCGCTGGCCATTGGCCGGGCTCAGACTGTAGCCATCCTGGCGGCGGCCAACCAGGGAATCCCCACCTACGAATACACCCCCACCCAGATAAAGCAGCGGGTGGCTAACTACGGAGCCAGTTCCAAGGAGCAGATTCAGGAGATGGTCAGGCTGCAACTCGGCCTGTCCCAGGTGCCGGAATCAAACGACGCCGCCGATGCCCTGGCGGTAGCCCTCTGTCACCACAGCGAGATGCACCTGAGCAACCTGCTGGCCAAACAGCAATAAAAGGAGAGAATATGATAGCCAGTCTTCACGGCACACTGGAAACACTGGGCAGCGACTGGGCGATTGTCAATGTCAACGGCATCGGTTTCCAGGTATATATGCCCACCTCCACCCTGAGCACGCTGGGCGCTACCGGCAAAGAGGTGCACCTGCACACCAACCTGGTGATGAGAGAGGACAGCGTCACCCTTTATGGCTTTGCCACCGCCGAGGAGGGGGAGCTGTTTCAAATCCTGACCAGTGTCTCCGGGCTGGGCCCCAGGCTGGCACTGGCCGTACTCTCGGCGATGAGTGTAGAGCAGACGGCTATGGCCATCACTACCGGCAGTGTCGAGCTGCTGACGACGGTGCCGGGAATAGGTAAAAAGATGGCGGCACGCCTTATCATGGAGCTTAAGGATAAGATAGGCGCCGGACTGATTGCCACCCCCGCCGCCCAGATAGCCCGGGAAAACACCGATGTCCTGGCCGCCCTGACCTCCCTGGGCTACTCGGTCAGTGAAGCCACCAACGCCGTAGCCACCCTGCCCGCTTCTGGCGACCTCAGCCTTGAGGAAAAGGTCAAGCTGGCGCTGGGGTATTTCGGGGGGAAGTGATGGGTGCAGCAAGGCTAAGATGGTGGTGGAGGTTTGATTTGCCCAGAAATGAAGCTACAACAGAATTTTTGCCAAACAAATCACGCCTGGTCACGCCTGATTTGATTCTAGAGTTATGTCAAGTTGGTTTAGTTTGCCAGAGGGGTGTGGGGAAGACAAGCTGGCGCTGGGCTATTTTGGGGGGAAGTGAATGTCGGAAAAAGTAGAAGCTCTCGTTGAGGACGAGTTACTTATTTGGGCAAGAAAAAGTGCCCATTTAACTCTCCAAGAAGCAGCCAAAAAGGTTCGTGTAAAGGAAGAACGTTTACAGAACTGGGAAGCTGGCGAAACACGACCTACTATTAGACAGCTTCGAGAATTTGGGAAAGCTTATAAGAGACCGATCGCAGTTTTTTATCTACCCCAGCCACCAAAAGATTTTGTTCCGCTACGAGATTTCCGTAGGTTCGCTGATACGAAAGCCAGCATCTTATCGCCAAAACTACAATTTGAAACACGGCGTGCACAAGACAGACGAGAGATTGCACTCGAGTTATATCAAGACCTGGAATATGAAGTACCTAAACCACCTCCTCAAGTGCACCTTTCAGATGAGCCAGAAACTCTGGCATTAAATATACGAAAGAATCTAAAAATAACTAGAGATAAGCAATTGAAATTTAGCGATGATCGGGAAGTACTTAACTGGTGGCAACTAGCTATAGAAAAAGATGGAGTATTTGTGTTTCAGACAACTGATGTGGACCTTTCAGAGATGAGGGGTTTTTCTATTGGTGAGGTACCTTTACCTGTAATAGCGGTGAACAATAAAGATTCACGTCGAGGGCGTATTTTCAGCATGCTTCACGAATACGTTCACATAATGCTTCGTGATTATGGCTTGTGTGATTTACGTGAAGAATCAAGTCGTGTTGAAGGACGGAGTGTGGAGGTTTTTTGTAATAGAGTGGCTGGAGCAATCCTTGTCCCCAGCGAGTACCTTTTGCTCGAAGAAACTGTATTGGAGAAAGAAATAGGAGCCGAGTGGTCAGACAACGAAATTAGAGAACTCGCTGACAAATATAAAGTAAGTCGCGAAGTAATAATACGTCGTCTGTTGATTTACAATCGCATAACCGTGCAGTTTTATAGAAGAAAAATGAGGCAATATGAACAAGAATATGCGAGACTTAGAAAGCTTAGGAAAGATATGGAAGGGTGGTTTCCGCTACCACATCACACTGCAATAATTAGTGCAGGCTCTCCATTTATACGCCTTGCGTTAGACAGTTACTACAACAAAAAGATTACAGCTAGTGACCTATCCGATTTCCTGAATGTCAAGTTAAAGCATATTGGAAAGATTGAACAGGCAATTCTCGGGAGAACATAATTGAGAATTGGAGCGGGTAGGTGAAATATAGTATTGATACAAGTGTGATTATTGAAGGATGGACAAGGGACTTTCCTCCAGATATCTTCCCACATGTGTGGACGAAGATGGAGGAATTGATTGATAATGGAGTGGTACTGGCTAGCGAGGAAGTGCTAGTTGAGCTTGAAAAGAAGCATGATAAAGCATATGAGTGGGCCTGTAAGCGTAAACACATATTTATACCTACTAATGGTGATGGAAAGATCCAAGAAGCTGTACGAAGTATTCTCCAAAATCATAGAAAACTTGTCGATACACGAAAGAATCGATCTGGAGCTGACCCATTCGTAATTGCACTGGCAATGGTCAAGCATTTATCAGTAATAACCGCTGAAAATCTTAGTGGAAGTCTTGAACGACCCAAAATTCCAGACGTGTGCGAAGCATTAAGTATCCCCTATCTCAATATGGTAGACCTTTTCCGTGAACAAGGATGGCAGTTTTAATAATATCAAAGATGACCCCCGCTTTAAGAAACTGATAAAATAAGATTAACCATGCC
>SDBV01011666.1_pt1 | contig 11355 bp, 12 predicted proteins | sample 2277081 | NCBI WGS metagenome assembly SDBV01 (sample SAMN10402039, study PRJNA504765) | marine sediment metagenome | isolation source: marine sediment core GS10_PC15, 223 cmbsf | place: Arctic Ocean: Southern Knipovich Ridge | collected 2010
GAAGAGCACCTTCTTTGAATCGGCTCAAACGTAAAAGTGAAATAGCCGGGTCACTACTTATCCCCAGTATATATTCTGCCATTATCCTCCCTACTGCTGGCGCATGCATGATCCCTTGAGAATTCAAGCCACAGGCAAGGTACAATCCCTTTAATTCTGGCACATCGCCTAGAATAGCACTCTTATCTAAGGTATCGGGATGGAGCCCCGCTTCTGCCCTCATGATACCCGTATCTGCTAGAAATGGAAAACGAGGCACTACACGCTGAGCAATCTTCGGAAGACAGCTCCAGTCTACAGCGGTATCAAAACCTTCCGTCTGGTCATGGTCTGGACTGTTGAAGGCCACTCCCTGGCCTTCTCTCCAAATGAGGACGTCCCTGTGCAAGTCAACAATAAATGGGGCATCCTTTGGGATTTCGTCTGAAGGAACAGTGATAAATGAATGTTTCTTGTGTGAGTGAACTGGGATATCTAACCCCACAGTTTTTCCCACCAGACCAGCATAAGGGCCGGCAGCATTGACCACAATTGGTGCCTCGATTTCTCCATCACTACTTGATACACCTTGTACCTGCTGATTCTTTGTATTAATAGCAACAACCTCTATATCTGTATATATCTTCGCACCAAGCCGTCTGGCGAAAGCGGCATAGCCTTGAACTACCGAGTATGGGTCAACCCTTCCATCAGTAGGGCCGTAGGATGCCCCCAGAACATCATCGATATTAAGTGCCGGAACTATTTCTTTAGCCTCTCCTGGGGAAAGGAGATAAACTTCAATCCCATACTTCCGCTGCAGTGCCACCCTCTGGCGGAGGTTTTCTAACTCCTGGTCGGTGCAAGCTAGAAAGAGGTAACCATGCTGGCGAAAGTCGATAACAGACCCCATCTCCTCCTCAAAGTGTTTAAAAGACTTAATGCTCTCAACAGACAGCTTAACATTTACCTCATTGAGAAACTGATGCCTTACACCGCCAGCGGCTTTCGCAGTACTGCCGGAGCCAATAGTGTTCTCTTTTTCTAGTACCACAACATCGCGGCACCCTAATTTTACCAAGTGGTAAGCGATGCTGGTTCCAATAACACCGGCACCAACAATGATTACTTCTGCTGTCTTTTCTATTGCCATTCTTAACCTCTATTTTCCTTCTAACAAAGTGCTTAACTGAGTACCACCCTACCTAAATAGTATCATAATTTACTCTTGAGATAGTCTGCGAGTTGTATTTCAAGCCGCACATGAGTTTTATCACAGATTAACATACATCTCGGTGTTTGTGCAGTGGTGACGGTTAGTTACCAGAAAATCAGTACCAGTACTTGCCGCGGCCCAGCTGTAGGAGGACTCATTATTGATGTTAGCAACAGCTATTCTATAGCTTTCTTAATGGGGGCAGCGGCTATGTTGATAGTGACTTTGCTCATAGCTTTAATTAGGCGAGAAATAGATGGGACCAAACAGATTTCCGAACAAGAAGTGTCCTGAAAAAGTTCCTGTGCGGAATGTCATTGTGACTTAGGAAAGAGAAACGGTTTGGAGCTTCCTCAGAACTAGCAGTGTTTAACAATATTGTTCTTGCCTTCATAGGTTATATTCGTTTTAGCTTTTGAGCTTATGCCAGGCAATTTTTATCATTTCCTGCTTTGGAGAGGCAAGTAGGATTAAAATAGAAAGCAAACTCAGTCAGCAACAGGGACAAGTAGAGGGATAATTTCTGTTACCTGCGGCGGGGGAGAGTTTTATATTAGGGTTCGGTTGGTTGACACTAATAGCACCAAGACTTACAATAGCAACAGTCTTACCGAAGTGGCGGAATAAGCAGACACGGCAGTCTCAAAAACTGTTGGAGAGCAACCTCCATGTCGATATGAACCCAATCTTCGGCACCATCTTAAGAAGGAGGGTGGAATGAATTAATTGCCATTCTTTGTAGAAGCACTCAAAGTGCTCGCGAATTATTCGAATTTGAACAAATAAGGAGGAAATCATGGCCAAAACATATGATGTGGAAATAAGCGTCAAATCGATCACCCAGGATAAAGCATGTTCTCTAGGGCACCAAGTAGGTGACACCTGGTTGGTTAAGAGCTTGACCCCAGAAGGCATGTGCTTGGGGTCCTTTAATGCCCTCCTTCCTGCGTTAAGGGTTTTCCGCTCCGGGGGGGAATTTAATTTTGATAAAGATAGAGATATCACCCATGTTAGTTGTCCTGACCCACACGTCCAGGTTGTTTGGGAACTAAAAAGACTGCGTTCAGATTAAAGTCTGTAGCCTGCCGAGTTGTGCAGCGGTACACGCTCAAAGACCAGTTATAGCATTTCGAGTTGTCTGTTTGCCGCAGAATGATTCAGTCATAATGAGTAAGTAGAGTTTCCTGTAGGGGGGGCTTCGTATTCTGGAGCGTCAGTTCCCGTACGTACGAAATCTATTTATGAGTTTGGATGAGTAGTATTTGCAAGTATCTAATAGTTGAAAACACAAACTCAATAGAAATACACTCCATTAATTCCAGCACGAGTGCAGGGCATTCATGATATTACACATAAGTCGCCATTTTTATATGCTTGATGCCAGCTTCACAAAAAGGCAAGCCCAACTCCTCGAAGCCACATGATTTATAGAAGCCAACAGCTGAGTATTGGGCATGAAGAACTACTTGTTTCACTTGTCTCTTCCTTAGTTCTTCATGCAGAAAGGAAATAACTCTCCTTCCGATTCCTTTACAGCGGAAAGGTTTTAAGACAACCATCCTCTCCAGCTTTGCTTGATTTGCAGTTAGGAATAGAACCCTGGCGGTACCGATAACTCTATCTCCATCAACAACAACCATATGTAGCGCTTCGCTATCAAGGCCATCAAATTCCAAGTCCTGTGAGATGCCTTGCTCCTCAACAAAAACCTGTCTCCTCACTTCAAATGCGGCTTTCAATTCCTTACCGCTTGATACCAGTTTGTAGTTAAGTTCACCCATGCTGATTTAAATAGAATACCTCGTAACCTAATATAATTATAGACTAAAAATAATCACCACGCTATTACCACGAAGGTGAGTAGTAGCACCATGTGCCCATTTGGGCTAGAAGTCATCCTCACCTATTAATTTACTCACTGCAAAACTCACATTCGATTACTCAGATTTAACATTTGTGCAGGCCAGTTCATAATGTTGGGACTTTATTGTAGTCAAGACTTGGGACTTTGTCATCATAGGATCTTAAAATAGTAGCTATTACACAAACCGTCATCTTGTCAATTGACTGACTCGGAGTACTTTGCATTGGTTATGCTCCCCGAGAAAGAAATTGACAATAACCATTAAGCCATTTATAGTGTCTATCAACAAGTAATACTAGCATGACCCTTGGTATAAAGGGACAATGGATATGAAGGTAAGCCAGGAGCCAATTGAAATTGAACATGTAACCAAGATGAATGAATTTGGTCCCGATGACCTGTTCATCTGTTGTGCTAGTTTTGAAGACAGGTGCCTTTCAAGTACATCAAAAGTGCGTGCTGATTTCCGGACGAGATTTGCCATAATTTTTGTAATCGAAGAGCCGCTACAAAAGACACAAATTGAGACCAAACTGTTTAGATTACAAAGCAAACTGAGCAAAGTAGCTACTGAAGGTGTCTTTGTTATTAAATGTCAGAGGGATGACCCAGTTGAAGGCATTGCTCAGCTAAGAAATATCTGGGATCAGTGTAAACCCAAAGATCATGAAGAGCCTTTCATCACTATGGACATTAGTGGCTTTACGAAGATCTACTTGTTTGAGCTTCTGCATTATCTTGTGGTCGAATCAAACCTCGGGATCCCTCGCCTTCTTCACACGACACAGAGATACTTACCATCTACACTCACTTGGGGGATCCAGCAAATTACTACCATACCTAACTTTTTTGGCAATATTTCATTACAAAAGCAAACCGTTCTTGTCCTATTCCTGGGATTCGAGGCAGAACGATCCTTGTTGGTATGGAAACACTTCAATCCTGCAAAGACACTGGCGCTAATAACTAACCCACCGCGCCATGGAAATCTCGATTACCTAAAATATGCTCAGAAGAACAATTCCTACCTGCTCTCACAACCCTCTGTAGAAGTAGGAAATGTACCGGCTGACAACCCGTATGCTGCCAGAAGAGTGCTTGAGTCTATTTATGCCGACATAAGTGGTTCACTCAACATGATAATTGGCCCTTTTGGGACAAAACCACAGGCTGTAGGCGTGTTTCTCTTTTGCTTGGAGCATCCCTCGGTGCAAGTTGTCTATTCGTTCCCCACTGAATATACCAAGTCTTACTTGCAACGTAAGCCCGGCCCTACACTATTACTACCCCTTGCTCCAGCGGTGACGAGCTAGTTCAATAGAACGAGACCGGGCCTGTTCAGGATAGCCTATAACGGTATTAGTTGAGGCGTGTAGGTATATAACAGACACCCTAAGAAGGCTAAAATGAACTGGCTTGAACGACACCTAAACCAGGTGGTTATATTAGCCATAATAATAGTTAATTTCCTTGTTTTAGTTGGCTACCACGATTTGTAAAGGCGTATGAGTTCGCCGGTAATTGCCTGGCGCAGCCTCTTGGCTTCAGAAGTATCACCCTTCAATTGGTACTTTTGCCTGATGTCTTGAAACAATTTGTCTTCGTCAACTCGGGTTGAGCTGCCTTGCTCCACAATGGGGTTACCATCCACGAAGACGGTATCGACATCACTCTTAGTGGCTAAAGCAAGGATGATGGTTAACACATCAGCATCAGGACCGATGAAGGGCCTCTCAATCTTCGAGAAATTTAACAGTATTAGATCAGCTTTCTTACCTGCCTCTATGGGACCGATGACACCTTCAAACTGAGCTATTTTGGCTCCATTAGCTACATTCATGTTTAGTATAACCGAACTGGGGATTTGGCTCGCATCAATCCTTTGTGGGCGATGCAATAACGAGCACAAACTCATTTCTCGAAACATATCCTCATCCGGGCAGGAATTATCTGTCCCCATCCCCACTGAGAGTCCTTCCTCAAGCATATCCCTTAGGGGAGCCACACCGTTAAATAACCTCAGGTTGCTGCTGGGGTTATGGGATACCTGACAGCCAGCCATAGCCAATTTTTTTATTTCCTCCCTAGTAAGTTGAACCGCATGTGCCAAAGTCAACCTCTTATCCAACAAGCCCAATCCTTCCAAATAGCCAATAAGCCCGCCAGGGTATTCCCGGTCGCCATATTTCCTCTGAACGGGGCTCTCCAGAACATGCATATGAATACCTATACCCTCCTGGTTAGAACGCTCATTAATCTCCTCTAAGAGCTGGGTAGAACACCACTGCGGACCTGCCGGACCATAAAGAAATCGAATCTTATCGTCCTTATACTGGCTTCTCAGTTTATCGAAAGCCCCAAAGTATTGTGTGGCAGTGGGGTATTGAACCGGGATTTTCCCCAGCTTCCTTAAGGAATCAACGGCATAGGTGGGAAGTCTGGAGATAAAAGCATCGTCATCCATATAGGCAAATTGGTGTATATCTCTAATAACAGGAGCAAAGGCTACCCGCATCCCCAGGTCTCGGTATGCCTGCAAACAGACATCCATCGTTTCCAAATAGTTTTCGCTGTGAGCCTCAGAACCATAATAATGGTGTACCGTTGTAGTTACCCCTGACTTCAGCATCTTCAGCCCGGCTAGCAGGGTATTTTCATAGAAGATAGGCACGTTTCGGCCATCTGGGTGGTACCATCCGTTGATAATCCAAGGCTCTAAGGGTCCGTCCGTAGCACCTACCCGAACCATATCTATCCCGCTACCATGTTGATGAGCATTCACCAAGCCAGGCAAGACTACATGGTCTGTGGAACCGTAAATCTTTTCTGGATGGTAAATATGCTCCATTTCGCTGAACGACCCCACATCCAAGATGGTTCCACCATCAAATACCACTGCCCCATCCTTTATCATACTTCCCTTATTATCACCGATTAAGACGTACCTTCCTCTAATCGCTTCTACCATTTCTCATCTCCTTATATTTGCTATAATTGGGATTTCCCCGCCGCTGCGCTTGGCTAATGCAAAGGTTATACACATTTAGCTTATGAGTTTTTTAATTAAAGGCTCCTTCGTTTAAGGACTCAATGAATTCCTCATCAGACATCCCCAAAATCGTAGTATACACATATTCAGTATGCTCGTCTAGACATGGAGCAGCCGTGCGTGGCATTACTACTAAACCTCCTCTATACTCAGACTCATGAAGTTATAGATTTGCAAGTTTTCATCATATTGAATATATTTTGATAAGAGGTGTCTACCTTGTTTGCATTAGTATCGACATTATAATTGTTTGCAGCTATTATAGAAGTCAGGAAACTAAACGTGATTGGGTAGTACCAGACCTAACTACACTAAAAAAAGAAAACCAAAAGGAGTAGGAAATGCTGGAAAAAATTCCAATGGCAACTATTGAAGCTATTCTGGATGCCTTACCAGGAGATTTGACCTTTATTGATGAGACCAATACTGTCAAATATTACAACAAAGCCGAGAAAAGCGAGGAAAAGACATTCCCCCGAAAGCCAGAAGATATAGGGAGTAAGGTTCAGGATTGTCACAAGCAGGAAAAAAGTTTACCGGAAGTAAATCGTGTTTTGAATGAATTGAGGTCGGGTAAACGAAGCGTAATTGAGGGCTGGACTGATTCCAAGGGTCGCAAGATATATAATAATTTTTCTGCAGTTAGGGATAAGACTGGCAAGTATTTGGGCATGCTTATTTTTACTAAGGATATGACCGAACTACTGAAGATGAGTACTAAGCCAATGTTTTGATTGTGTATAAGCAGATTGATGGAGAGTGGGAACTGATTTCTGCAGTGCCAAAACTTCATAGGCGACTTGAACCGAATGGGACATAAGGAAGATATGAGAAGCGAAGAAAGTTAAGCAAAATCCTTGTCCAGGTCTGTCGGCATCCCAAGCCTTGCCTTCTACTTTGCACTTTAATAGAAATCCATCAATTGCTTGCTTTATAGTCGTTTTAGACATTGAACCTTTCCTTCTTCTCTTCTGAGTTGCGCGAGACGATATATGAGAATAAGGAGAAGGTCAATAGGTATGTGGTACAAGTTTTAGCTGTAAATGGGAAAGGTAAGGATTCGATATGATAATAATCGATACAACATTAAAGATTCGAATTCGTGGTATAATAGGAGTGGTGTTGAAAACTGATAGATTGGTAAATTAGTATGCCAGAAAAGCCAGAAATAAGTAATGCCAATTATTGGCTAATAAACAAGCCGCTAGGAGGAACTAATGGAAATACCTGAAAGCCAGTTAGCAACCATCTGGAAAGCAGTTGAGTATTGGATCAAAAATAAAAAACTGGGTATCAAATTTTTAAGTTCATATACAGCAGGAACGAAAGACATTTATTTTCCAGACCGTATTGCGAAAGGGATAAAAGACGGTTCTGTGCCGATATCCTCGGATTTTCTGCACACTTGCGTTTGGGTTTTTGGTTTGACGAGTGCCAGAGGAAATAGATTGGATGACAACCTTACGGATGAGGAATGTATCGGACTCCTCACTGCACCTTTAATAGAGAATACTGAATAAGGTAAATTACAGCTTTATGATTCTCAGTCCTTTTGGGGAGTAAATCAATGAGTGATGTTAGCCTGAAAATTAGAAGTTCCATTGGGCAACAAGGCATGATGCCTTTAAGTTCAAAAGAAGCTACTAGTCTTATGATTGAAAAAGCTAAGCAGCTTGTGAACCAACTAGTCGACAGTAGAGGGCATGATAAACCGCCATTCCTGCCCGAAGAATATTCGTCTTTAGTTAACATCAAAGAAATTCGAAAAACAAACCTAGGGGATACAAGTGCTCTTCTCTTGAAATTCCACGATGGCCATGTGATTAAGGTAAACCAGGGCCATTACCAAGTAAGACAGAACTTTTCATGTGCTCATGAGATAGGGCACATTTTATTTAGCGAACTGAAACTTGAAAATTACCTCCAAAATATTGAAAACAGAACATATAATCCCACAAAAACGACGGAGATTCGTGCCTTGGCCAGAGAAACACTTTGTGATGTTGCTGCCACAGAACTCCTAATGCCAGAGTTAATATTTAGAAAATATTTGTCAACTTTTGGACTTTCGATTACTTCGGTGGAACGCGTGGCTAACACCTTTAAAGTGTCCCTTCAGGCTGCCACAATACGTATCAATCAAGTCAGTGTTGAACCTTGCGTTGCTATTCTGTGGTATCCTTGGCCAAAGAGTAAACCAAAGGGACTTCGACCAGCGCTTGGAAGACTATCAAGAGGGAATACTAGCTACATACCATTGCATAAAAATATTAGCATTGACTCTGCATTGTATAAAGCTTATCAGAGCGATACTATCATAAAAACATGGAAACTTTTTAAGAATGGTAACACTGTTAAGCGTTTACCGGTGGAAGCCAAAGGTTTTGGTCATGGTGAAACAAGGTTTGTCGTTTCTCTTTCTGTCCTCGACTGTCAGTAAACCGGAAGCTTGATAAAACAGTGAATCAAGCTACAAAAAACTGGCAGTGGAGGGGTTTGAACCTGCGACTAAAGGCTTTTGAGGACCAGGTTCGGCTAATAGCCAGTATAAGAATACTACCTTTTTAGCTTGTCCTCCCATCTTTTACGGAACTTAGCCACTTTGGGAGCAATCACAGACTGACAATAAGTCTTTTCGGGATTACGCTTAAAATAGTCGCGGTGGTATTCCTCAGCGCTATAAAATTTCGTATATGGTTTAACTTCAGTGACAATGGACGCATTCCAGATATGTGTTTCGTTAATTTCTTTAATAACTCGCTCGGCGATTATTTTTTGTGCCTCAGTGTGGTAAAAAATTACCGAACGGTACTGTGTTCCAATGTCATTTCCCTGCCTGTTCAGAGTAGTTGGGTCGTGAATAGTAAAGAAAATTTCCAGAATTTCGCGGTATGAAATCATGTTGGCGAAAAACGTGATATCAATGGCTTCCGCATGCCCTGTTTTGTCACTGCAAACCTCTTCATAAGTAGGGTTTATCTTTTTACCACCGGTATACCCCGATAACACTCTCTGCACGCCTTTCACTTCTTTAAAAACAGCTTCCAAGCACCAGAAACATCCGCCGGCAAGTGTGGCAACTTCTTCTCTAATCATTTTTTTACTCCTACTGTTTGAATAATATGATATTTCAGTCTCTGCTAATGTGAGTGATTCATGTTATGCACAAATTCCATTACATCTATCACTTTGGATATTTCTTCCCAGTTATGAGTTTGATGTGCTTTTCTAAGTTTAGATATTATCCAGGCATCCGTATCAGATAAGAAACTCCCCAAGTCCTCTTTCAAAGCTGGCCAAGATTCAAGAATTGTGTACTTCATTTCAGACATTATTACTTCCCTCCACTTCGAATAGTTACTCCTTTTACATTATACAATTGATTCTGTCAATATTTAAGAGTAATAATAGTAATATTCTGAGATATTATTATACTTGGTAATTATGGCAAGAGCCTGGGTAGTGACAATCGCCACTTCGCTCGCAGGCTGATATGTAAAGTCGATGCCGAAACAAATTACCAGAGATCTTCTTAGCATTGATCACTAAGTAGCTTAACTAATGCCCAATCGCATTCTTATTTCCGAAACATGCTCCCGGGCAGCCCGTTCTCCTTGTATGATACACTCATCGGCTCGATGAAATTCGCCTGCACCAATATGACTCGTCTGGGGTTCAATGCTTATATCAGCTCCCTCCAAGCTGTGCTTCACAAGCATAGTGTTACCAATATACATTGTGTGCATTATGATATCTAAGATACCGGGTCTTTTGAGCTTTTCTGTCTTCTGAATTTTCGTTTTGAAATTTGGGATTACATTGACTGCTATGATAAAATCCGCTCCCATCTCTTTAAGGATGTTCACCGGTACCGGATTCACCAGTCCACCATCAACCAAAAATCTATTTCCCCACTTAGTAGCTGAGAAGAGCAGCGGAATAGAAATACTAGCTCTTACTCCATCTATCACCGAACCTTGGTTGATTACTACCTCCTCACCAGTCATTATATCAGTGGCAATACAAGCGAAGGGTATCTTCAAATCAGTGAACGATACGTCACCGCCAATAGCAACCTCTAATAACTTTTTGATTTTCTTCCCTTGAATGAGACCTGTCCTCGATGGTATAAAGTCTGCCAAAGAAATCAAACGTTTACGGATTAAACCTCGCACGAGGTTTCTTATTGCGCCAGAATCCCTTCCCTGAGCATATAAGGCACCAATGACAGCCCCAATACTGGTACCAGAAATCATATTAATGGGAATGCCTTCTTCGTGTAGAACTTCCAACACCCCGATATGAGCTAAACCTCGGGCAACACCGCCACCCAGAGCCAAACCAATCTTCCTCGTTTCTGTCATTTACTCAACCTGCAAAATGATAAGCAATATTGAATATAATACTGTAAAACATTTTGGGTCTTGAGTGTAGTCCTAGTTGGTGGGTTTGTCAATACCAGTGAGGTAAATAAAGAAGGGAAAAGTAGCGGCAGTGGCGGGATTTGAAGAGGTTTAAGTCTTGACAGGTGCGCTATAATACATTTGATGAAAGAGAGGTCTTCATAGGAGGTGCACTATAACCATTAAAAAAAGTTTTACCAATGAGGAAGCTAAACAAATTGGGGAGGCGCTGGGTATTGATTGGAGTAAATACGCTATTGAACAATATCGGATGGGACTTGATGTTGAGCTTGAGCATGGGAAAGTAGACCAGCATACCAATGTTACCAACGACGATCCTATCATTACAGGAAAGATAGCTTTAGCTCATCTTAATGAGTTTGCTGACTACTACACTCGGCTAGATAAAATGGAAAAGGAAGCTGAAGGGAAGCTCTAAAAAGAATAGTGACAGCGGGTGGATTATAATTACCTAATAAGCGTTGTTTAAACTCAAGACTTTATCATCACCAACATCATCTTAAATCTGTGTAATGCTTTCAAAGCATGGGGCTGGTTGGCTGGCATGATAACCATTTCTCCCTGACTTACCTGTATCGACTTTCCTGATATGGTAACCTCAGCTTCACCATCAATAATATTAACCAGAGCATCAAACGGTGCTGTGTGTTCACTAAGCCCCTGTCCTTTATCAAAAGCAAAAAGTGTTAATGTTCCCGTAGATTTGTCAATTATTGTTCTACTCACAACTGAGTCGACCTGATAGTCTATCAAATCAATTAATTTCATGGCCTGCCCGGTTAGCTTAGTAATATCTGCTCTGTTTTCACTATTTTGCATAACT
>SDBV01011667.1_pt1 | contig 11355 bp, 5 predicted proteins | sample 2277081 | NCBI WGS metagenome assembly SDBV01 (sample SAMN10402039, study PRJNA504765) | marine sediment metagenome | isolation source: marine sediment core GS10_PC15, 223 cmbsf | place: Arctic Ocean: Southern Knipovich Ridge | collected 2010
GGGTGATTTAAATATTAATACCGTAACCGGTAAGACCCTCAACATTCAGATTGCCGGGGCCGATGAGTTTAACTTCTCAGCCGCCGGATTAGAGTTTAATAGCAACAACCTTACTGGGGTGGGCAACATTACTGGGGCCGGAGCCATCACCATCGCCTCTAGTTCAAACGGTAATCTCACTCTTTCACCAAACGGAACCGGTGACACAGTAATCAGTGGAGATGCTGATACCAATCTCCAAGTAACCTTCATCGCCGCTCCTACAGTCGATATGACGGCTATCACCAACGCCTCCCAAGGCACTTCAACGGATACCGTCGACGGCCTGTCAATTGACTTTACCAATGCTGGAGCAGGCATAATCACCAACGCGGGCCTTCACATCCAGGTGACTTCGAACAACACCAATGCCTCCTCATTCCTATACGGGATCGACATTGACGACTTGACTAGCGGTGGCGAAGTATCCTCAGAAATTGCTTTGAGAATAGGTACTGGTTGGGACACTGGTATTAGTATCGAATCTGGTGGTCTTACTATTTCCGGTGGTTCCTTTACCTACACTTCTGGCAACAGACAGGATCGCAAAATGGTTCTCTCGGCTGAATACCCAGGTGCGTCACTCTTTGGTGACGGTACTAGCAATATAGGTAACTTGACTTCAGATTATACCAACTCCACTACGGGCGATCGCCACACTTATTACGAATGGGACTCAGGAGAAGCCTCACTTCAAGATTACACCATCGTGGTTCGCTTTACCTTACCAGACGATTTTGGTGTCTGGGACGCAACTAGCGCCATAGTTTTCGATTTCATCACCGAAGATGCTAGCTCAGCTAACAACCAAATTGACATCAGCGTCTTTTTGGAATCTGGCGCCTCTGCCGACGCCACTGATCTTGACAATGTCAGCACAAGTTGGACGACAACTACCATTGACGATTCTATCCTAGGAGAATGTGACGCTGCCGGAGAAACCTGTGTGATTGAAATCTCAATGCAAAGTCAAAGTAACTTCTTTGCTCGAATCGGAGATATTACTCTAAACTATGACGCTGACTTCTAGACTATGAAGAAAATACTGCTGCGCATCACAATCACAGTCATACTGATTTTTGGGGTATTTGTATCCGTCCCCCTAATACTTTCCGTATTGAATAAAGGAGAAATAGCGGCTGATATTCACAAAATAGAGAAGGCTTCCTCGCCGTATTTATTCAAATACCACTCCTCCACCTTCGAGCTTTTTGCTGGAAAGAAAGGGGACGATCCTCGTATTACTTTAGTGCAAGGAAAAAGGAGCCTGGACATAAGTATAAAGCCGGCCCAGCAGAAACCAGCTCCAAAACCCAAACAACCTCAAACACAACCGAGTCCAACTACACAACCAGATAGTAATGTAGATCAGGAACCCCCTGCTGAAGATATAAATCCTGTAGAAGAAACCGAGACTCAAGACACTAGCTTTTTTCCCATCGGTACTGTCAACGCAAGTGAATCCGTGAAAGTGATAAATCCAAACACCAAACCAGCCATTGAGTATGTAAACGGCAGTACTTCTTCTGATGTGCTCATCACTCCCAATCAGCAAAAGGTAGCTTTTACCTTTGATATAGAATCAACGCCAAAAACCCTGCCAAGTTTAACCATAAACCCCCAGAAAATAGTACCCAAGCAAAATGGAGATGAAATAGTTTTTACTACCCGTACTAATAGAGAAGCATTTGCGCTTAAAAACGCAACTTTGACCGACAAAAAAGGCGCAAAAACAAATGTAGATTTAGTTTTAAACAGTATATCCAAAGATAACTTTAATGTAACTTTTCGTATCAATAGCAGTTGGCTTTCGAGTGGTTCTCGGGTGTATCCTCTTTCACTAAGTGTAGACACTGTCTCACTTTTTCACGAGAGAATGGTAAGCGCATCTCCTACCAAGCCGGACTTTGCCGCTACTGAAAGGCCGGAATTTATTATCGATATTTCCGAAGTAGAAGAGCCCTTACGTTCAGCTCTAATAGCTCGTGATTATTCTAAATTAAAATTCGGAGCAATAGATGCCGGTGGCAAAGGGCGAAAAATTTCTTCCGAACTTATAGCAACCGGTGATGGCAACCTGAAATTGCGCTTTACCGCCGGCGGAAGCAGTATCAAGCCAGGTCTGTACGATCTTCTGGTTCAATACGAAGATGATCCCAGCTTCATCGGTGAAGAAGAATTTTCTTGGGGGGTACTAGTTATGAATCCAGACCAAGCTGTTTATAAACCAAAGCAAGAAGCTAAGATAGACATGGCCGTCTTGAACGAGTTCGGACATGTAGTTTGTAATGCAGATCTTGTTCTGCAAATTACCGATCCAAAAGGCAATGTTGCCACCCGTACCACATCTGATGGCTCGATAGCAGTATCAAGTGGTTGTTTTCAGCTGGAAACAGAGCTTCCAGATTACACTACAACTTATAAAACTTCTGCCGCGGGAAATTACAATATGAAGCTAACTGCAACTACTGTAAACGGATCATACGTAGTAACTGATACATTTTCTGTAGATCCCGATTCTCCTTTTTACGTAAAAAGAGCCGGTCCTACTCGTATCTACCCGCCAAAGACATACACAATGCACTTGAGCATTGAGGCCAATCAAGACGTTAGCAAAATTGTAGAAACAGTACCAAGTAATTTTGAAATACAGGATTCTTCAGAATTCACACTCAGCAAAGATGGCAAACAAACCCTCACTTGGAAAAAGCAGATGAAAAAGGGTGACAAAATTGATATTTCTTATAAATTTAAAGGACCCCGCATATCTCCTGCCTTATTTTTCATTGGTCCGCTGACAATTGGTACTTGGAAGGAACCACGGGTTTGGCAAATAGCATCTGACGCTATTGGTTTTTTAGAAACTGTAACTGCTGTAACGAACGGTGGCACCTCCGTCAATGCTAGTTTTGCAGACATTACCGCCAACAATCTCATTGTCGCCGTCTGTGCTACAAGAGATTCCACAACCATTAGCATTAGCTCTCCCAGCGGTTTTAGTTCAGCTATAAATACTGCTGGTACACCCACACAAGGAATTTTTTATAAAGTAGCGGGGGCAGGTGATACTTCTATTACCTGTAGTTTCAGTGGTTCAAATACTCGTATGGGCCTACAAATATTTGAATATAGTGGTACAGATACTACCCAAGCTACTATTTTGGATGGGACTGCTGAAAATAATGGTAATGGAACGGCTATAGATTGTTCAAGTTTTACAACCACAGTAGACAATGATCTAGTAGTAGGTGGGGCAGTTGTAAATGCCAATACCAACATCCAGACTACTTCTTGGACAGATTCTTTTACTGGTAGGAACGATTTTGTTAACGGTGGTTCGCCTAGTACTAGAAGTACGTATGGTGGTGCAGATAAAATTCTTACGGGTACAGCAACTGTCCAACCAGATGCCGTTGCGGATGCAACAGGAGATTGGCGTTGCCAAATAGCCGCATTCGAAGAATTAGTGGTGTCTGGTCCAACCAATGATCAATTGCTTCGTCACGGCGCGTGGTTTGACGGATCAGCGACTCCAGAACAACCAATGACTTTCTAATTTTTTTTACTCGCGACCTATGCACGTTTTTCTACCTAAAAACCTAGGCATTGGTTAACCAATGCCCAGGCAAAAAAACTATTTTTCTTCAGCTTACAAATCTTATTACTCCCATTTCTTAAACCATTGTTCTAGGTCCCTGTGTCTTTATTAAAACTCATCAAACAGTTGAGTTCTTTTTCAATTTGCTGATAAAACGACTGAGGTTTCACGGATCCTCCAATTAAATAATTTTTCTGTGCTTTAAGAAAATTGGGACAAAAAATATTTTGCGAGCCGCCTATATGATTTTTAACGAAATATTTGAGAATCGCCTACATAATAGTATCGGAGAAATCATTGGTTACTCGATAATTGCTATTTTTTTGTCTATATGAAATTTTTTAGGAGGTTTTTTGAAAGGATGCAGATAATACTTGACGTTTTTTTTAAAGTCCTAGGGGATAAATAATTTTTAGTTTTCTCTTTTTGAAAAAAATCTTTGTAATACCTTTTACTGGTGAAAGGTGTTTTTAGAATTCTGCGAAATTTTAGTAAAAGGTTTTTGAGACTTTTAATATTTTAGACTATCGTTTATTCCAGTAAATAATATTTTCTACCGCTCTAAAAAATGTCCTTTTTTATCCAATTCTCCTTTCTTTTATTTTGAAGTGCTTTTCCCATAAGAATTTTCGCAATTAACTTTCAATTTTATCACTATGATTTTTTAACACCCCACCTATGCAAAATTTATACCCAACGATCTAGGCAAAGGTTAACCAATGCATAGATATTGACTTATAAAAATTTTGGGGGCTTGCCAAACAAGAGAGCATTAAGTAATAATATTTAACAAGGAAATTTATGTCAAGAGACGCTCAAGGAAAATTCATCAGCGCAACCCCAAATAACACCACCAATACTTCCAAACCCGCCAAAGTATCTGGTCCATCGTCAATTATTTCAGGCCTCAAATTTCCACTAAAACTAGGGTTTAATCTCACTACCTTGATAATTTTGATCATCATAGTTGCAGCTGTAGCCGGAAGTGCTTATCTTTACGACACTAACCAAAAAGCGCAAACAGAGCTTGAAAAACTAAAGAAAGATCCAAATTCCATCCAACGTGAGGAAAATAAAATATTGCTTGAGAATGTTGATAATATTGTGGATCTCCCCAAAGGAGAAGAGCCAACGATCGCTACTGTCACGGACGAAAGCAAACTATCCTCGCAGCCCTTTTTTGCAAATGCCAAAAAAGGTGATAAAGTCCTCATATATACTGGAGCGAAAAAAGCTATTCTTTATCGACCTAGTACAAAGAAAGTTATAGAAATTGCGCCAGTAAGAATTGGTGAAGAGCAAAGTAGCACGACAACCAAAGAATAATCTAATTCAAAAGAAGAAATCCCTTAAATATTAATTTAACAAACAAATCTTTTATTAAAATTTACTCTTTTATATTAGCTGTTTCTATGGAAGAACGCTGAGAGGATTTACGGAACTACCGCCACGCTTTATTTCGTAGTGCAGATGAGAGCCGGTGCAAAAACCAGTACACCCTACCGTACCTATTTGTTGACCTTTGGCCACTGTTTGACCAGTCCCGGCAGTTAAAGCAGCCATGTGAGCATAGTGAGTGGAGTAACCATTCGGATGTTGTATCACCACGTAATTTCCAAACCCCAGATTACTCCACCCTGACACCACTACTTTTCCCGCGGCAGAAGCGCTGACTACTTTTCCATAAGGAGCACCAATATCAATGGCTGGATGCCACCAAGATGGTGACTGATTCAAACTCCCAGCCACGGGCCAAGCAAAAAGGCCGTTACCACCAGCGTAAAATATTGGATAACTTCGTGGCTGTGATGGGGCAGATGGCAGAGGTGTTGGTGGCGGCATTTTGCCACCCGGAAGTATTAGATTCTGACCTTGCCTCAAAGATAAAGTATCATCCAAATAATTAAAGGGGTAGGTGACCACGGTTTGAGAGTCAGCTTTGTATTTTTTGGAAAGTGAAGCTAAAGTCTCGCCTTTTTTGACTTTGTGGACTATCCCACTCACTGGTGGAATAGCTAGTGTATCGCCCGGCAGTATCTCGTCTTGATCCTCGATATTGTTGGCCCATTTCACGGTATCCACCGAGATTTTGTAAACAGAGGCAATTTTTGATAAAGTATCACCTTTGACTACTTTATATTTTATGACTTCAGACCTTGGTCTACCGTCAGGAATCAGGGTAACTGGTGTATTTTCAGCAGCCAGCACTTGGTCTCGTGAAAAATCTTGAGGGGTTACTCCAGAGCGGAATAGACTACCTATCACTAAAGCTATCGAAACTAGTATCAATATTCCACCGTGTGTGGTGGGACGAAATAGTAATCCCCTTCGCCACATCAACACACTCACAAAAGTATCTTTAATCTGCTCTAGAAAATAAACAAAGGCGACCGTCCGCCTTTGGATAAAAAAAACATAGCTTACCGAGAAAATAAGGGATTCCCAACTCACTTTAAGACTTGCAATTGAAAGAGTCCTGAGTGCCAAAGCGCTTGTTTTGGCTATTTTTATTATTCTGGAAAGCAGGGGTGTAGAAACGCGAAATTCGTCGGAGACGAAATCCAGCTCATAAGGATATGTTGTGGTTGAATAAGAGTAGTTGCCTTCTGACTCTTCTATTTTTGTCATTTGGCTTATTCCCTGATTTCTCATGATAAGATAGCGCTCATCACAAGGGAAATATCAAGGAGCCCTCCTAAACCCCGGTTTGGATCGGGGCATTGCCTGCCCAGGCAAAATTTACTTCCTAAACTAAAATAAGCTTAAGTTATGACTGTGCATCTCAACTTAAGCTCGACACAAAAAGTATACCCTAGCGACGCTTGTTTGTCAATCGAATCTAGATGTCTGGTGTCAGATCTCAGACTTAAGATATCTTACATCTGAAGTCTAGAATCCAAGATCTAGGAGACTTCTTTGTGTAAACTTTCTAGAAATTCGGCGTTGCTAGAAGTTTTGGAAAGCCTCTCAATAAATAGCTGGGTTCTCTCCATTTCGTTCAGAGTTTCAAGCATGCGCCGTAATTTCCAAACTTTTTGCAGGTTCTTTGAATCTATCAACAGCTCTTCATTTCTAGTTCCACTCTTCGACACATTGATGGAGGGGAATATTCTACGCTCAGATAATCCTCTCTCAAGATGAAGCTCCATGTTTCCCGTTCCTTTGAATTCTTCGTAAATCAGATCGTCCATCCGACTGCCTGTTTCGACTAAAGCAGTAGCAATAATAGTAAGTGAACCACCATCTTCCATATTTCTGGCGGCGCCAAAAAACTTTTTCGGCGGGAAAAGGGCGACCGGATCAAAACCACCAGAAAGAGTACGACCAGACGGAGGCAACGCCAGGTTGTAGGCACGACCAAGCCGTGTCATAGAGTCAAGTATGATAAATACGTCTTTGCCAGTTTCCACCAATCGTTTTGCACGTTCGAGTGCAAGTTCAGCAACTCTAGTTTGGTGCTCTGGCGGATCATCAAAATTGGAAGAAAGTACTTCACCTTTTATACTTCGGCTAATATCGGTAACTTCCTCTGGTCGCTCTCCTATGAGTACCGCCATGAGATGGCTTTTTGGAGAATTCTTGGCTACTCCATGAGCGATATCCTTCAAAATTGTCGTTTTTCCGGCCTTTGGCGGGGAAACTATCATCCCTCTTTGACCATATCCAATCGGAGATATAATATCGATCATGCGGGTAGAGATTGGTGTTTTGTCGGTTTCGAGTTTGAGGTGCTTGTTTGGATAAATTGGAGTCAAACTTTCAAATCTAGGTCGTCTGCTGATTTGATCTGCATTAACTGTGTTTATATTTACCACTTTGAGCATACCGTAGTATCGCTCGGTATCCTTTGGCGGTCGTACCTGACCTTCCACTTCATCGCCCGGTCGGATATCAAAGCGTCGTATCTGAGATTGGGAGATATAAATGTCATCACTACCAGGATTCACACTATTTGCCCGCAAAAAACCGTAACCCTCTGGCATTACCTCCAGCACTCCCTTTTTGGTCAAAGTACTAGCAGAATCTGACCTCATACCAACATCTCCATTACCTTTTTGAACCGGTTCTTGAGGCTTAGAGGTTGAGATAGTCTTTACTCCTTCATCTTTTTTTGGAGTTTCTTTTTTGTCTGTTTCTGATTTTGTAGGCATTTATTATATTGGAAACGAAAAAATAATTTTTGGTTCAGGGAGTCTTGAGAGTACTGCGCCAGAAGTGTAGACTTCTTGCCTGTTTATCTTGCGCACTATTTTTAACACACGCCGGAACACGTTGTCAAGCAATACCGATTATCTCAAATGGATACCACTTAGACAACTAGATGACGTTTCTTAGCTTTCGGATAGCGATTCCGGCTGGTACACTACCAAAAAGTAGTATCAAACCAAGTCCAGGACCAGTATCTGGAAGGGTAGTCACTGTAGTCCCGGATTTCACTTCAGAAGACTTTGCTTTGTATTCAATAACTTTAGCAAACTCGAAAGTTCCATGAATATCACCAAGTTCCAAACCACTATTAAACAGCTTGTTTACTTCGTCTTGGCTTAGAATCTTTATAGTGTTATCAAATAGATCTTTGAGCACCACGCTACCAAAGATTACGTTTAATTCTTGGGTTTCGTTGATGTTTATCTTTATAAGTTTATTGGTAGAAGCCTCATCGGCTTTGGCTGTAGCAGTAAGACTCTGTGGAGTAGCGTTACCTACAGGTTTTTGGTCAGAGAGCACTACATTGTGTAGAGTAGACTCGGCTACACCATTTTTAACCACTATCTGCACGGCAATAGTTTCGCCTGGATCTACAGTAGTAGTAGTCTTTTTGTCAGCAAAATCTTCGCCGTCACTGAGGTTTGCTACGTATTTGGTCATATCAAGTCTTGGATTGATAACAACTGGCTTGATGTCAACTACTTTTACATTAAAGTACATCCATATCCAAGTGTGTGGTCCACTCTTTACGTTGGTTAGCTGATAACCATTGTTGAAAGCAAGGGAGCTGGTACCGTTTATGTCAGGGACGTTTGTTCTAGTGAAAAATTCTGGTCTGTCGTCAACATCAAACACAGTAGTTCCAGAAACATATTCAAGATAGCTACCTTCCGGAATGTTTACAGCAACTTGCCCACCCATCCAGGAAAGTTCGTCCGCTTTTATATCGGCATTGAACTGCGTTGGATTTACTTTATCAGTGAAAAAAGCCTTAAAACGAAGGCTACTTATATCATTATCCTCTTCAAGGTTTCCTACTTGCATGCGCAATTGTGCAACTTCACCCTTATCAAGGGTCACACTATTTGCGTTGCCGTCAAAAGTAGCCCCATCGGTTACGTTTCTTACTTTGAGACTATAATTTGGTTGGGTTGTAGCACCAGCATTGGCACCAGAAAGAAATGGTACAGCAGCACTAGCAGCCAAAAAGGCTACTGTAAAAAGTGCTATAGAAGTTGTTTTTAGTATTTTTCTCATGTTTATTTTTGAATCTAATCCATCTTTACTTTGTAGTATAACGGAATCGAATTCCCGCGAATTATAATATATCCTATAGGTTTTGTCAAGTCTCTATAAAGACTTTCCAAATCCTATCTCTAAAGCTAAAAGTGTATCTTTCTTTTAACCTTGGGGATAGGAGGAAGGAGAAATAGCAGCTGGTATGCATGCATATTCTCCTTCCTTTGACCTCTCTCAAGATCTCCCTATCCTGAATTAACCTCTAGGATGTCACGGGTGGTGGGGGTGTCCACTGCGGAGTCGGTGTTGGGTCGGTTCCTGGTGGTGTCGGTGTGGGTGTTGGTGCCGGTGTGCGCGTAGGCTCTGGAGTTGCTCCAGGAACGCTAATCGGTACCCACTTATCACACGCAACTATCCACCCGCTATCGAACTCCTTCGCCTTGGCCTTGACCACAACGTGTGATCCTTCATCCGCTTGAAGCACGATTGCCGTGTCAGTGCTTGAAAGCACGTCCGCGCCAGCCACACTCCAATTCACGGGACGGTTCGCCACCACGCTACCCACTCTAGTGAACAACTCGGAGCCATGCTCCAAAAAGTCTGGGCACCCGAAAATTAGCTGTGGTGACTGCGTCGGCGTTGGACTCGGCGTTGGCGTCGGCGTAGGGGTCGGTGTCGGAGTCGGGCTCGGCGTTGGCGTAGGCGTGGGCGTCACCGATGGCGTTGGTGTGGGAGTCCTAGGAACCTTAAGGGTCCTGTTCTTCCACTTACCGACATCGATGGTGCCTTCACCTATGTGAATCGTGATGGTTTTGCAACCGTCCTTCGGATCCACCGCTTCCCAGAACAGATCGGGTAAGATCTCGCAAATGCGGAGATTCACCTCCTCTGGACCATCAGGCGTGAAGACGATAACGTCCTCGAACCTGAATGTACCATCGCTCTTTGTCTGGGTCTTGTAGCTCGTCCCAACGATTTCAAACCAGATAGCGACTCTGGGGGGGAGTTCTTTGTTTCCGATCAGCTCCACCTTCTCACCAGTGATGTCGATCTCCGGTGTCGGCGTCTGCTTGTTTCCGAACTCAACAGTACTTATTTCGCCGTCCATCACCTCGACATTTTGAGTCGTCGGTGTAGTCGGTTCCCAATCGTCCGGGATGTCGATCTCGGTGACCTCATAGTCTCCCGCCGGAAGCTCGTCGGAGATCCATACTCCGCCGTTTCCAGTGGTCACTTCAAAGTCTTGGTCTTGACCAACAACACGAAAGTGGAATCCGGGAATGCCTGGTTCGCCTTCATCAAACCGTCCGTTACCATTGAGATCCTCAAACTTGAAAATTTTCAAGAGCCCTTCAGGTGCCGGAACGATCAGGTTCACACATCGATCCACTAGGGTAAAGGTCCCCTTGGTGGTTTTGACGCTTTTGACATCACTGGGACGCTGTGTGTAATCCACCGTACGCGCCTCGATACTCGAACAGTCGTCCGATTTCAAAAGCACGCTTGTCTTGAAAACACCGGTGAAGTCCTGAATCTCCTCGATATCCAGGATATCGTCGACACTGATGTCGAAGCCCTGGCACTGAAGACCGGCTGCGGCCCGCTCCTTGAGAAGATCATCACTCGAAAGCGCCTGTCCCGACTCATTGCGGAATCCTTCGTTGACGACGAAGGAAGCCTGATTCGCCGGTAGAGGTGCAGGCTGATCTCTTCCACTAGGAAAGATATCAACCGTGTGCCAACCCTCGGTCAAGAAGATCCGCGTGTTCTGGTCGTGATGACCAGGCGCAGTAGCGACAATCTGAACTTGCTCGTACCGGTTCGCGTCAAACTGGTAATAGCCAGTCTCGTCCGTAGCAATCCTCACCACCTGACTCTCGCCGAGTGATTCGGAAATGCGCGGAATCTGCAAACCGCTCATCCCTCCGAGCGAAGCAACGAATTGCTCGTCGGCCGGATTGCGATACCGTAGTGCGATGACTTCGGCGCCTGAGAGCGGCTCCCGTGTTTGACTATCCAGCACATACCCCTGATAGGAATATGTACTGACTGAATCTCCAGATAGGTCAGACTGCTGCTGTCCCGGCAAAACCACAGACTCCGTAAAGCCCGGTTCTGCCAAGTACTGCGGCACCTGTCCTCCGATGAAGAACAGTAAACCGGCGACAAATGCCGCAACTGCGACAGAGGCGCTGGCAATACTGCCCATACGGGTGTAGTTCCAAAGCAATGCTGCTAACAACACTACCCCGGCAATACTGAACCCTATT
>SDBV01011670.1_pt1 | contig 11351 bp, 2 predicted proteins | sample 2277081 | NCBI WGS metagenome assembly SDBV01 (sample SAMN10402039, study PRJNA504765) | marine sediment metagenome | isolation source: marine sediment core GS10_PC15, 223 cmbsf | place: Arctic Ocean: Southern Knipovich Ridge | collected 2010
TTTTCTTAGAGAATATTCAGGCTGGTAAGTATATTTATATTGCCTCACATGGTAATAGTTCGGCAAAAGGAATAGTAGACGTATTAAATTACATTCCTGATCAGGCCCTTAACATCTCGCTAACTGACGAGCCACTTGTGACAAATAACACTTTGCTGAACTTATCTGATGATGCGATCTACGAAGGTCAATTTGCACTAGCATCTATAGCCCTTAGCGGTGCAGAAAAAGCTGATTTTGACCTAAGAGTGTATGACAGCACTGGCAATGACGTAAGCACTAGTTTTGAAATAAAACAAATCTTTGGCTCAAGCACAAAAGCTAACTTCCTTGTCATTGCGAGGAGCGAAGCGACGTGGCAATCTTCCAGTCAATCCTACACAGTCAAGGCAATAGCCTCATTTTACAGCGGAGGAGTGTTTTACAGAATACAAGGCTCTGCACAACTAGTTGTTAATACTGTTCCTCAGCTAACGATTACTCACTATATACCGCTTGAGCTTGCTTCAATGACAGAAAAAATGTGGGCTTCGAAGCTAGAAAACACAGGCCAAAGTGATATTGAAGGTTTGCTGATTAGTGACTTCAGCCCGTCTTTAAATACAAAAGATTATGCAATGCCTTCAAGCTTTATATTGTCAGATGGTTTATACTCAAGCGGCAATGAGCTAAAAACACAAATCGCTTCTCTTGCGCCGAGTGAATCGGCTCTGGGTTATTGGTATCTGCAGTCTTTATACGATTCAATTTTTACACCGACAGCGAGAAATCCTTTTAGCCTAACCCAAACAGGCTCTCTGGGCCTCACTTATCAAATAGCAAATATCGAAGAGTCTTACGAGCACATCTTCAAAGAAAAAGTCTTTATTGATGAAACAGAGGAATACACACTAATAGACGCAGACGGAGACGATCTACCCGATTATATATTAGGGCTTCAAACGGGCAATAAAATACTTGTAAAAATTTCAAATACATTATTAATTGAGCAGATTACCGAAGAAGGCAGTAGTTTTGAAACATATGAAATAACAGTACATAAAGAAGAGGGTTGGAATGTATTTGTCGCAGACGATAAAGAATTACGTTTAGAGCTTTCTAGTGTTTATACATCAGATAAAACTCGGTTCCTTGATGAGCGGAATTTTTGGAAATATGACGGAAAAATATATTTATTAGACGATCCTCACACTATATATCACGCTGCTTACTTTATAACCGACATTCAAGCCGATAAGGGTCAAATTAACTCTCACGCGAGCGACGTCGCATTAGATGGTGAGGGAAATACAATTGTAGTATGGCACAGCTCAGTTCAGGAAGATCCTACAAACTGGAATCGTGATTTAAGCTGGATGCATTTTATGAATCCAACTAACATTGTTAGCGCTACAATTCTACTGGTCTGGGCTTTGGGAGGCACATACGGAGTCGACAAGATGCAGACGCTTAGAGTTTTTGTTTCGAAGTACGACAAAAATGGCTTCCCTATATTCTATGAGGATGGTAAGCGCTACATTCAGGTAGATACGAGAAGTGGTTTTACCGGTTCATCATTTCCATCAGTGGCGGTAGCACCAAGTGGCAACTTCATGGTTGCATATGAAGCCTGGGATATCAATGCTGACACCGATGGAATAATTATTCAATATTTCTCGAAAGATGGAAATAAACAAGGCGGGCCGAAAGCGCTTATGGAGCCAGGAATTACTGATTCCCGGCCCCAGCTTGCTTGGGACGAAAACACAGCTTCTTTTGCACTTACGTGGCGCAGAAGCAACCAACTCTTTATAGCATTGGTTGATAATTCAGGACTTATAACGCTACCGTTGAGCGTTACAAGTAATGCAAAAATAGATCCAAGAATAGCAACTAACAAAAAAGGCGATGTTGCTATTATTTATACTGAAGATAGCGAAGTAGCTGAAGTAGTAATGGTAGCGTTATTCAGCTCTGATAAGTCTCTTAGAAATCTATCTCCTAAAGCAACACCTATTTTTATAGGTCCGGGAACCAGGCCGGATGTCGCTGTAGCAGAAGACGGCCAGTTTTTAGTTACTTGGTCCGCAAATAGCGTAGTTTTTGTAAAAAGATTTACACAGGCTGGTGGAAACGTAACAGAAGCTACACAAGTTAGCACAAGCGGAGCTGCCGGTAATCCCACAATCGGAATTGATGACGCTGATAATTATTTGATAGCGTGGCAGGATAAACGCTCAGGTATTAATCATATTTATGGGAAGCAATATGACGCATGGGATACAGAATTAACCGACGAATACAAGATAGACCATAGGGCAGCTGGTAGTGATAACAGGGTTCCCAGAATCGATGTTAACGGTCGAGATTTTGCGGTTTCTTGGTGGAGCAGAGAGGCTAATAAAGACAGCACCGGTTTTAAGCGAAATCACATATATTTCACAAATTCCGCCATAAAAGGTCTATGGTACGCTGGCGATATGCATGTTCATTCCCAGTATTCAGATGGCAAATACCCGGTTGTGGAAATTGCTAGATTAGCTAAGGAAAATGGTTTAGATTGGTTTGCCTTGACTGATCATAATGACCCACCTCCTTTAATTGCCGGGGAAAGAATGCATCTTAATTTTTGGCCTGATATAAAACAGCCTGTACCTCCGGGGGATGAGTATTGGGGGAGCGATGAAAGTGTTGCTAAATGGTGGGACAATGCTTTGAGTGGCGACCTACCAAATGGTGAGCTATTCGAAATTATGTATAAAGATGGCACTGCTGAATTACATAATAGATGGGAAGATCGTAATAACGAAATCAATGATGCTCGGGAACTATATGGTGTAAAAATTATGGCTGCCGAAGAAGTTGGTGGAATGTCGAAAACAGGTCATTTGCTAGCAATGGGTCTAGACAGTCATCAAGACGTTTTTAAACTTGATAGTAGCGGTTTAAACTATGTTAATGAGCAGAAAAGCTACTATGAGATAATTAAGGACATTTATGCCACAGGCTTTGGTTTTATAGCTCATCCGTGGGCTGGTGTGGGAGGTGAAGATTGGGATAGTTTTTATGATAATCTGACCATTTCACCAGACGATCTGAATACTCAGCCAAATAGCGATTGGATCTACAACAAGCTTGCAACAGAATATGGGAGTCTATTTGCTGGCGTGCTTCCTGGCATTGAAATCTGGTCTCATAACAAAGCTGGTAGCATTTCAGATAATATTAAAATATGGGACTATTTGCTATCAAACAAGATTAATGGTCAATATTGGAGGGTTTTTGGAGTTGCAGGAAGTGACTTCGATGGGAGAGATTGGATAGACCCACCATTCCCTGAACCAATTGATTTTGACCCCAGAATTGATATCGGCGGCAACAGGACTTATATTTACTCAAACTCTGGCAAGTTTTCAGAAGAAGATATTTATTCTGCGCTAAGGTCGGGTCATACTGTTTTTTCTCGCGGAAATAACTTTTTAACTTTTCAGTTAGAAAATAAAGGCCCAGGTGACCAAATAACCTTTGAGGACATGACTAAAGACAAGCAGTTAAACTATATAGAAGCATATTGGAGAGGAGAAATAAATTTATCTTACATAAGAGTTATTTATAATGGGCAAGAAGTTAAATATAATAATAATAGCGAATTGGATACGAATGGTAATAATTATTATCTACTGAATCCAGATGAAATAGAAAATCAAAAAGCACTTATTCCTGTAAAATTAAATAGAGATGGTTTTATACGCTTAGTAGGTGGTTACGATCTAAGTTTTGTAACACCGGAAATTGACGTGTCATATACTAATCCTATCTTTTTGAAAGGCCTAGAACCTCCGGGACCAGATCCCGAAATCATTAATTCAAAAGACGAATTTGTAAACCCAGATTCTAATATTGTGATAATTGAGCAAGGATTTTCACAAGCCACTGGCGCATTACTATCTTTATTAAAACAAGAACATGCGACAGGTGATTTTAACGAACTAGATCTTAATGATTATGAAACGTTAATGGTTAGTTCTGGCGGCTTGTCGCAGCTTAATATAAATGATTTAAGTGTGATTGATGATTATCTGCAGTCAGGCGGTACGATATTTACTTTTGCTCAGCCAAATGGAATTGATTATACAATATTGCCTAGCGGCTTAGGGGCTATTGGTTGGGAAGAAAACGATTATACTAATAATGCCAGTGCCGAAATAGTTAATTGGCACCCGATGTTTTCAAAACTCAATAAGACAACTGCTAATTTAAGCAGCGATGGATATTTTACCAATATACCTGATAACGCAACTATCTTAGCGGTAAACAATCAACGAAATGGCCAACCGATAATAATTAGCTATCCGTATGGTAATGGCCAAGTAATCGCCACTACTCTTTATACGGATTATGCTTATGGCGATAACACCTATACGGCTGATGATCTACTTTTTGCTGACGGATTATTAAATTATCTTACAGGAAAAGCGCCTGCTGAGTTTAAGAGCGAAGAATCTTTAGTTTCTGTTCAGTTGACAAATAATACTCCTGTTTCAGTGGATAAAGCCGATCTTTGGGTAGGGGATGGCGCCGGAAACATTGTTTTCAGTGAAACTTATTTAGTAGACATTGCTCCCTATACTACAACCACCCTTGACATTAATATCGCAAATGTTATTGAAGGTGTTTATCAGGTAAGTTACCGTCTGTACGATACAAAAGGTAACTCAGTTCAAGATATTGATAACAGTGAATCATTTTCCAAGTCTGACTTTAAGCAAACCGTTGCTGGCCTTCAACAGACAAAAGGAAATATTTCTTATAGCTTAATCTCGAGCGCAGACAGGGTAGTCGAGGGTTCGTTGATCGATTTCACGCTTAATGCGACCAACTCTGGTGTAAATTCGATAAATATTATTATTCAAGCCCAAGGTCAGGAAGAGCTGGTAAGTATAACCGTTAATAGCTCAATCACAAGACTCTTTAATGTAGGCAATATACAAGCAGATGGTGCTTTTACGGTTACTTTGTTAAAAGAAGACGGCGCAAAAATAACAGACATATCAAAAAATTATTGGGTGATAGACACAACGCCGCCTGTTATTGGAGTAACCGGAGTTGAAGATGGTGTATTTTACAACACAGATGTTCTACCGGTTACTAATTTCAGCGATAGGAATTTTGAGGCATATGAACTATTACTAAACGATAATCCATATACCTTGGGTCAAACCATAACAGAGGAAGGAGAGTATGCTCTGGCTATCAAAGCATGGGATACCTTACGAAACACAAGTGAGCGGCTTATTAGCTTTACAATCGACAAAACTTTACCGGAAATCGCGGTAGTAGGTGTCGAAGATGGTGGTTATTATGGTGAACCGATTGCTCCGAGTTTTAGCGTTGCTGATGTTAATCTTGAAAGCTATAGCGCCACTTTAAACGGTGAGCCATATGTTAGCGGTACCACAATACTTAGCGAAGAAGTCTTAACCCTATTAATAATTGGTACTGACAAAGCAAGCAATATAGCCAGCAAGTCGATAACTTTTACTTTTGACAGGCAACCTCCGGAAATTACGATAACGGGTGTTGAAAACGGCGCATACTACAACACGGATGTTATTCCTATGATAGATATTTATGATACAAATCTAGATAGCACTAACATCACTTTAAACGGACTACTCTTTACAAGTGCTCAAACAATAAGTGAGGAAGGCGAGTATGTGCTTAATGCATATGGTGTAGATAAAGTAGGTAACGAAGCTAGTCTGACTTATGCGTTTGAGATTGACAAGACACTGCCAAGTATTTCGGTAACCAGTGTAGAAGACGGCGAATATTATTATTCGGCACCGACACCGATATTCACTGTAGCTGACAAAAATCTACTCAGTTATAACGCGGTATTAAATGGAGTTCAGTTTGCTAGCGGGTCCACTATTGATATCAACAACGAAGATATTTTGACGCTGCTAATAACGGCAGCCGATAAAGCCGGCAATACGGCGTCAAGTTCGACTTCATTTATCTATGACAGGTTTATCCCAGAAATAACTGTTACCGGGGTAGAAGACGGTGCAATTTATAATATTGATATTACGCCTTTGGTCATTATTTACGATACAAACCTTGTAAGTCAAGAAGTTGACTTGAATGGGATTCCTTTTAATAGCGGAACCACAATAACTGAAGATGGAGTGTACGAGCTTTTAGCTTACGGCATGGACAAAGTAGGAAATGAAGTGAGTAAGAAAATTTCGTTCATGATTGACAAAATGGCTCCCGAGATTATCTTAAACACAGAGCAAAAAGACTACACGATGCTTGAACAGCTTCTTATAGATTTTTATGGTCAAGATAACTTAAGCGGAATACAAACCATTTCATCAACACTTGACGGGCAAGTGGTAAACAGCGGAGACACTATAGATTTGTTTTACCTTGGCTTTAATGACCATACGCTGGTGATTACGGCAACCGATAATGCCGGAAATACAAGTATTCAAGAATTTACGTTTAAATTGACTTCTGACTTGACGACACTTGCGGCCCTTATAGAACGCTCTTATGTTGAGGGATATCTGCACAACGATAAGGTGTACAAACATATAAAGCGTCAAGTTGAAAAGGCGATTGCCAAGAAACAAAAAGGTGATTTAGAAGGTGCTGCAAAAGGGTTGCTAAAGCTAAAAAGAAAAATACTAGAAAAATATGCTCAAGATATGGACAGCTATGCAGTTGAAATGCTGGTTGGTAATATAGACTATATATTGTCTACATTGCCAGCAGTTATAGATGATTACACTGAATTAAGTGAACTTAATTAATAGATTTTATATTTATCATAAATCTTAAAATTCCGATGTATTATCAATGATAGTTTATTAAGGCACATATAATGATAGATAAAATCAACTGGAAGCAAATTAAACAAAGTGTATTTATAAGTTTTATTTTTAGTTTTATTTTTTTTGAAACTACAGTTGTCTTATTCTTAAATGTTTATTCAAGAAGTCAGGGTCAAGCAGGTTATGGATTAGCGATCTATTTATCTTTATTGATCTTATTAATTTTCCCGATTTCAATAAATATTCTTTGGTCAGATCGCAAAGTAATTACAGGTTTAAAGTTATTGTCTATGTTTGCAGTTGGTTTTCTGCTGTTTTTAATAATAGGGTATAGCAGGTATGAAAGTACGGGAAACATATTTACGCTAACATCGTTTGCTGGTTTTTCGGTTTTGCTTCCGATTGTTCCGCTGGCAAGATACAAAAAAGCTAAGCTTATAAAATACGTGAGGGGACTTTTTTCCAGCATAGTGGCAACGCTGCTATCAATCTTAGCATTTGCAATATTAACTGTTGTTTCAGCAGGCTTTATTATGGGGTCATATTTTAATATAGTGGTAAACAAAGCTGTATGGATGATTTTGCCTGCCTTGATTGGGACGATAACTGCTGCTTTATATTGGTTTGTTATCAGACTTACAGATGAAATAAATCGGATAAAATACGAAAGTAATGATTAGCCTTCCCTTCAGGCATTAGTCAAATTTGAAACTCGCTTCGCTCAAACATCAAATTTGGCGCCGCCATTCAACCTTATTTAGTCGCATGTTACTCTGATGGGATTTCGTAAACCTACTTATGGGATTAACAACCCCTTAAATATCTTTTTAGCAAAAAACCTACTACTGACCTACCAATACCAAATTTTATGTTCTAAAATTTTTGGGCCATAAACCTATTGCACCTAGCCGTTTTTTACCTAGCATCAATCCAAAAACTGTAAAATATATCATAGTATAGTACGTATGCGTAGGAAGTAGCTGATTAATTTTGTCGAGAAGCGTGAACTGTTTGCCCGATGGCCATAAAAGATATGAAATAAATACTCCAATTATGAGAAATATGGTTATTCCAATGGTTACCAGTGTAAATGTTTGTTGGCGAAGTTTATCCTGATTTAAGTTCGCTATTTGCTCGTCCTTTTCTTTATGGCTCCGTTTTAGTGAATCAATTTCCTGTTTATATTTTCTTGAAGGACTTGCAAAAAAAGTGCTTATTAAATGACCGATTTTTTCTCTATCTTCAGCCTTCGAAGGATCAAGAAATGGAACATTTTTTTTAATATATTTTATACAGTTCTCTACGTCCTCATCAGGTAGTTGTTTGCAGTCTAATTCAAGTTCTGCCATAACTTTAAAATCTTCTAGCTTGAAAAAAGATTCGTTTGGTAGTAGTTGTCGTTTTAATGCATCGGCAAAAACTGAGCTTAAATCATCCATAGATAAATATTCAGAAGCTATTGGTGAAATCCATTGAATTAAAGCATCGAGAGTTATTGCAATTGGATTTTTTTCTTGTTTTACCTCAATCGTAGGTAAAGATCTATCTTTTGTTACCAACCAGACCTTGGAGTTCTCCCTTTCTTTAGCTACCCACTGTAAAATCAGGGCATCATGTATGCTCTGTTTTATGCGTTTTTTTCTAGAAGAATACAACTCAAATTGTTTTTGAACCTCTATCGCAAGCCTTTTAGTTTCCTCAGATTCAGAATTTGTGTTAAACCAACCATCATTAACTAAACTAATTTTGTTAAAAAATAATAATTCAGTTGGGTTTTTAAAATGGCCAAAAATTTCCTCAAACTTCATGTCTTCTTTTTTTTGTAAGTAAACCTGAAAAAACACATCCTCAACTTTTTTAGAGGTTTGATCTGGTATTTCATTTTCAACTTGCTTAATTAAGACTTCGTAATGATGAATAGTATCTTGTAATTCCTCAACAGATATATTACACACCCCTATTTTTGCTGAGAGCCGTTCACATGCTTTAAGTAATATTTGAAAACTATCGTAATCAGGCGCTAAAGGCTCTAATGCTTGAATCAAAACATTTGTGTCTAAAATAAAGATTGTGTCTTCAAATATATCTTTGGATAAAGATTGCCCGTGAGGATCTAAGCCTAAGGTTAGAGCAATATAATAGTTTTGAGCAAGATTCCACTTAATAGAATTATAGTTAGGATGGGATTCTTCAAAAAACTTATTAACTGCAACCTTTAATACTGAAGCATCTATTTTATGTTTTTTAGATGTTATATGAACACAAGAATTAATCTCAGGTAAACCAAGAAATTTTTCCTTATCTTGCTTTCCCAATATTAATCGAACATAAGCCTCTCCTAACTTAAAAAATATAGAGCAAATACATGATACAAATGGATCAAAATATTCTTGTTCGTCAAACAAATCTTTAAATACACTTGAAAACTGAGATTGTGCATCACCACTTAGTTTACTAATCTCCTCATTAGCATTAGCATCTAACCTATAGCTATTCTTCTCTTCAACAACTCTTTCTCGGTCGATTAACCTCTTTAGGCTATCTCTAGTTTCTTTATCACTAATAATTGTTTTCTTGAACACTGATTTAAGCGTTTGAATAATTTCTCTATTAGTTAACTTATCTTTTGAAGAAATGAATATAGCTTGTTCAACTAGTCTATCTATAGCTTCTTGTTTAATAGGTTGTATGTGAGATGAAAATCTTAACCTTGTAGAAAGTAGAACTAATTGGTTGCTATTATTTTGTGAGGTATTTATATTAGCCATTTTTATAGTATTCTTAGTTTATTAGCAATTTGATTGAGACTTATTTCAGAATTTTTCATTAATAGCCCCAGATTTTGGATCTGCTTAATTTAAATGGTTTCTCGCCACGCAGATCAAATAAATTTCTTGTTCTATGAGAGTAATAGTATTGAGACATTTTTGTAGTTATTTCAGTAGTAGTAATTATTTCATTTTGGCAAGCGCTTGGCAATATTGTCTTCAAAGTAAAATTTTCTAGAAATCGGGGTTTTGGCATGGACCATACTTTAAATTTCAAAGTTTAAACTAGGCGGAGGGGCAGGGACTGAAACACATACAATAACCGGCTGAAAAGGTTAAGGATTTTGTCAATAACTAATGACAAATGACCAGTAACTGACCATACAAGGGTTAGTGGTTATATACTAGCCCTAGTAGGTACCCACAAAGGGTAGTAGGGTCAAAACAGGGGCTAGGCGATCATTATATTGGAGATATCTATCTTGCAGACCATGTTGCGGCCGCTTTGTTTAGCTCTGTAAAGTTGCTTATCAGCTTCACTTATTATTAGAGTGCTCGTCACTTCTTCGTCTTTTCCGTCATAAAAAGCTACGCCGGCGCTTATTCGAACGTCTATCTTCTGATCGGAAAACTTGGTCTTTTGAACTTCTTTTCGCAAACGCTCGGCAACCATGAAAACCGTTTTCTTGTGATTAGCATATGTTTCTTTACCGATTGACGGAAGAAGAATTGTAAACTCTTCTCCCCCATACCGGGCTACGATGTCAAAAAGACGGGTCTTTGTTTCGATAGTCCGGGCGATCTCCTCTAGAACTTGGTCTCCTACCTGGTGACCGTATTTATCATTAATATTTTTAAAGTAATCGATATCGAGCATTATGACCGATACAGGGTAATGAGCTCTTTTTGCTCTACTTAATTCTTCTTTTAATCTTGTATGAAAATGCTTGTGGTGATACAAGCCCGTCAAGCCGTCCGTTATCGCCTCTTCATATAACTGAGCGTTTTGAAGGGCAATAGCGGCAGTTGAAGCAATAGCGTTTAGCGCTTCTATGTCTCTGGCCGAATAACTTTTGCCCGTTTTTTTGATGTCTAGAGTCATAAAGCCGGTAAGTTGCTCTTTTACTAATAACGGGATGATTATTTCCGCCCGAAGACCTTTGAGAGTAGAACGTATTTTTTTCTGATCACTGTGTTTATCTTCAAGCTCACTTTTCAAAAGAGAATTTCCGGTCTCGATGAGCACATCTATCAAAGGGTTGTCTTGCTTTATCGCTTTGCTCGTAGACTGATTGGCGCTTGTCGCTTTAGCTCTATAGGCACGCCCGTCTTTTAAAAACAAGCTTAAAGTTTGCGGCTTTAAAGTTTGATTTATCGTGTCGACCAAATAGCCCAACAGCTCTTGCATATCCAGAATAGAGACCAAAGCCTTCGTAGTCTCGTTCATCAAAACGCGATAATTATAATCTCCACCATAGGTGACATCATCGATGTAAGTCAGTAATCCTTTTCTTAGAGGGGGAAGCGTTGCGAGCGCTAAAGAAAAAGCTATAGCTCCTCCTACGACCACGGCATAGTTCATTTTTTCTGAAATCAACCAGAAGATGACTCCGAAAATAGCGCTATAGATGCTTACGGCTGCAAGGGTGATCAATATGAAGAGAAATATTTTTGTTATCGCGACTTTTATCTCAATCAAGCGGTGCGTAAGCATTGCGTAAGTGAAAGTCACACTAAAGAGTATGGCGACAATGTTGTCTAT
>SDBV01011671.1_pt1 | contig 11349 bp, 21 predicted proteins | sample 2277081 | NCBI WGS metagenome assembly SDBV01 (sample SAMN10402039, study PRJNA504765) | marine sediment metagenome | isolation source: marine sediment core GS10_PC15, 223 cmbsf | place: Arctic Ocean: Southern Knipovich Ridge | collected 2010
GTTAGGAGCGTGCATGGTGCGCGTGGGGTATGCCAAGTGCTGCCAGCTACGGCCTCTTGGCTTGCCTCGTGGGCTGTGCGTTATGGGTACTTGCCCCTATGGGCCGCACAAGTGCAAAGCCCCGCCATTTGGGATGCTTTGCTTACTGTGGACCTTGTGAACAGGGCCATTGCCCTCACATATTATCGTTGGATGCACGAGGAGCGTGGTGTGCATACTGCCCGGCGGTTGGCCTACTACTACCATGCAGGGCATGCCGCTCCGTGGCGTAAACGCAGTGAATCGTGGCGTCATGGGGCCGAAGTGTTGTTGGCCTACCGGGCGGCACAAACCGCCAAATACAAGAGGAAAGAATGGACGGTTTACCACACAACCGAGCGCCAGTAGAACCGGACATGTTTGGATTGGCCAGAAGATTATCCCAATTAAGGCACTATCTTGACCAATCGCAAAAAAGTATGTTCAAACTTATCTGTGGTCAGGATGGTAAGTCATGGACTAAATGGGAGGGTGGTACAGTGCCACCCCTCCGTGTCATAGCATTGATTGGCACCCGTTGGGATGTGGATTTGAATTGGTTAATTTTGGGCAAGGGTAAAATGTTCAATGTTTAGAAAATGAGCATAACTTATGTTAAAAACAGATCGGCGGCTTGGCAGGAGAATGAGTTTCAATGCAAAGCACAGAGAGGAGAATTTAGGCAATGAGGTTCATTATGTATATGCACTAGTTGATCGGGAGACTAGGATGGTGGGTTATTTTGGGGTAACAAACGATCCTCGTAGCCGGGCATGGCAACATAAAAAAGATGCAAGGAGGACAGATAAGCGTCGATCCACTTGGTTTCAACACAACAAAAATCTACCGGAACTTGTTGTACTTGTGGCTGCGCAATCTCGTGATGTTGCGGAAATTGTGGAGCGTTGTCTAATACGGAATTTTAATCATGCAGCGGGGGTGTTGTCAAACGATTATAAATACTTTAATCGTAGGCAAGAACGAGATCAGTTAGTGTTGGATGACATTCCCTTTTGGACGGTTAATCGAGACGCTGAATTTGTGGAATGATTGCGCTTAGTTAGGAGCAAAAATGATACCAAAAGGAGGTGTTGTACGCACATGGTCGGGTTATTTGACGGGCTGGAACCTTGGGCCACCACCCCCGGCGGACTGCATAACGCAGTTGGGGCGTATGTCACGTTTTGCGGGTGCCACGCTTATATATTGGTCGGTTCTGCACCATTCCCTTTTGATGTATGACATCGCGTTAAAGGAGAACAAGCAACACTGTTTTGCGGCACTGGTGCACGATTTTAGCGAGATACTAATAGGTGATATTCCGGGTCCCATGAAGCCGGATGAATACGACGAAATGGAACGTCTGTGGGTAGAACGTTTGTGCAGGGAGTGGGAACTACCTGTGCAACCATGGGGCAACGCATGGCCTTACATCATGGAACTGGATAACCGTGTGCTGCATTTGGAGGGTTATACATTGTGCCAGGATGGTACATTCATGATGCCAACAAAGGAAGAAACAACAATGCTTAAAGCGGTGTCCGCGTTGTCTTGTCCACAAGACGGGTATGGTACGTTGCATCAAACTGTGGCGGCTATATTGAAAGGTTAGGCCCTAATGTTTATAACAATTCGGGAACATCATGGATGTTGAATAATCGCACATTTGAGTGTATGTTCCTGTGGGCTTTGCTTCCTGTTGTGTTGTTTTATTCCTACGTTGGTTTGTGGCATTTAATGGGGTAGTGGTGGAAACTTTTGGAACAGATTTCACGCACACGTGGCCGGGCACTAACCAGGGGGTTAGTCACAGCATAGACATCCCTTATAGGCTTGTGGTGCCTGCTGCGTACCTGGACCCGGTTTTTACACCACATGACATCGTACGATGGCGGCAACGTCAAGGATTTGCGCAGAGGTTGGTATTCCGTCATCCTGAGCGTGCCCGGTGGGCGTGGTATAATTGGGCACATGGAAGTTGTCCATGGCCTATTCTAGACAGGGCCGAGGACAACGCAGGCGAGTGCGCATATCTTGACGTGCGCCCGTTACCACCTCGCACCACCGGCATAATGACTAAACAAGCAAGGGCACCTCCCCTGATGATATTGATTGATCCACCGCGTAAGTATTATGGCAGTAAGCGCAAATGGTCCCATATGATGAGTACCTTGCATGGTGTGGAGGGGCACGAGGAACTAGTGGACATGGCTTGGAATATTGGGTTGCCCCCGGAATACATACAGGATGAGGATAAGCCTGAGGAGCATTTTGATTTGTACTCACCACGCATATTTGATGAGGCATTTGTAAAGGGGGCCAAGCTTGTATCGACACGCAGACTTGTTGAATTGAGGGAGGAGAAACGTTGTGGTCATACGAGGGGTTGACTGGGATGCAATCGAGGAAAAAATCCAAGCTGTACAGGATTGGGCGGATACTCATACGGATTTTGACTGTGATTTTGTCGATAGTTTGGGGGAGCAGTTGGAACGACAGGGTGAGCTATCGCAGAAACAAATAGACGCATTAGACAACATAATAGAGAAATTTCACATAGAGGTGTAGCGATGGGACAAGTTGACAAAACACCGGATAATCTTGTGGACGTGCAATTGTTCACCAGGGATGGAGCATACGTTTGCACTGTTTACATCCCACAATTTCAGATACAACCCGATATTCTAACATGGGGTACACGAGTATTTCTTTGGAGTGAAACACGCAAGCAGTACCGTGAGGGTATGGCATGGCCGTGTGTTCGCGGTCATCGTTTCGACAAATAGTATGGCACCAGAAATACAACAACTTTGCTTGCAATGTCCATTGTCTGAATGCGTGGAAAAATCGGTAGGTTGTTTGATACCAAAAGTCGTGTGGCACCGACAAATGCATAACGATGCACACATGAAATGGTACTGGAAAAACAGGGATGCTTACAATGCCCGACGTAGGGAAAAATACTACACAAGGCATAAACCTGGAGCTTGACAAGTATGTTATTGATGGTTCTAAGGCAGGCATTGTCAAGGTGTTCGACTCCAAGGGTTGGTACGCATTGCCTATGGACGGGGGGTTGGTGCAATGGCATTTTGGGCAACGGTGGCACGCAGAACGTGGGGATGGGAAAGGTGTATCGGCAGTGGTGTCAGTATGCCAAGGACGGGATATTTATGAGAGTGGTAAGGGTATGGGGTACATGGAATGGCATGGGGTTTTCCGTTTGCCAGTAATGTCAGATTTTAAGGGTGCCACCGTGTGCCGTGTTTGTTGGGAATTTTGGAAGGAGAAAGTTGATGGAATTACTTAAACGTTTGGTGGAAAAGTCCGAGGCCGGGGTTACATTCGCTGAGGCGCAACTTCATAGTCATGAATTGCTCGTGCATTACAAAACCGGTTTCAGAGATGGGTTGGTTGGCGTGCAAGCCGAGTTGGGGATAGCCGAAGAGGCCTTGAATTTTATCCAAGGTTTGGTGGGGGTATGGGGGCAAAATGACGATGTTGAAATACACAGGCAACAAATGTGGGTAAGGGTGCGATCTGAACTTCCAATTGAAGTTGCGAAAACTGTATACGAGACCGCAGATGATATTTTGAAGCGGGCAAAGGAACGTGGGTTAATATAAATAGACGAGGAGCAATCATGAGGCACCCAACAGCGGAACAGATATTGGCCGAGCAGGAACACCCACCAAACCAAGCGCAACAGGTGGATGAGTTATTAAGTACACTTTCGAGGCATATTGACGATTCATACATAGTCAGGCTTGAGGCTGGTTCGGTGCTGATGATCCGAGAACATATCGATCTCCTACGGCGGCAAGCGGTCAAGGCCAAGAACCAGCGTAAAACCCTCAAGCAATTGCATCGGGCGCACCGGGCGGCGTTGCTGGAGTTGCGTTGGTTGAAGAGCACGATAGTTGGGGCCGTGGGCACTGCCAAGTGGGGGATGATATTGCAGGAAACCAAGTCTACGTTGTGGCGCCAATTCCAAAAGGAAGATAGTGTCAACGGCTAATTGCTGGCGGCTGCAAGGTCTGCGTTGAACTCCGGGGCAGTTAAGTTTGCGGATAATGCCTTGGACAATAGCATGCGCAACAAATTGGAAAATGCTGTGGCCGCTGCGGAGAACAAACCAATAACACACCTTCTACAAGCTGACAAGGTGGGCATTTGCCGGTATTGCAGGTTGCCAATGCAGGAGCATAGGTGCATGAACGAGAAGTGCGAGATGTATGGGATAACAGTGTCGTATGAATGATCAATTTGGCAGGTCAATAGCGCCCGACCCGTGTGGGGTGGGTGCACTGTTCACGTTACAGGTGTGCTATCGTTGCGGCTGTGCGTGGGAATGGCCTGTTGATTTGCCAGCATTGGAGGTGTGCTTTGACTGCCGCGTAGAAGGCCCATGGGCAATGGGTGAGGCTTCGCTCATGCGCACACTACGTAGCGCCCATGCTGTAAAATGGGTTGCTGTTATGCGCTGGCACACGGTGAAAATGGGGGAACTTTTGGAGGCTGCACAATGAAGTCCGAAGTGGAAAAAATAGGGTCTTACCGTGTGCGAGGAGGGCAGCATGACAAGGTACGTACATTGTTCAGGAAATACCATCCGTTACACAAAGCACCAAATATTCTTCCCGTTTATCCCCTTGACGTACGGAGCAAACATGCTACGGTGTTGATATGTTGCTCAATATGTTCCGCAAAATGTTTCCGTTATGGATCGGATTACCCATTTTGGTGGTTGTGCCGTTTCTTGGGTGGTTGTGTAATTGGGTCTACGAGGACGAATGTAAAAGGTGAGTTAGGGGACAGTTCAGTGAGTTGGGGGGTGTTTTTATGAGTCCCTTAACTGTTGACACACTATTAGACGTGGGGTTTTTGCTCATCCTAATTTTGATGGCGTTTCTTACATTATTATACATTACACAATGGTATCAAAATCACGCCTCTAAACTGATCAAACAATCCCCACTAAAGATTATTTTTGATCCAACCAACCCCTCTGACCGCTTTTGGTCAATGGAATCGTCTAGAGGTGAAGATGAGTTTTTAGGATCGGGAGCGTTTTGGGAATATAGGGTTGAAATCAAGAACAATTCTTCTAAGACCATTAGAAATGTATCGGTGACAATCGAGTGTACTGGTTTGGTTTCTGAAAGACCTGTGGATCAGGTTTTTGACAAGTCCAGAACCACAACTTGTGATCTCAAACCGGGTGCCGGTGAGTTAGTTTCGGTACGGCAATGGCCAATCCCGATTGCACAAGAAGGAATGTTGGCCGGATCATCGGCATTGAAACAAATCGAAGTCGTGGCAGTTGCCGATGATGTGCCGCCGATAACACGGACATTCCAATTCGATTATCAGCGTAAACCTATGTTGTTTGATTAGGAATTATGAACCCATCAATCAATCTCAAACAGGTATTGCAAGCTAAGCTGGTGCGCCCAGAAGATTACAAACACAAAGTTTATATGGACAGGGTACAAGAGGAAATAGAGGAAATAGAACAGGAGGATTAAAACTATGATACACACCGTATTTGGCCCTATGGAATTTGACACCGTGGGGGAAATGGAAATGGCACGGGCGAGACGTAGGGGTACTTACGTATGTGGTCATGACGGTGCTGTATCGGTGTGTGGTTGGCTTTTTGGTGGTGTGTTCTACGTGGACCACGTACACAAGGCACATTGCCTGGAATACCCCGAAAATCAAGCGTTAAAGCAATTTGTGCCAGCATGCCCCTGCTCCAAGTGTTGGGCGTGTGATAGTGGCATTTTGCTAGGTGAAAAGTACTAACGTGTGTGCAACAGTTGTGGGCACCATGGGCCAGCACGGGTAACGGTGGACGAGGCCGATGCTGCGTGGCACAAGGAGATAGTTGGTGAATAGTGTTACAGGAGTAAAACGCCCACTCCACCAAAGGGTGTGAATATACAGTACGAGGAGATTGTTATGGGTCAAGTCCTGTTTGAAAACGACATTGGGGATATGGTGCAGCATATCAAATTCTCAAAAGTACATGGCCGGGTTGAGTGCTTGCATCTTGACTCCGACTACACAAAGCAGGTTCTCGTCGAATACCCAAATGAACACGGGTATCCGATTACCAAGTGGTGCCATGAGAGGGATTTGAAGCCGGCGCCACAAGACTAACCTTATGGGGGTTGCATAGCCTTTTGGCCAAGCGTCCAAAGGGACAGGGAGCCACTCCCTCCCTGCCACAAAACCTTCCCAACCCGGCCACCTCCCCTCGTGCCGGGTGTGGTATGCAACCCTTACCTTCCTTTGGAGTATTGATATGGAACAAGAACTAACGAAGCCAGTTAACCCGTGCAGTAATTGTAATGCCAATGGTGTGCAGGTTGGGGCACCAAGGAATGCTACATGGCGTGTGTGGTGTAACCTTTGTGGTTGGCAGCCTGTGCCGGGCATGGTGTATAGCACACGCGAGGGGGCATGGGCCGCATGGGAGGGGCGTTCGGTTGAAAAAGTATGGTTTGATGCATCGCATGAAATATTTCGTAAGCTGCGTGATATTTTGGGCATGGTCGTGGGTGATGGGATTAGCATACTGGACCATGTGCAAAAATTGGTGGATCAACGCAACGAGTTATTGGTTGTGAAGACTATGGTGAACGATATTGCGGATAGTCTTATACATGACTCGCCGTGGAAGGGTACTTTAGACGATGCATTGGGCAAGATTGCACATCTTTTGTGCGCGGCATTGGCAGGGAAACCAAAAAAGCGTAGTGGGGTGGACGGCAAGCCATGCACAGATATCCCAACACTAAGATTGGAAGATTGGGAAGTTTTTGATCGTCAGGGCAATCTCGTTTTGCCTGAATCATCAAATAGGTTTGAATTGCAGGGGGAAATAGAGCGGGCTGGTAAACATGTCGAGAGTATGGGCACAACTATTTTTGAATTTGTGGGGGAAGACAAGGTATGTGCCGATGGGGTGTTGTATCGGTTGGGTAAAAAGGCCAAGGCTTATAATGAATGGATAGAAGAGCAGAAGAGGGAATGGGGGCGTGCAATAAAGGAAGAGGATACTATGGACACAAACTTGCGGGTAATATTGGGCAAGATGGTACGCCAAGCATGGTTAAAGTGGGCCAAGGCGCAACCAAATCCAAAACCAAGCTGGGTCGTTGAATGGGACAATTTGCGGTATGAGTACAAAGAAGCCGACATAGTTATGGGGGAGCAATTGTTCCGCCAATTTGAGTACCAAGTTACCAAGCTGGTAGACCGCAACAACCGCTTGCGCAATGCGTTGGTGGATTTAAGGGATGCTGTGAACACGGAGAGTGAGGAAGGTGGCACGATTACGCAATATGTACGCGGTGTTCACCATGCAGAACAAGCTGCTGATAAGGTGTTGGATGCCGACCAGGGTGACAAAATAATGAAAACCCTGGAACAGGCATATAGCCAAAAGGAGGAGCAGAATGGAAAACATGGCGGAGAAGTTGGTGGTCATGGTGATACTTGTTCTTGCAACTGCGTTGGTTGTTGCAACTGCGTTGGTTGTTGTATTTGCCGGAGATCCTGATATACATGACGCAATTTTGCAGTGTGTGGGGGCATGCCAAGTTAAACTTATAGACTAGGAGTAGAACATGAGTTATGCAGCGATGTACGGCGTACCAGCTGAGGGGCCATTTGTGGTTTTGCACAGGTACAAAAATGCGATGGGAACTGCCCCACGTATATGGAACTACTTGGGGGAAAGCTACTACGGGTTTGTGCATAGTATAGGCGAGCCTGAGCTTGCTGTGGTTTTCGACTCGTTGGCCACGGGCCTGTATAGATCACACGAGGATGTATGTCTAAATCTTACCGCAGACAGATGTATAGTGCGCAAGGCGGATTTCCAACGGGTGTCACAGGCATTGTATTTGATGCACGACTTCTCGTACAAACCGGACCAGGTAAACCATTTGGCTACCATTGCCGGGCATTTGATGCTTGCTGAGCATTTCGAGGATTACATTGGTGTAGCATTTATGTGGACCAGCGTGGGGGATGATGTTTGGAACACACCTGTGGGGGAACAATCAATAGCGGAGGAAGATAGGGAAGAGTTTGTACCTGATTTTCGCCTGTGGGATATAAGCCGCGACAAAGGGCATCGGTTTTTGTTTGAGGCGGATTTGACGGAACAGGTAAAGGAGGCAACCGAAGGGCCAACGTTGCAAAATTGGGAAATACGCTACAGTCAGTATTACGGTAGTGCTTTTGTAAAGCCCGACAATATAGTGGGGCATATTTTGCACGGTAACGTGTACAACCACCCGCGTAAGGATGAGTTGCCCGATAGCACGTTTGTACATACAAGCACGGTGGTAAGTGTCCCATGTACGGGATGTGGAAAGGTGCAAACCTGCAACACACTGTACACCCTTGGCGAGATGTCCGAGGGATATGCCAAGTGGTGTAAGGAGCAAGCATGAACGGGCCAATACTCGGTGATATAGTGATGTACATTTGCAGGAAGAGCGCCCATGTAGAATTACCATCCAGCACTGGCGATTTAAAATTTGTGGGGGACCAGATAATACACGCGGCATTGGTGACCAACGTACGTTGGTTTGCAGGTACGTGCAGTGTAAATCTAACCATATTTCCACGTGTGGGTCATTACATTTTGTTCGCCGAGGATGTGCCCTACAAAGACGATGTAGTTGGTATTGGTAAAGGAACCGTCAAAGTAGCAAAACCTTTTTGGGATTGGAAGCCGCGATATACCGAGGTTGTAGGAAGCACGGACGGCACGCAAACATAAAATTTCTTGCAAATAGTGTGGACCACGCTATAAGTGGGATAGCGTAATAGTACCGGACAAAACAAACAGGCCGGGTCCACACTATGGGAAAGTTCAAAAAGCTAGGCAATGGCAACGGCACCAATGGTAGTGGTAAGCGTGCCAACGGCCGTCCCACACTGTACAAACCCATATATGTAGAGCAGTTGTTGGAGCACATGGCCAGCGGATTGTCGTTTGAATCCTTTGTGTCCATAGCCAAGTGTTCTAGTTCTGCATTGGAAAGTTGGGCGCGGGAGCATGAGAAGTTTCAAAGCGCCAAAAAGGAGGGACGCAAGTTAGGCAAAATCTTTTGGGAAACGTTGGGACTGAACATTGCACAGGGTGTTGGACCACGCTTGTTAAAAACACGTACAATCAAGACTAGCAAAAAGACCATATATCCCAAAGAAGGTGAACCATACGATTTGGAGGAAACCACAACCACCGAGACGTATGGTGCAGCACAAGGCAATACGGCTGCGTGGATCTTCAACATGATAAACCGTTACCCGGACGATTGGAAGCAACGGTCGGCGCATGAGCATACCGGTGCGGGTGGCGGGCCAATTAAAACCGAAAACAAGGCGGAAGACTTCACGGATGATACCCTCCGCAAAATCCAATCTGCAATCGTTGCGGAGCAAAATCCCTCCTGACCTGTTGGATCTTGTAGAGGTTGAGAGGGTTTTGTGCAAACACAACTTGCGCGACTTCATACGTAGCGGTTGGCACGTATTGGAGCCGGGCACGTTGTACAGGGACAATTGGCATATTGGTGCCGTGTGTGAACACTTGCAGGCAGTAACAGCGGGGGAAATACGATGGCTTATCATCACTATGCCTCCACGCACAATGAAAAGCCTGAGTGTGTCGGTATGCTGGCAGGTTTGGGAGTGGATCACTTTCCCACACACACGCTGGATCTTCGCAAGCTATGCACAATTCCTCAGCACACGCGACACGGTTAAAGCCCGTCGTGTTATCCAATCGCCTTGGTATCAAGAGCGTTGGGGGGACGTATACCAGTTGGCCGGGGATGTAAATCAAAAAACAAATTTCGAGAACGACCATCGGGGGTGGCGGTTGGCTACTAGCCCGGAAAGTGTTGGTACGGGTGAGGGTGGGGACCGCCAAGTATTTGACGACTTGCACAACGTGCGTGAGGCTGAATCTGATTTAGTGCGGGAGGGTGTAATTACGTGGATTGATGAAACCATGCCCACACGGTTTAACGACATCAGCACGGGTACACGTGTGTTGGTTATGCAGCGGGTGCATGGCAGGGATGCCGCCGGGCATTTGTTGAAGGAGGGCGGCTATGAATGGTTATGCCTGCCTATGCGGTTTGAACCTAGTCGGTTGGTGCAATACAAAAACGATGGAAGTCCCAATGAGGATTACACACCCCCCACAAGTATTGGTTTTGTAGATCCCCGCAAGGAAGAAGGTGAATTGCTGTGGCCGGAGCACATGCCCTTGGTGGAGGTAGACCGCATTGAAAATAGCATGGGACCGTACGCTACGGCGGGACAAATGCAGCAACGCCCCTCCCCTCGTGGTGGTGGTATGTTCAAGCGGGAAAACCTACACGTAATTGAGGAACTGCCCGAGGACGTGGTGCTGCGTTTGGTACGTAGTTGGGACTATGCCGCTACCGATCCGGAGAAACAGTTGTCATTTACCGATCCGGATTGGACATGTGGTGTGTTGTGCGGTGTAACCCCTGAAATGGACCCCGATTTTTATGTGCTGAACGTTATACGTTTTAGGCTGGACCCTGGTGAGCGGGATGAGCAAATATTGGCAATTGCAGGGATGGATGGGGTTAAGGTTACGATATGGATCGAGCAGGAACCGGGTGCCAGTGGTAAAAGCCAGATTGTGGCGGCGCGTAAAATGCTCACAGGCTTTGCGGTAAACCCCCCACGTGTTGACCCCATGCCAGCTGCTCCAGGCCAAAGGTCACGTGTAGGTACCAAGGAAGCCGGTGTACCAACAGGCAACAAGGTAACGCGGGCTGAGCCTCTTGCAACGTATGTACATCGCAGAAAGGTGTATTTGCTACGCGGTGCATGGAACACCGAATACATAGACGAGCTTACCCAATTCCCTACCAGTGCCAAAAAGGACCAGGTGGATGCATCGAGCCAAGGCTTCATGCGTCTGACAGAAAAAACGCCAAGCATAGCCGAGTTGATGGCTTCTTCAGGTTTCTACGGACGGTGAACTATGGATAAGGAAAGATTAGAAAAGTCAACCACAACATCAGGCAGGCCACCGGAACCAGGTCTGGAGGATGCCGCCGCACCCGAGGGTATAGACCCCAAAACGGGGCAGCATAAATCGTATTGGGTACTGAGCGAGGAGGAGCGTGGCGGGGGGTTTGTGCGCCCGGTGCGTCATACGTATGTGCATGTGGGACAAAACCCCCAAAACCCTTTGCGTGATCTGACCATTGATGAACAAGAGCGATACGCCAAATACAACTACGTTAAATTTGAAGCATA
>SDBV01011672.1_pt1 | contig 11349 bp, 7 predicted proteins | sample 2277081 | NCBI WGS metagenome assembly SDBV01 (sample SAMN10402039, study PRJNA504765) | marine sediment metagenome | isolation source: marine sediment core GS10_PC15, 223 cmbsf | place: Arctic Ocean: Southern Knipovich Ridge | collected 2010
CGTTAAAAAATGAAACCAGACTAGCTTCAGAGCATTCAATTTTTTTCACGTTACACATTATTCTCACTACATCATCTTCCTTCTCAACAATGACGCAATATCCAACTTTTACTTGGTGTGCTTTTTTGGGATACAACCTTCCATCTTATTGTCTTGCCCCATAATAAGTTGGAGCGGTTTATCCTTAATAGTGTTAATCCAACCTAGATTAACCTCCTCGAAAGAATCTCCTGAGGATTGATTTTTATTCGGGATAGTCGGAGGAGGAGTTTAACAAACGGACATGCTAAAAGATCAACCTTAGGTACAATATGAGAAAAGGGATAGTTCTCATTATCATCTGATTACTCTCGATATGCAATCCTTTCAATAACAATTGCAGATTCTTCAATATTACGAGTGTGGATTAATGTGAATCTTATTTCTTTTAATATTTATTACAACAATTTTTACAGTAGAATTTTATATCATCATTAATAATTTTTAAATTAAATGTTTCTGAGAGTCTTTTAGAATCCTCATCCTCGATACCGAATAGAAGTCTATATAAAAATTGTATTTCAGTAGGATTAATATTAGAACTTCTTCTTATTGTTTTGATTTTTGATTTCAGACTAAATTTACCATGTTTAAAGATCCATAGGGAAAAATTAGGATCATATTTTGTAATAAATTTAGATAGATTAGCAGTTAAGCCACCAATTCTTAGAAGTATTAATCCTACTTTAGAAATCTTGGTCCGCTCGTAGAAAATGAATCGGTAAGAGCGTTTACATTCTTCATTTTCACAACGGAATTCAAAGACAATAGGTCTAATTAATCTGAACGTCCTTCTCATTCCATACCAAAATTTTTTAAACCAACCATCTATAGCTTTTTTTAATTGTTTTCGATCATCTCGAGTGGATACACGTACATCTTTAATTGGGGGGAGTAACTTATCTTTTTGAGTGTCTATTAAAAATTTAGTAAAAGTTTCTATAATTTTCGGATTAATAAATCTACTTGAGAAATCTTTTATTTCGACATTCACATCAGTAATTTCATATTTAATTTCACTTGAGATTTGTTTAAGAAATTGGAGATCCTGTATTACATCTGAAAAACCAGTTTTAACATCGACTTTAATTTCCCGAACATCTTCAAATCCTTTTTGTACTATACTTTTAATAGAACCTAATTCTGTCATTATTTTTTGGGTTTTAGGTTCACCCTCAATTTCCTCTTGGAAATTACTCTCATCTAATGGCAGATCTTCAACTCTAATGAAATTATATTCGAAGAATTCTATAAAGTTGCTTATTAAATCCATCTTTTTTGGAAAGAAGTTGAAAAAATCGAATATTGGAGTACCAAAATTATAATCTTTCAATTCTCCAATTAACTTAATACATAAATCAGCGTGATCTTTTGTTGGGGTTTCTGATCCATGTTCAATGGGACTGTCGTTTCTAGCTTTACGAATTATGTCTAACGATTTAGAATTCTCATCTTTTTCGGAATATTTACGAAACTCAGCATTTAATGAGATTAGCACTGTTTTTCCTGACATAAATGAAATTTTTGGATCGATACTAATACTTTCGACAGGGAATCCGGTACTTTTAGAATATAAACGTTTATATTCATCCAGATCTATGTAATTCCAGTCAAAATTGTTATAATCTAAATGATGCACTTCAGTTATTATTTTATTCATTATCCTTTCAAAAAATGCAATTGTGAACTGTGGTACGAAGGGATATTTTCCATTTCTATTATAACTCCTGATAACGTAAATATAAGCCTCAATCACTAAAGGATGGATATTTCTTGTGTTATAATCAGATTTCAGTTCTTTAAAGTATTTCTGTATATTATCCAAAAACCAATGGATGTATTCTTCTTTCATGTTTTTAAAAAAAACCTTTTCATTTTCAGTTAAGTCTAGGAAGATAGAATCTATTTTTTTATTTACCTCAACGTATAAGCCCTTAACAATATTGAAATTAAAAATAAACAGCTCACTAAAAGCGCTGATCAACTTTTTGAAAATGTCAATAAAACTTCGAATTTTGTATTTATTTACTCGAGTATAAATTATCTCTAAACCATCTTTTATCTCTCGAAATCTCTCTTTTTGAATAAGGTTTTTAATCTCTTTGAACATATTTTTCCCAAAAACCTCAAATACTACTTTGGAGAATTGGTCCTCAAGACGGTCTTGAGTATCTTCAATAAAATGAATAGGTAGTTCTTTACTTGTTATTATACTTTTATTTGGACGTAATAAATCTACAAAATACTTTTTAGAGCAAGGAGATTTTTCAAAAGGAAGGGAAAATGGAATCGAGACTAATTCCATTTCGTCTTCGAAATCTACTTTAACGTTTTCTCTATCCCCACGAACTTTAAGAAAGTAAAATTCTTCCATTAAATATTCTATTTTTGAATTTATTTGAATATCAACTGTGAAATCTACATCCTTGTTAACAGGCCAAAAAAGAGAGGAAATATTTATATTGTAATCGATTACATCTTCTTTCAATTCTTTTTCTACTAAATTACAAGGTGTCATAAAACTCGATCCTCGAGAAGGAATGTATAAAAAGAATCTATCTACAGGAAATCTGCGTAAGTCTCGAATTTTATTAAAAATTTTTTCAAATTCGGTGGATTTATCCTTGTTAATTTGTTTGAGTTTCAATAATGCTTTCCTATAATAATTATCTGCGTCTACTATTTTATTATTTAATGCAGCTTTTGTCCCTGTTATTAACAATATTTCATATTGAGTATCTCCATTTCTAAGATTTTGGTTCAAATCCAAGTATATTTCTTCAGCTCTAATAAAATGATTTAAAACATTTTTTGTTAAATATCTAGCTTGGCTTAGGTAATCTTTAGTGTATTTCTTACTAAAAGTCTTAAAATTACACCATTCTGAATGACCTAAATAATATTCTTCAATGGCATTATAGAGCAAATAATCTTGTTTATATGTTTTTGGGATTAGATTAGTGTAATTTGCAGCACAGAGTGCGAATTTTTTGCTTGCTTCCTCATATTCTTTATCTATAACCGATATAAATGCTTTTTCCCGGTGAATATTTGCTTTAACATTTTTAGTTCTGAAATTAAGTAAATAATATAAACTTCCCCTCTTTGGCTCATTTTCTATATATTCCATGAAATATATAAAACGTGCTTCTAAATCAATTAAAAGATTTAGAGATTTTTGATGGTCTCCTTTAATGGAATTTAGTTCTGCATCAAAAAATTGAGTTAATAAATTGTAAAAGTAATAATAATAATAGGAGTTTGTTTGTTTATAATTTTCTGCAATCTCAGCATAAATTTTGGAGACACTTACTAAGTCTCCTTTATTCTCAGATATTCTAGCCTTACATCTTAATGACTGGTTTAAAAAGTAATAGAAACTATCTATATCTTCTCGTTTTTCTTCAAGATATTGTAGAATGTCTTTATAATATTGTAACGCTTTGTTCCAATTACCTTGATTGAAGTAGAAATATGCAATTCTAGATTGAGTTTTATATACACTTAATTTATCGTCTCTCTCCTTATTATAATTTAAAACTATAATATAATTTTCAATTGCTTTTTCAAATTCTCCCTGTATTGAATGTAATTTCGCTATTTTAACCCGCGAAATGATAATTCCCATCAAATTTCCTTTTTCTAAATCGATGTTAAGAGCATCGATGTAGTTTTTCATAGCATCATCATATCTTTCCAAACGAACATACAAATTTCCCATTTTAGTTTTAGTTTTTGATACAGCCTCTTCTTCCCCAGTTTTCTCATTGTATTCAAGGACTTTTTCTAATGAAGTTAGACTTTTCTCACGTAATCCTAGCTTTAGATACACATCTGATAGTTTAGCATTACTGATACATATTCCTTTTTCATTAGTGATTGTTATGTCATTTTCAAGAGCTTTTTCATAATATTCCAGAGCTTTTTCGAATTTTTGCCATTTAAAATAAATGTCTCCGATGTGTATATAATCACTACCAATCTTGGTTAAATTATTCCTTGCTTTATCAATTTCCAAAACTTCATTGGAATGATTTATAGCATCTGTCCAAAATCCTTTTTTAATATAAAATTGACTAAGTCTTATATGGGCTGGAATAATATTTTTCCAAAGTCCATTTCTTATAGCGTTATTTAAGGATTTTTCATAATAAATTTTAGCGTTTTCATAATCATTTCCTAATGAATAGAGAAATCCCACTGTTAAGTATCTATAACATACCCCAGTCCAGTCTCCTTTAGTTTTATCAATCTCAATGGAATGCAATAATTCATTAATTATTTTTAAATCAAAAAAATGTGCTTTTAGAGCAACTTCTTCAAATTTGGTAATACATTTACTATAACCTTCCCAATTTTCTAAGTTTTCGTTTAAATTAAGACTTTTTTCCAAATATTTTAAAGATTTCCTTCTCTCATTTAACCGAGCATAAATATCAGCAATTTCACTATATGTATGAGCAATATTATCCATTAGTCCTAATTTTCTGTTGTATTTCATAGAAATCTTAAAATAATGAAGCGCGAATTTTAAATTATTTATCTCTGAATACAATCTACCAACTTGCACATAAACAATAGCTAATCCATAATAAATTCTGTTTTTATAATTTATTTTTATACTCTCTCTGAAGTGAGAAAGAGCCTTGTCATACATTTTTTGTTCAAAATAAATCCTCCCAACTTTACTATGGGCTATAGCTGATGCAAATATGTCTCCAGAAGCTATATTATGTTCAATAGCCCCTTTGTAATATTCAATTGCACCCAAAATATTACCCAGATTAATAAAACAATTTCCAATCTTCGCTTCTAAAATTGCCATTTCCGTAATATAATTAATTTCTTTATTTTTTTTTAATGCAATTTCATATTGGTGAATGGCTTCACCAAATTTCCCTAAACCAGCCATGATATCTCCCATTAAAGAGTAACCAATAGCCAAACCCTTTATATTCTTCTTCCGTTCATTATAATTTAGACATTTCTCACAATAAAAGAGCGCGTTGTCATATTTTTTCAAACTTACATAGTATTCAGCAATTATTTTACAGCTTATAGCTGCATCTTTAAAAAATCTGTGCTTGGCGTTAAAGTCAATTGAAGTTTTAAGTTGGTCTATCCATGAATCTATTTTTTTTAATTTTAAACTTAATTTCCCAATTTCCACATAGTAAAAGCCAAGTCTTTTGTCTTTATTATCGTTCAGTAAGATCTGAATATATTTATCATAATTTTCATATGCATTCTCCCAAAATTTACGAGATTCTTTAAAATCTCTCTTTTCTTCGTAAATATCTCCAATTAAAGCCTGACAATGGGCAATATCCTTGGTTTTTCCTTTTTGCTCATATTCATTAAGGGATTTTTGAATAACTTTAATAGCTTTATAGTATTTAGTTTCTTTTCTTAGTACATTTCCAATTTTGACATAAGTTTCAGAGATTCTATCACAATTTTTATCTTTTTTACAATAATTAATCGATTTTTGATATGCTTTGATAGATCTTTTATATTCACTTTGCTCTTTAAAAATATCTCCTAATGTTAAATAGGTTATAGTGACTTGATCCCATCTTTTAGCCTTCTTATGGAAAAATATTGAAATTAGATAATAGTTTATAGATTTTTTAACCTTTCCTTTACTTAAATAATTATAATTTCCAATATTAATGTATGTTCTAGCTATATGCGACCATCTGTGATTTTTTACATCAAATTTGGTTGAAATTAGTAAGGTTTTCAAATATTTTATAAATTTACCTTGAATATTATATATTTTAGCTAACTTAATCAGTGAAATAGCACATTTAATATAAAATTCAATTTTTTCATTATAAAAAAAAGATAATTTATAATGGTTTTCCGCATCTTTATATCGCTTTTGGTGGAAAAATAGATTTCCAATTATCATTTCTACCATTGCTAAATCAATAAAGGAATCAACTTTTTTAAAACATACAATAGCTTCCTTATAACTCCGAATCGAGGCATTATAATTTTCTTGCTTGGATAAAATCCCCCCTATTGTTTTCTTTACATATCCTGCAACAATGTTATAATCTTTAACTAAAGCATTCTGATAAAATTTTTCAAAATTTTCAATTGCTTCTTCAATTTTATCTATATTTTTATAATAAAAACCGATTTTTTTGAATAATGAATCGATATTCTCCCTTCTTCCCTCTTTTCTTTTAAAGTCTATTATAAATTTAAAATATTCAATTGCGTCATTAAAATTTTTTTGTTTAAAAAGAAGAATACCAATTTTTTCTTTTACGCTTAATACTTCATTTATATAATTATAATTTTTGAAAAAATTAAGGGCAGCTTGATAATTTGTAAGCGCAGAATCATAATCTTCCATAAAATTAAATAAATTCCCAATTTCCTTTTTTGCTAAACCCACGATAAACCATTTTTTTTTTCTAGAATATTTTTTATCAATATTATTAAAATCTTCAATGGATGCTTGAGGATTCTCCATTTGATAATAGGTTTTTCTAATTTTTTCAAATAAAAACGAAATATTTTCCTTATTTCCTATTTTTTCACTATATTTTAATGCATTTTTATAATAACTTATCGCCAAATCTAATTTAGTATGTTTTCTATTAAGATTTGCTAATTGTATGTTCACACCTTCTAACTTTTTCCAGTTTTCTGTCTTTATTAAAGAGTTAAATCCCTTTTTTTCGATGATTTCTATTAGAGATTCTATCATAATTAAATTATTCTCTTTAAAACAGTTAGTAAGCTTATATAAACAATCATCAACAATTATTTCATAATACAAATTCAGCTTGTTATATTTTCCTTGTTTAGAAAGGGATTTTCCATATTTAAACAATAAATTAGTTAAATTAAAGTAAATCTCTTCATTAAAAGGTTGAAAGTGTAAAATATCTCTTAATTTCTCGGTAAATTTTTCTTTATCGTAAAATTCTTGGTTTAATTCTTTTACACGTGATCTAATTTTATTTAATTCTTCAGGAACCTTTAGATTCATTTAATTTCCAACTCTAATAATTTATTAATATTTAAAAAAATTTTAATAGAGCAATTAGCTTATGGCATTTTACCAATTGAATTCTAAATAAATTATATTACACTTAAATTTTTATAGTTTTTCTTCAAAAGCTTATACATTAGTTATAAATTTAAATTACTGAAAGAAATTAAAATCAATAAAAGATATCCACAAATACAAGAACAATTGAGCCAAGGAAATTTTGGAATTAAAACTTGGAAAAGTTTAACCGTCCTTTAATTTACTTTCTTTTACATCATAAATAGCAAAACTTTCAATAACATTATCATATTTTATTCCTACCTATTATCCCGCATGGATTTGCTTATCAATTTTTATTGGAGTTCTGCTAAGACCTTTCATGAGTGAAGTTTCAAGGTTCTTCTTTTCTGGCATAGATATCCAGTTTCTTTTTTCCCTATATAATAAACAAGACATATACACTCATATTCAGCAACTTTCATATTTTAAATTTAGTATTTGAATGATAATCGTGTTATTTCTGAAAAGTTCAGAAATTTTTTAGCAAACAATATTCTTATATCCGCGTAATTAACCTCCTTCCTCTTCTTAAAGCAAATTCTTTCGCCCACTTCTTATATGTTTGTAAGTTCTTGTTATTCTTTTTCCATTTTTGTTCGCTTTTACTATCGTCTATTGAAAAATAGCTTAGGAAATTTTTACAATATCATTTAAATAGGTGTTAAATCCATTTATTCTTAATGACAATTGAAAATATTTATTCTGAGCATTGTTATAAAGAAAAAAATAGGACATTAGATTTTGAAGATTTGATTCTTAAAGATATTGATGAATACTTTCGAGAGTATGACGAATCAATAATAGCTGATTAATATATTTATTATAATACAATAAATCTCTCTATATTATTATGGTAAATGTTTTTTATGATTTAGTTCTAGTTGGTATCAGGATTAATTGTTGGATTAATTTTTAAAATTAATTGGAAAATCTTTTTCTTCAAAGTGAGATTGAGTAAAACTCTTGATAATTACATAAGAAATTCTACTGATGAGGAAAAAGAAAGGAAATATATCTTAAAGTTAGGGAAATTAATTGATAAATCATTGAATAAAGTAAATAAATTAGAGAAACTTGGTTTTCAGCCTTTTAATGATAGAGGAATAGGGAATGATGAGTTTCGATTATACTTTAAAAAGGGATTTAAATTTACAATAAAAAATTTAAAAAATAGCCAAGATTTTTTCTCAAATACTTTTGAAGAAGCAACTTTAAAAAAAAGCGTGGATGGGGCATTAAATAACTTTATAGATTATTTAAAAGAAAAAAAGTGAAACTTATGGCAGAAGGAAACCTAAATAAAGATTTTATTAGTAGAAGGTTAAGGGATTATATTAAAGACGCAAGAGAAAGAACAGAAATTTATGAAAAAAGTCGAATGAGATATTTTCAAATAAATTTCAAGAACCAGGGATCTCATTTTTTTAATTGAAAAAAATCTAATTTCTAATTACGTTATTAACTTGTTTTTATTCCATCAATAAATCATAATACTAATTTTTGTTATTAAAAAAGAAGGCTATATTATATTCAATGAAAGATTACAACAATTTAATCCTGAAGCCAACATTTATTTTAAAAATAAAATGTGATAAGATAGATCTATGAATTTTGATTATAATGTAAAAGATAAAAATTACAGATATACAGCCATTAGTGGAGAAAAATTTAAATCTAAATATCTAGATGAAGTTGTTATTAATTTTATCATAAAATTGGAGAAGATTTTAAGTGAATCCTATAATACTGGAAATTTAGTTCAAAAAAAACATATGGAATGCCTAATGGGGTGTATCGAGAGATTGAAAGCCTTATTACGTATATCAGATCAGATAGCTGAGAAATCTATATTTATAGTGAGTTCCTTACTTTCAAACTTACCTCATAATGCGAAATTTATAGTTAAAATCCCTGTTTCTACATCTGGATTTTTAGCAGCTCACAATGACGATGAAATATTATTTCTTTTTGAAACGATACTTTTCCATGGAAGAGCATTATTAGATCGGCTAACTTTTTACATTTGTAAACAAATTTATAAGCAGGATTGTGATAAATTTAATAAGTTATCCAATGTGATTAAAGGAAATTCAAAAGAAGGAGAAAATAGAAAAGAAAAAGCTCTGAAAGTAATTAAAGAAACGGCTCTAAATATTGAAGGATTATTAATTGATAAAAATAAAAATACCCAAAAATCATTAAGATCTAGTTTAATGCACCGTCAAACAATGGGAGAGATGACCCGAAGTACATTTGTCTTAAGTTCCCCTCAAAATAATAGATATTTTGTTTTTGATCATGAAATTGAGTCGAACAGCGGACTAGGCTACCCAGTAATAGGAAGTATATGGAATCTATCTAAATATCTTACTTATTTAACATTAAATTTAATTAGTGTATATTTAAAATTTAATGAAGATCTACCCTTAGAAAAATGCAATCCTCTCTGGGAAAATCCTTATGTCCATTTAAGTCAATATATAAGTAATTCACCCAATGATCCTAAAATTTCTGTAATAAAAATGAATCCTTCTGGTTTTGATATAATATCTTTTTACTGTAAACACGAGATATTAGAAAAATTAAAATCTTTTGAATAGAGTTCTCAGAAAAGATTCTAATTTATCCTCTCAATAAAGTTTAGCTCATTTTTTTTAGTAAATTCATAAAAAAGACTTCGGTAGCTACCCACCTATTTAAATTCATGAATCTAAGAAAAACAGGGGGAGGATTGATTACGTGAAATTTAAGGAAATCTTATCACAAGGATCTCATCTAGTAGGAGCTTTTATTTATGTAGGTAAACCAAAGAAAGTTTTAGCCGAAAAGCAAAGATTCTTCCATTATTTAGAGAAAGCCAACTACGTTGTTCAATCTAGACCAATCCAAGAGAGTCCAAATGGAAGGAAAAAGCAAAAAGCAAAAAGGAGTTAATTGAGGATTAAATCTTTTACAGCTTGTTTCTCTAAGGATTGTAAAATTTAAACTAGAGGCGTTGTCTAGATTATAATCTAAGATCAATTGTTATCGTGGTTTAGACACGTGTTTAAATCTATTTCAAGAAATTATACCTATTTAAGTTTTAGAATTTTCCCAAAATGAAAGTAAAATACGCATTTATAGTAGTGGAGCATAATTCTAAAATAAAATCAGACTTTGCATCTCTGCTGTCATGGATAATATTATTACGAGCTTCATGAAGCATTTTTATTACCTTGAATATACGAGGAGGCAAAGTAATGCGATACTTACTTCTCATTAATTTTTGAATTATATCATGCAATCGGGGATATATTTCTTTAAATTCCCCCAGAGAAATATCAGAACAATTTGTCTCAATTTTAAGAAAGAACTGTATTGGTAGATTAACGCCATATTTATGAGATTTTTCATGTATGTTCAAGAAATTACTATGTAGAAAAAGTATGAGGATAAATATTTAAAAGTATTCAGAAAAGATTAGGATTTCTGAATTTTGTACTTGTTATCCTTTCTAATTATTTCTCTTTCTTTAAGCTCATCAAACATTTTCTTGATTCGCTCCTCTTTTGCCAAATGCTTTTTCAAGTATTCTATTGTCCACCCGAGTTTTTTTGCCTCATCTTCGAGTTCACGCTCATTCATGATAGTAAAGTTTTGTTAAATTCGCAGTTTAAATAGAATTAAAGTGATTATTTAATATTTTTGAATTTTTACATTAACTACTCTGGAAATGTATTAATGAAAATTTATCATAGTTAAAGTTCCGAAGTCTTTTCCTCTAAATATTCCCTTTCTTTTTACTCTGGAATATCCAGTTTCATAAAAGTTTAGGTTAATTAAAATTAGAAAATGATTAATAAGTGTTATTAAGGTTAAAATACATGAATATAATGGTTTAAAATTACATGAAAATTATTGATATTGAACTCACAGACGATTATCTTGACCAGTTGGAAAATATGACAGGATGTCCATGCATTTTTCCTTCAGAAGAGACGAGAATTGCTGTAAGGGAAATGATTCGAGAGGAATATCTTTCTGGAAATGAAGGGAATCACCAAGATTTTCAATATAAACTTAAAGAAAGGGATTGTTTAGCATTTTATGATTATTGTATTAATTGTGACAAAAGAATTTATTCAAAATTACGTCATCTCAAATATAAAAATAGAAATATATTTGAATTAAGATTTTGCTGTTCTTGTTTTGAGAAATTTAAAGGGAAAACGTTAGAAGACTTACCAGATTTAATTATA
>SDBV01011673.1_pt1 | contig 11348 bp, 6 predicted proteins | sample 2277081 | NCBI WGS metagenome assembly SDBV01 (sample SAMN10402039, study PRJNA504765) | marine sediment metagenome | isolation source: marine sediment core GS10_PC15, 223 cmbsf | place: Arctic Ocean: Southern Knipovich Ridge | collected 2010
GAGCTTATAAAGCGGCTGGGTGAAGCGCTCAATGATGTGTATCCGAAGCAGGTAAGTGCTATTCGCAACTATGATGAGCGGGGGCTCGATTTTTTTGAGCGTATTGAGCATGTTCTTGATGATGAAAAAGCTCAGTATTACTTTAATACGATCGAAAATAGTCTTGAAAATATTCATGAGATTATGCGGTATCTTCTTGGGCCACTGCAGATCTTTATCGATCAGACATGGGGTAAAATTCAGCTCCTTATGCCGCAGATCAAAAAGGCGATCGATACGTTAGAGAAGCAGGGAGTTCATGTGCGGCCCTTAACGGAAAAAGAGAAGGCGGAGCGGGATTCGCTTGCACAGCAAAAGGAAGAGGCACGTTTGAAGGCTGAGGCGGAGAAAAAAGCGCGAGAGGCCTATAAGGCGCTTTCTTGGTGGAAGAAGATTTTTGTGAGTATAGCCTCTCTCTTTAGTTGGATCTTTGGGGGTATCAAAAGTGGATTCAGCTTTTTGTGGAGTTTCGTGCCTGTAGGAAGATCGGTGAAGCAGGAGCTTGAAAAGGCTTCTAGGCCACCTGCGTTAAAACCATCTTAATGTACCGATTGTAGAGTGTGTTCCGTAAAGGCTTCTCTATTTTTTCTGCACTATACTCTCCATGGTGAAGAGTATCGGGAGTTAAAATCCCTCCTATTTTACCTCTAAAATTTGCTCAAATAGCCACTTTATGGTACTCTATCTTTAATGTGCGGAGGTGGTGAAACTGGCAGACACGCAGCCTTGAGGTGGCTGTGGGAGAAATCCCATGGAGGTTCGAGTCCTCTCTTCCGCACCAAAAGTTGAGTATCATGTTTTTATCAAAAAAAGGACCATTATGACCCTTGCATCCCGTCCCGTACTTCTCTTGAATATAGTCCTGTGGCTTGCCGTTACGGCCTTTGGTGCCTATTTTCTTAAGACACTTATCGTACCAGTACCGGGAGAAAAAGGGTTCATAAATTTTGGTATCGATCTGGTGGGGGGTACCTATCTCACCCTTGATGTAAAAGTTGAAGAGGCGGTTAAGAATGATCTATTAGCGGCAATACAGAATCTTGCCGATCTGATGAAACGGGAAGCTAAAATGGTACCGGGTGTTCCGGTCGTGCAGGATGGGAAAGGAACACTTCCTTTCGAATCGGAGGCAGCGGCAGCTGAAGCGTTGAGGGCCTATGTGTCTTCGCCGGTGTTACCTAAGGCGACGCAGGAGGGGAAAAATCTTATTTTTATCTTCTCTACTGCTCAAGTAAATGATATTCAAAAGGAAGCGATCGAGGCGAATATATCGATTTTAAGAACACGTCTTGATGCGTTCGGGGCTGGTGAAGTGAGCATCGTTCCTCAAGGGGACCGGCGCATCGGTATTGAGCTTCCTAATGTCACCGATCCAGAAAAGGCAAAGGCGCGTGTAGGTACTGCGGCAATGCTTGAATTAAAGGCCGTATACGATTTTTCACGTACAAAAGAAGATTTGATAGAGCGTTCAGGGGGGAGTATCCCTGAGGGGACTATGATTATTCCAGGACGTAGAGAGGAAGCAGGATTCTATTTAGTTCCTACCTTTGCAAAAGTAACGGGAAAGCTCCTTAAAAATGCTCGCTATCACTTTGCGGGGGACGTATTAGGCAGACAGAGTCCCCATACGGTTGGCATCGAATTTAAAGCTGAAGGTGCTCTACGCTTTGGCGAATTAACGCGCGATAATGTAGGTAAGCAGGTAGCAATTGTGCTCGATAATGTCGTTGTTTCCGCGCCGAATGTCAATGAGGCTATTGAAGGTGGCCAAGCGAGTATATCGGGCAACTTCACCCAGGAAACTGCTGAGGAGTTGGTTGCTCTTTTAAAATCTGGGGCATTTTCAGCGCCAGTTGAAGTTATCGAAGAGCGGCATATCGGACCTTCTTTAGGGCAAGAATCGATTCGTAAGGGCTTAATGTCATGTGGTATTGCACTTGGGCTGTTATTATTATTTAGTCTGTTTGTGTATAAAGTAGCCGGGCTCTTAGCCTTTATCGTGCTTCTCTATAACTTGCTTCTTATTCTTTTTGGTCTTGCGTTAGTGCCTGAAGCTACCTTAACCTTACCTGGTATAGCCGGTATGATCTTAACGGTGGGCATGGCGATCGATTCGTCGATATTAATTTATGAGCGTATTAAAGAAGAATTATTTGCAGGTTCATCACTGCGTAAATCGGTTGATGCGGGCTTTGGTGGAGCGCTTACCGTGATCTTAGATGCAAACATTACCACGTTTATAGTCGGTGCGGTCCTTTACTATCTGGGGTCCCCCGCTATTCAAGGCTTTGCGCTTACGATGATGATCGGTATCATTGCTACGCTTATTACCGGTCTCATTTTATTAAAAACGATCTTTAATATTATTCTCGATTTGGGTGTAAGAAAGATTCCTATTTAAATACTGGCGACGTAGCTCAGCTGGTTAGAGCGGCGGAATCATAATCCGTAGGTCCGGGGTTCGAGTCCCTGCGTCGCCACCAGTGATTCATGGTACTTCTTGAGAGCTTGTGTTGTCCGCTTGAAAAAAGGTATTCAGGTAAGGCTGTGCTTTTCATCTGTTATTTACTAAGGATCTATGTATGTTATTTCATACGGTAGCAGAATCATTGCTTGCCATAGGTGTTGAATCGTCACGCACGAAGATGACTCAACTGCTTGCAGAGCTGCTGTCGCTCTCGTCAGCGGAGGAAGCGCGGTCTATTAGCTACCTCGCCCTTGGGACGTTACGTGCTCCCTACCAGGGTAATCAGTTTAATTTTGCTGAAAAAAGCATGCTAAAAGTGCTTTCGAATATATATAATCGATCTCTTGATGACTATACTGCTCATGTCAAGCGCGTAGGCGATATAGGCAAAGCGGTATTAGAGGATCCCTGGCCTTTTTCAAGGAGTGGCCTCACCGTACGTGATGTGTACCAGCGCCTTGAGGAGTTGATGGCGATTTCAGGTGTCGGTGCGCAGGAAGAAAAGGCTGCATTCTTAACCGATCTTCTTAAAGAGGTTGATGCTCTTTCAGCCTCATTTGTTATTCGGATTATTTTAGGGACTATGCGTTTAGGGTTTTCTGATATGACTCTTATAGATGCCCTTTCCTGGATGGTGGCTGGAGATAAATCACTCAAGGGGCCGATCGAGCATGCCTATAATCTCTCTGCTGATAGTGGGTATATTGCCTTCTTGTTAAAAAGCAAAGGTATCGAGGTGGTTAAACAGCTTGAGCCGAAGCTTGGTACTCCTATTAGGCCGGCGGCCGCTGAGCGGGCTGAAAGTCCTCGTGCTATTATAGAGCGGTTAGGGCCTTGCGTAGCGCAGCCGAAGCTTGATGGATTTAGGCTACAGATTCATATCGATAAGACGCAATCACAACCTCGCATCTGGTTCTTTTCTCGTAATTTGCTCGATATGTCAGCTATGTTTCCCGATCTTGTCGAGGCGCTGAAAGATGTTAAAGTAACATCTCTTATTGCAGAAGGTGAGGCGATCGTCTACGACGAGGAAACCCAAAGTTTTTTGCCTTTTCAGGAGACGGTAAAGCGCAAGCGAAAGCATGATATTGAGGCGGTTGCTGAGTCGTTGCCACTGCGCCTCTTTTTATTCGATATTCTCTATCTTAACGGAGAAAGTGTTCTCTCTCACACCCATGCTGAACGGCGCGCACTGCTTGAACAGCTCTTTGCAGGCTATCCCTCTGCTACTGTTCAAGTGATCGAGGAAAGGTACTGTGCGACAACGGAAGAGTTAACCGACTATTTCAATGAGCAGATTACGCACGGGCTTGAAGGTCTTGTGGTAAAACGGCCGGATGCTCCGTACCAACCTGGCAAGCGAAACTTTAACTGGATCAAATTGAAGCGGCATGAGGAAGGCCATTTAACCGATACGATCGATGCGGTTATAGTTGGGTATTATGCGGGGCGGGGAAAACGGGCGTCATTTGGCATAGGCGCCTTCTTGGTTGCGGTCTACAATAAAGAAAAAGACGCATTTGAAACGGTCGCAAAAGTGGGAACCGGTCTTACTGATGATGAGTGGATCGCTATAAAAAAGCGATCTGATAAGGAAGCGGTTTCAGAACAACCTCATAATGTTATCTGCGCTCCTGAACTCAAGCCCGATGTATGGGTGAATCCATCAATCGTCGTCGTGGTACGTGCTGATGAGATTACTCGATCACCAATGCATATGGCTGGGCGCACTGCTGATCAATCGGGCCTAGCATTACGGTTTCCCCGCTTTATGGGATATAGTCTTGATAAGGCGCCAACCCAAGCAACGTCGGTGAAAGAGCTGCGCGAACTCTTTAAGCTTCAGTTTGTTTCTTAAAATCTGAGAAGTATGGTAAAGTAATTGTTCAGTATTCTCGCGTAATGTTAATGGAATGTATCAAATTCTCTATCCGAAATGTCCTTTCTTACGGTATGTATGATTTTCAGTTCTGCGGCGTAGTTCTTTTTTGAAAGGATTGCATATAATATGCGTATAGATCGATCGTTGAGACTAAATACATGGGTAAATATGAGAGATTTGAGATTTTTTGAGTGAACTGTCTCAAGTATATTTGCTATCCATAATGGAGTCCCCGTTTTGATGCAAATGGCGTAAGTAAGAGCATCAGAGTAGTTGTCCGTCTGCCCGGTAGGAAGTATCCATTTTTTGTTGAGTAAGAGCCTTATCCTGTGGTATCTTTACATAGATGACAGGCAAACAGGTTCGGGACTGATACCCGTTGTAAGGAGAATAATGGCATCTGAAAAACTGTACATATTGGACACGAACGTATTATTACATGATCCGGATTCGATTTTTAGTTTTGAGAAAAGTTTCGTTGGGATACCGATTATGGTACTTGAGGAGCTTGATACCTTTAAATCGGAGTCAACGCAGCGGGGTTTTAATGCTCGCGAGCTCATCCGCCACCTTGATCTGTTACGTGGGCGGGGATCGCTGGGAGAGGGGGTCCTGCTTGATAATGGGGGAACGCTTAAGGTTCTTTTTATTAGCCCGGATGAAAAATGCCCGGCTCCTTTGCCACTGGATATTGTGGATAATCGCATTTTATATACCGCCTATTGCGAAAAGGCATTAGGGTACGATGTACGCTTTATCTCAAAAGATATTAATGCACGGGTAAAATCTGATGCTATAGGCATTCCAGCCATGGATTATGAAAAAGATGTTGTGCCCAAGGATGAATTTTATAAGGGCTGGATTACGCTTCAGGTACCTGCTGTGCAGTTAAAAAAGGAGGTTCCGGAAGATCTTTTAGCACTTGCCAAAGACTATAAGTTCGCCATCAATGAGTTCGCAATGGTGGAAAGCAGAAATAATCCCTTTAATTATGCGGTATTTCGCTATATCGGTGGGGGAAAATTTAAACCGGTTCAGGCGCCGAAGCTTAAGTGGCCTCTCGAGCCACGCAATCCACAGCAGCTCATGGCGCTCGATCTCCTTTTTGATGATGCGGTACAATTGGTAACGCTCGTAGGTCCTGCAGGAACAGGAAAGACCTTCTTGGCTCTCTTGGCAGCGCTGCATAAGTTGCTTGTAGAGCAGGAGTATGAAAAAATACTTGTGACGCGTCCTGTGATTCCTTTGGGGCCCGATATTGGGTATCTACCGGGCGATATCCAAGAAAAGCTACACAGCTGGATGCAGCCGATTTATGATAATATGGATTTTATAACCCATTCGGTGAATGTAGCGAGTCAGATGGCGATGTATAAAGATGAAGGCTTACAGCCCAAAGGGAAGCATCGACAAAAAAAGGCCTCCAAGGAGTATGATATTCCCTCTCTTGATACGTTAGTCAAAGAGGGGAAATTGAGCTTAGAGGCAATCACCTATATGAGAGGTCGCTCGATTCCCTATCAGTTTATTATCATCGATGAAGTACAGAACTTGACCCCCCATGAGGTAAAGACGCTCATTAGTAGAGTGGGAGAGGGCAGTAAGATTATTCTAGCGGGTGATCCTTATCAGATAGATTCGCCTTACCTTGATATGAGTAGTAACGGACTTGTCGTGGCCACGGCAAAATTTAGAGGCCAGCCCGTGTTTGGTACCGTCTTTCTAGAAATAAGTGAGCGTAGTGAGCTCAGTAAGCTTGCACAGGAGCTTTTATAAAGCAGGTGCGGTATTATTGGCCCAATCTTGCATAGGCGTTATTCAGAACCTGCGACACGACGGTAGCCTTTCGCTTCGCTATTTGAAATTCTTTCGGTGCTTTTACTTGATCAAAAAGCTGTCGGGCAACTGTATCCGGATGAAAGTTTCTTTGCAGTCTTCTATATACTTTCTTGAAGTCGCCGGGTGCGATCTTTGGATTATTTAAGAGCCGTGAATCCAGTACCTGTTCAGGGCGAGGAATGCCAGAAAATCCAAGAGCACGGTATACATCCGCTTCGGTAATCTTGGGTGGATCAGTTTGTTTTAACAAATTACGGACAGAGAGCCATTTGCCTAATTCCTGTTCTTGCCTCTCTTGCTCTTCAGTTTCTCTTATTTTTTGCTCAAAGCCGAGCTCTTTTTTTACAACGGGTTCTTTGGCCGGTTCCTCCTTCTTAATCCACTCTTCTTTAATGAGTTTTTCCATAGCAATACTTTGGAGTGAAACGAGAAACAGTGATATTGCTACAACAACCGGTACTTTCATAGGGTGCCTTTCTTATACTTTTTTCTTATGCGTAGGAATTTTATGATACTTTCATACTAACACAAATTATTTTCAATACGCAATAAAAAAAAACTAAAATGCGCGATAGTTTTGCGTGGGGCAGTATCGAGTGGCGATATTTATCCGATCCGCAAGCTTTTTAGCATTGTATGCCTAATTTTTCTCTTGCATCGTTAATCAATTGTGTAACGACCGTAGCCTTTTGTTGTGCCATGAGATATTCTCTGGGTGCTTTTTCCTGATCGAAAAAACAGCGGGAAATTGTATCTGTGTGAAAAGCTAACTGGAGTCTTTCAGAGACCGTTTTTACGTCGTATGGTGCAATATTCGGATCGTTTAAAAGCCGTGAATCAAGCACTTGATCTGGTTGAGGGATGCCAGAAAATCCGAGAGCACGGTATATGTCAGTTTTAGAAATCATTGGGGTATGGGTTTGCCTCAATAAATCATAGATTCTGCTCCATTTTCCCAATTGCTTCTGTTGCTTCTCCAACTCTTGGGCTTTTTTGATTTGTAGTGCAAATGAGGGTATCAGCATTATAATCGTTTCTTCAGCTTCTCGAATGGGTTCTTCAAAGTCAGAAAGTTTTACGTAGGAGATGAGAGTTTCTTGAAGACGAGTATTTGAAAGTGACATGATGAATGCGAGAACGGCTGATTGTACGAATTTATTCTCAAATTCCAGGAAAGCATATTCATAGGAATGCAAGAGCGAAAGTACCTGTTCCCATTGAGCATAGCTCAGGGTGGGTGTAAAGGAAGTCAGATCAAATATCTGAAAATGAGTTTTGGTGCAGATAAAGAATTTAGAACCATCTTTGTTAAAACCGAACTGTTGTATACATGCATCATTGTCGAGTAAAGCATAATTATGATTATACTGTTCATGCAGGTCATGACTAGCAACTGAATGTAATCTTACCGTTGCGCTCACAGCATGGCCTTCCATATATTCTTCCCAATCGGCAATCGATAATATATAATCTCCATTAGGGCTTATTGCAAGACGTAGAATGTTATCATCTGTGGATTCTGATTCGTAGGTAAAGCAGTCCGGTGGTCCGAATTTACGTGGTTTTTCTGCGTTCATTTTGAGATGCGTGTGGCGCGGGTCACGAAGATCAATTTCAGTTGTTGCATCTGTTACTGGACAGCTCATCAGAAAACTTTCCTGGCCTCCTAATGCAAGGCGATGTATGTCTTGAGTAAAATCAAATGCGTAAATACTGGTGCGACCTTCTTTGTGAAGTGGAATAGCTTTACCTTCTACGTAGAGAGTATTCGCTTCCTGCCAACTACTAATAATATATAAGAACAGAGCAGCAATTCCATGATTTCTACTAAACCAGAAACATTTAGGAAGCACAACAGCTTGGGCCTCTTCTAAGTATTGGCCATACGATAAACAGCGTATGGGGAGCCCATGCCCTTCAATAGTGAATATATACGTATCTTCGTGGCTCAGTAATTCATTCACCTGTTCCTGATTGCTTATTGTATAGTGATTTCTGAAAGTAGTCAATGGTATGGTATTATATGCTATAGAAGAGAGGGGGCTACATTGGGCGGCGGTTGGATCGAATAGGAGAAAGTCTCTGTTAGTTTGATAAGGCCCGTCATAGGAACAACAGATTCTTTCCCGCTGAAGGTCATAAAAAATAAGCCCATGTTGCCTTTTTAGGAGCAGATACTTACTGTCGAGCGATATAGCAAGGAGTTTACCTTCAATATCTAAGATCTTAATGGGGTAGATATCATCCATTTTATAAACGATTGTTGAGATATCGTCATATTCGAAAAAATAGGACCGATCAGAGCTCATCATAGTAAAAGGACGACTGAGTTTGTGTGAATAAGGTGTGTAGAGCTTACCGCAACTTCTGAGCCATTCAACAGCAAAAATACGGTTCAGTTCTCTACGGATATAGGCAGCAGCCTCTTTTGGTACGTGCAGAGTATCTAAATCGGCTAGTGAGCCTTTGGTGGTGAGAAGATCTTTGATAAGGCGTGCAAAGGCAAGCCGTTTTAAGCTGAGACTTTCTCCTGAGTGAGCTTCAAGAGCGGGCAAAATGCATCGTTGTAACCATGCAGTATCGACAGGAGGGAGAATCCCGTTCTGCACATTAATGGTCGATTTTTGCATGCTATATGAGAAGCTGCTTGCGAATAAACAAAGAAAGATGAGTATAATCATTGTACGTAAGCTTTTTTAAAAGTGTTTATAAAGCGCCTAGTTGAACAAGCTTTCTGCGTACTTCATCGTAGTTTTCATTGTCAATAAGTATCGTTTTGATACCGAACTTACGTGCTGCGTCCGTATTAATCTTTTGATCATCGATCAGAATACATTCTTTTGGGTCAAGATTATAGGTTTTAAGGAGGTACTCATAAGCACTTGGATCCGGCTTAATATGGCCGATAAGTCCTGAGATAACTATTTCATTAAAGGCACGAAAACAGACCCGATTTTCGCGATAAAAAATGTTCCATGAAAGCCGGTCCTGGTTTGAAAATACGAAATTACGATTTTTTTTGGTGCCATCCTTATTCTTTACTCGTGCACATTCCTCGAGCAGTCGAAATCCCCTCTCAAGAGGATAAATATTACGAGCAAGGATATGTGGGGTGAAGATAGCTCTGATCGACCTTTTAATGAGGTTCTTTTCCCGTTTACTTTCAAAATAATCGAATGCATCTAATTCTTTAATCTTTTGTTCCGCCTTTTTTATAACATCGGGGCCGTCTATAAGGCCTGCTTGCCATTTGCACATAATAAAGGGCAGGGGCTTACCTTCAGCCGTTCCTGCAAATGATAGGCAACCCCGTTTTGGCTGCTCTACGTAGCTCAGAACATCAAATAGGAGCGACTCAATGTTGGGGCTTTTTGCGTCAAAAAGTGTGTAAGATAGAAAATTGGAGAGTCCTATTGTTTGTGCTACACCGAGTTTATCGGGATTACACAGAACGCCTCCCAAGTCCCATAAAAGGGTTTTTCCGTACAGTAATGGGTGGTACACTATCAGTACAGTACATATCAACTTTTTAAGCATGCGTGTTCCTTGTCATTCTCACTATACTCTATCTTAATTGGAGAAAATTTGTAAGTATCTTGTTGGGTATGTGTGCATATGTGTTAAGCGTGTGAGTGTAACAGGAGGGTGATTTCATGGCATCACTCTTCTTTTAGATTCCTATAAACGCCTCTATGTTGAACTGCTCAACCGATAAGAGAAATGCCTGATCAACAGCGACTTTTTCTCGTGATCTGAGGGTAATGAGTTTATTATGCTCAGTAAAATGCATCTCAAGGGGGGTAGAGCCACGCTTAAAGGAGCTTTTGACCGTTTGGAGTGCTAACTCATCAATATGCAGAGGAAGGCGTAATACGATCTTTTGAAAGATCCTCTGCTCAAAAAGAAGATCGAGAGGAATACAGGATTGCGCTTTGATCTTAACCTTACTTGCCGGATCGATATTACCCTTAATCATAAAGACGGTATGCGTTGAAAGCCAGGATTCTACCTGAGCAAACAGTTTTGGGAAAATAACGACCTCAGCCTTACCCGTTCTATCTTCAAAGGCTGCAAAGGCCATTTTGTCCCCTTTTTTAGTGGTAATAACTTTATGGCTGATGATGGTGCCGCAGCAAATAACGACACTTTCTGGGGCATTATCGGCCGCTTGCAGAAAAGGTACTGCCTGAATCCACCTGATATGCTTTGTGTAAGCGTCTAATGGTTGTGCGCTGACATACAGGCCTACCACCTCTTTTTCCTTTTCAAGCTTTTCTCTATCAGGCCATTCGTCAAGGGGCTGGAATACATATATATCATCGTTTAATTCGTTTGGCGCACCTGGAGCGCCCTCAAAGAGGCCCATTTGACCAGTTTTTTCCGCCTTCTTTTTCTCAAGGGCCTTATTAATTATTTTAGTGAGCTCTTCATGTTTTTGGGCTCTATTGCCGGGTAGTACATCAAAAGCCCCTGCGGATATGAGACTTTCCATGACCCGTTTATTGCAGGTGCGTAGATCGATACGCTTACAAAAATCATAGATATCTTTAAAAGGGCCTTGAGCGCGTTCAGCGATGATATTTTCAAGAGCGGCCATCCCGACGTTCTTTATTCCATGGAGTCCAAAGCGAATCGCTTTTTCTTCAACAGAAAAATCGACCTGCGAACGATTGATATCGGGAGGAAGTATCGTCAAGTGCATATCTCGTGCTTCAGCAACATACTGGGCCATCTGCTCACCTTTATGTGCTTCGAGTGATATTAAGCATGCCATAAACTCGGCCGGATAATTTGCTTTCAGGTAAGCGGTTTGGTAGGCAATCAGGGCATAGTCAGCAGAGTGGTATTTATTAAAGCCGTAGCCCGCAAAATAGGCCATAAGTTCAAAAAGATCTGCCGCTTTCTTCTCATCAAAATTTCTTTTAACCGCTTTTTCGACAAAAATGACTTTCTGCGCAGTCATTACCTCTACTTTCTTCTTCCCCATGGCACGCCTGAGTATATCTGCTTCTCCTAAACTGTATCCGGCGATAGCTGAAGCGGTTTTCATAACCTGTTCTTGATAGACGATAACGCCATAGGTTTCACTCAGTATGGGCTCTAATTCTTTAAATATATAGG